>OCZU010002076.1_pt1 | contig 12913 bp, 10 predicted proteins | sample 1539001 | NCBI WGS metagenome assembly OCZU01 (sample SAMEA3539306, study PRJEB22396) | soil metagenome | biome: tundra; feature: field; material: soil | place: USA | collected 2010-05 | depth 0.15 m
CGATCTGCATTTGAATAACGGCCGCCTGCTTGAACATTTTCACGCAGGCAATCTCACCTATCAAACTGCGGGAATTCGCGCGAATGCGCCGGACACCTTCGTGGAAATTTCTGCAGAACTCGCCAAGGAACGCGGCGTTACAACCGGCGCCTGGGTCCAGCTCATTTCGCGATACGGGCAGGTCCGCGTCCGCGCACTCATCACCGATCGCGTCACCGGTCGCGAACTTTACATGCCGATGAATTCCGTCTCCAGCCCGATCAATCGTTTGACCAGCAGCCACACGGATACGCCGACACACACGCCCGCGTACAAGGAAACTTCCGTGCAGATGAAGGTTTTAGGTGAAATCGGTGAAAGCCCATTGCCGCGCGGCAATTCGCGCTGGGGCCATCCCACTCCACAAAGTGGAGTGGAAGTCGCCCGCAAATGGAAACGTGCGGATTATCGCGCTCCGGGCAGTGGGCTCGTTCAGATTCAGCCTGCGCAGCAACCAATCGGTGACTAGCGGCACACAAAAATAGGAGGAATCATGGCGCAACCAATCACTCTGGAAATTACGCCGCGCGATCCGCGCAAAGAACTTATCTCGCGCCTGGAAAGAGCGCCCGCCGAACACGCCGAAGCAATTCTCGCTGCGCATGAAGTTCTGCAGGGACTCCACGACCGTCAGGTGCTGGACATGCTCCGCGGCGTGCTCGGCTCGGAAGGAAAAGTTCTTGAGATCGCCGTTGACACGATGAACTCTCCCGAAGCCATTCGCGGAATCCGCAATCTAATCGTCCTCGCAAAAACGATCGGATCCATCGATCCCGCTCTGCTGCAAGTTTTTGCGGGCGCGTTTCCGCAAGCGCTCGCGCAAGCGAAAACTGAATCAAATGACCCGCCGGGACTCTGGGCGCTTTTCAAACGATTCTGCCGCAAAGACAGCCGCCGCGGACTTTCCGTCATAAATAGTTTGCTCGAAGCCTGGGGCAGAAATCTGAACGCCGAGCATAAACGAAGTACGCAGTAGGGTTCCTTTTATCTAGAGAACGAAGAGCGGATTACGAAATCCAAAGGAGAAACTGATGCGTGTTGCAAATCGCTGGGGAATCGCTCTAGCAGGCATCTTTATGCAGATCGCTCTGGGCGCTGTTTACGCCTGGAGCGTTTTCGTCAAGCCGCTCATCAAGCAATTTGGCTGGACGAATCCCCAGGTTACGCTCACGTTCACAATTTGTATTCTGGTGTTAGGTTTCGCGGCGTTTTTCGGCGGCCTTTGGCTCAACAAAAAAGGTCCGCGAATTGTCGCCCTCATCGGAGGATTTCTGTACGGTCTCGGCATAATCCTCGCCAGTTTTTCGGCCAACAAACTTTGGTGGCTCTATTTGAGTTACGGCGTCATCGGCGGAATCGGTCTGGGCTTTGGCTACATCGTTCCAGTGGCCGTTCTCGTCAAATGGTTTCCCGATCGCCGCGGCCTCATCACTGGCATCGCCGTTGGCGGATTCGGTGCTGGTGCGCTTGTAACCGCGCCGGTCGCACGACACCTCATCGACAGCGTCGGCGTGTTGCCAACATTTTTGTACCTCGGCATCGCTTATCTGATCATCACGCTTGCGGCCGGTTCCTTCATGCAAAATCCGCCGGACGGATGGAAGCCCGATGGCTGGTCACCAAGCGCCTCGCAGATTTCTCATCGCGCTGCGAAGGACTACAAGCTCGGCGAGGCCGTCTCGACCTGGCAATACTGGGCGCTCTGGCTGCTTTTATTTCTGAACGTGACCGCCGGAATTTCGCTCATTTCGCAGGAATCTCCAATTTTTCAGGAGTTTGCGAAAGTCACCGCGCTCGTCGCCGCCGGAATGGTCGGCATCGTCAGCATCGGCAACGCATGCGGACGCGTTTTCTGGGCATGGGTGTCTGACGGCATCACGCGCAAAATGACGTTCTTCGTGATGTTCCTCGTTCAGGTCGGGCTCTTTTGGTTTTTGCCGAGCATCACGAACGCCACGTATCTAACCGTTGTTTCTTTTATCATTCTGATGTGCTACGGCGGAGGATTCGGTACCATGCCTGCATTCGCGGCCGATTATTTCGGCGCCAAAAATGTCGGCCCCATTTACGGATTGATGCTCACGGCCTGGGGACTCGCGAGTGCATTCGGTCCGCTCATCGTCGCGCATTTGCACCAGACCAGCAGCTCCTACGTTGGCGCGCTTCACATCATCGCCGGAGTAATGGCCGTCTCGGCGATTCTCCCGCTTCTGGTGCGGCCGCCGAAATCGAGCCAGCCCTGAACTTTTCGCGGCGTTATTTCTTCCACGCTTCGCGCAGACATCCAGCGTGACTTCCGGAAGAATTCACGATACATTCCACATCGCCAAGTTACCGTTCTTGCTCCCGGCGCGGAGAGCACTTGAAAATTTGCAGGATTTGCACCCTTTTAGCCTTGGTGTGTGCCTTGGCCGGATCGGTTTTCGGCCAGAGGGCTTTCAATTTTTCGCCGGCTAATTCGCCGGCTGATAATAGTGTGTCCAGCCGCGCTCCGGTGATTCCTGAAAGAATTTCCGATCAACACGGTTCCACTGTTTCCAGCGACGGGACCTGCCTTTTCTACCGCTACTGGATTCCGTCCGGTGAACAGGAACCCGAATTTATTGTTCTCCTGCTCCACGGAATCGGGTTGCACAGTGGACGATATGTTGCCACCGCCGAAGAGCTGAACAAATCCGGCATCGCTGTTTATGCCGTTGACACGCGCGGCCATGGACTTTCTTGCGGCAGGCGCGGATTTATTCCCACCATCGCCAAAGAAAATCGCGATATTTCGGCGATGCTTGCGACGATGCGGCAGGCGCATCCCAACTCGAAACTTTTTCTGATGGCCGAAAGCATGGGCGGAATTTTCGCGTTCAATTACGCCAGAACAAATCCTACCGATCTTTCCGGAATGATTCTGATGTCGCCCGTTTTCAAATTGGCGCGCGCGCAATACTGGCACTGGGGCGCGCTGCGTTTCTTCGCGGATTACGCTTTCCGTCCGAATGCGCCAGTTCTGGATCTTTCGCCGCGAACTACTGATGAATCCGGCAAAACAACTGCGAAGCCGCTGGTGGCTCAGCTGGATGACGCCCTTTCCTATACCCGCGTGAGCATCAATTATCTGGTAGGCATTCACAAGGCCATCACTCACTGGCAGATCAAAGCGCCGCAAATTCACGTTGCCACGCTGGTGATGGAAGGCGAACACGATCCCATCGCCAAGCCCGGATCGGTGCGCCACCTGTTCGATCTTCTGGCCACGGGCGACAAACAGTTCAATCTGTGTCCCGATGTGATGCATTCCCTACTGGGCAATTCCCATTCGCAGGTTATTCTGCACGGGGTAAGCGCCTGGATCGCAGAGCACTAGATTTTCCCATTTGCATCCGAATCAACTTTTTCTTCGTAAGCGCGCTGCTTGCCGCGCCGGTTCCTTCGCTTCATATGCGCCCAACAGACTTCAGCAGTCCGGTCACTCCATTCCAAAGAATCTGCACTCCGATGCACACCAACAAAAATGACGACAACCGCATGATCACATTCATCGCCGATTTTCCCAGCAGCCGTTCCAATCCTTCCGCGAACCGGTAACAAACAAAAATACTCAGCGCGATCATCAGCGATCCAATCAGCGCCGCCACCGATGACGGAATATTAAATCCCACGTGCCGCGGTTCATTCGCGCCCAGCGCAATCGCAACGGAAATCGAACCTGGGCCCACGGTCAACGGCAGCGTCAACGGATAAAACGCCTGCGCCAGAATATCGCGCGAATGCATGCGCGATTCCGCTTCTTCTCCCCGGCTGTCATCATCGTTGCTCTTCAACATCGTCCAGCCGGTGGAAATCACCACCAGTCCGCCGCCAACCTGCACCACCGGCAACGAAATGCCGAAGAACGCCAGAATATGCGTGCCGATAAAAAATGAAACGATCAGCAACAAAAAACTATTCACCGCAATCCGCCAGGAAAGCATCGCGCGCGCCGGACTCGAAGAGTTGCGCGTCAGCATCAGGAAAATCGGGCTGTTCCCCAGCGGATTCACAATCGGAAACAAAGCCCCAAGAATCAAAATCGTGCTTCCAAGTATTTCCTTCACGCGTTCCTCCAAGTATCGGGAGTATAGCGCAGGGTGGAGAGTCTAATGTGAGTTGCCCTCCGAAGACTGAGACGCCAGGTCAGCGAGAGCGGCGTCGTAAAGTTGATTCAGCCCACTCATGCCCAGGGATCGGTAATGCACCGAAAATAAACCGGGATTATATAGTTCACACACCCAATGGCGGGAAGTGACGGGAGATCGCGGGTGATGACGGGATGAATGAGGCATCCCTAGCTTTGCTAAGCCCGCCTTACAAAACGAACCAGTGCGATTAGAACCGAGAACAGACTAATTGCGCCGAAAACAATAGCCCAGAAAAGCCAACCCAACTTTTGTACTTTCCGCACCGCAGAAGTACAGTCAGCGCAGATAAGCCCCGAAACAAGAGCAATCAGAAGCCACTGCCAGTATTCAAGGTTGGACGGCCTCATTATTTAGCCCATCAGGGAGGGGAATGTTCCAGCCGGGAGAGAAATTACTAAGAGCAGCCTGCGCCCGCAGACGCCTACAAGTGCTCTTCGCATAGAAGAGTATACATAGCCTTTGTCGCCTTGAAAGGCAATAAATAAAATGATTATTTAGTCTTTTTTCCGCTTCGCTTCCGGCTTGAGCTGTAAAATCGTCACAACCGCATCCTTAAACTTTAACGGATTAAGCGAGAGGAATTTACTTTTGTTTGTTGACCTGTGGCGGGTTTTTCTTGGTGATGGCGATTGAATTCCACTTTGCGCCGTCATAAATCCTCCCTTGGATCACGCGACCCTCAGTAGAACTTCTGGCAGTAAAAGGCTTTGTTCGTCGGCTCAATACGGAATTGCCCATCACGGCCCGGCGGAGACGCTGGATAAGGGGGACCCTGCGATCCTTTCGCGGAATGCGGCGATTGAAGTGCTGCTGGCGTTCCAGATTGCTGATTAGCCGGGAAGGTTTTCGACTCTGCGGCCGGCGGAACGCACGAAAAAAATGCTGAATGATGCGCATCCTGAGGCCGAGTTAAGATCGTTTGGAATTTGGCCGCGTTTCGCGGATAAAGCCGCATAAACATTGGGTTCGGTGGACGTCTTTGAAATTCACAAAGGCTCGAACCTGTGCAATTGATGCGACACCAACGCACGTACTAGAACTTCAGTTTTGTTAAGGCAGAAATAAACTAGGACTGTTTTCCTAGCAAAATTGCATCTCTCGGCCCATAGGGGAAAGCGACGCCCGCCGCTACTATGGCCTCACGTTGTGCATGAGTTCTGACGCAATGTACTGAGGAGAGTGCGATGCTTTTCGCCCTGGCAGTCATTCTGATGCAAGCCCCTGCAGTCCCGGCGCCCGCAGTGCCGGTTACCTCCACGAATTCCGCAGTTGTTTCTGTCGCCGCAGCGCCAGAAACGAAGTCAGAAACCAAGCCCGAAGCCAAAGCAGACACGAAATCAGATGCGAAAGATGGCGAGAAGAAATCCCCCGCCAGTAAAGAAGCGAGTGCGCCGGTAGCTTTCCCGCAGCCAATATTTCCTAGCGGTTCGACTGTATCCTATCAGCCGGGTCAGACAGTTGTGACTCCGATTGATAACGCGATCCCTGAAAACGCCGGATCGTTCTCGTCCTCGCTAAACCCAGCCGCTCGTGAACCCGCGATCCTGGGGATGCCGATGACGCGGAAGCGCCCGGAAGGTGCGGGCATCGGCGTGCCGAAAATGTGGTTTGTGCTGGGCGGGATGGAACACGGCGCGGCGACGTTCGACGCGTGGTCAACTCGACGGAATATTGCGGAAGGCACGACGCATGAGACAAATCCCATGCTGCAACCTTTTGCGAATTCAAACGCGATGTACGCGGCGGTGCAGGTTGCTCCGCTGTTGTTCGATTTGCTGAGCAAACAGATGCTGCACAATTCACATTCGTGGGTGCGCAAGTCGTGGTGGGTGCCGCAAAGCGCAAGCACCGTGGCTTCGATTCTTTCCGGTGCGCACAATGTGGCAATTCACTAAGTCTGGTACTCAACTTTAATATTTATAACTTTCATAGGAAATTCGCACAGGCACACCGCACAGGCACTCCGGCGCGGCTCTCGATATTTCGCGGGCCGCGCTTGCTTTTTGCGGCGAGCGTGCGCTAGTGTGCGACTGGTTGGAGAATCACCATCAGCACGATTCCTACGCAATCGCAGCAGTCCTCTCATCCTGAGAACGCTTTGGCATTTGCGCGGCCTGCGCGGATTATTTCGCTGGACGTATTTCGCGGCATCACCGTCGCGTCCATGATTCTGGTGAACGATCCGGGAACGTGGGGGGCGATATACTGGCCGCTGGATCACGCCGAATGGAATGGCTGGACGCCCACCGATTTAATTTTCCCTTTTTTTCTTTTTATCGCCGGAGTATCCATGACGTTTTCTTTCGCGGCGAGGCTCGGCCGCGCAAGCGCGCGCGCCGGGTTGGCGGGTCACGTTTTGGTGCGCAGCCTTTCCATTCTCGTGATCGGACTATTTCTGAATGTATTTCCGCATTTTCATTTTTCGACGATGCGCTATCCGGGCGTGTTGCCCCGAATCGCGGTGTGTTATCTGATGGCTGGATTGCTGGTGGTGGTGACGGCGCGGCGCGCGGACTTCGATGATTTTGTGACCAACATTCCAGCAGTGACGGGCACGATTCTAGTGCTGTTAATTGGATATTGGGCGGCGATGCGACTGATTCCGGTGCCGGGCATCGGCCCGGCAAATTTGGATCCTGCGAATAATCTTGCGGCGTGGCTGGATCGCCGGGTGATGTACGGACATTTGTGGGGCCAGTTGAAACAAGTGCGCGATCCGGAAGGAATTCTGAGCACGTTTCCGGCAATCGGCACGGTTCTGTGCGGAGTGCTGACCGGCGAATGGATGCGCAGAACGAAAACGAATGAGCGGAAATTCGCGGGGCTGATGATCGTAGGCGTGATTACGATGATTGTGGGCCGTCTGCTGCATCCTCTTTTTCCGATCAACAAGAACTTGTGGACCAGCACATTTGTGATTTTCACGGCCGGCTTTGCTATGGTCATTCTGGCGATTTGTTTTTGGATGGTGGATATGCGCGGATGGCGCCGCTGGACGCAGCCATTTCTGGTGTTCGGCAGCAACGCGATCAGCGCGTTCATATTGTCGTTTCTACTTTCCATTGCGAGCACAAATTTTCACGTCAACGATAATGGCAGGGAACGAAGCGTGCACGGCTACATTTACTCGCACTGGTTCGCGTCAATCGCGAAGCCGAAGAATGCATCTCTGCTATTCGCGATATTTTTCGTGCTCGTTTGTTACCTGCCACTGCTGCTGCTTTACCGGCGGCGCGTTTTCATCAAACTGTAACAATTTCATGGGAAACTAGGGAGTGTAACGCTTGACCGTCCGAGCGGATGGCAAGTAACCTGCCTGTGCCGGAGCTGATCGGGCGCGCTGCTCCGGATGTGCTCATCAGAAAGATAAATTCTGCACTCACTATGACGCGAATACTCATCATAGAAGACGACAAAGACATCGTGGAATTGGTGCGCTACAACCTGGCGCACGAAGGATTCCAAGTTACGTCCATTTCAGACGGCGGTTCGGGCCTGGCGCAGGTGAAGAAAGCTCCGCCAGACGTGCTGCTGCTGGACCTGATGCTCCCAAAACTTTCGGGACTGGAAATCTGCAAGGAAATCCGGCGCGATGCTTCGCTAAACCGTTTGCCGATTCTGATGTTAACGGCGCGCGGCGAAGAGGCGGACCGTGTCGTGGGACTGGAAATGGGCGCGGATGATTATGTGACCAAGCCGTTCAGTCCGCGCGAGTTGGTAGCGCGGGTGAAAGCATTGTTGCGCCGCGCTACGCCGCCGGGCGAAACCGCGAAGACGGTCGAAGCGGGCGCGCTGGTGATTGACCCTTCGTCATATCGCGTGACGCGATCGGGAAAAGCGGTTACTCTGAGCACGCTCGAGTTCCGATTGCTGCATTATCTCGCGTCGCGTCCCGATAAGGTCTTTACGCGCGATCAATTGCTGGATGCGGTGTGGGGAGCCGACCGATTTGTGACGCCGCGTAGTGTGGACGTTTACATCCGGCGGCTGCGGGAAAAAGTGGAATCCGAACCAGAGAGTCCCGTCCACCTGAGGACGGTGCGGGGAGCGGGCTACATGTTTGAAGTGGGGGCGGCGCCGGTGCGAGCGGACCGTGGGAGCCGTGCGAGCTAACCGCATCTGGCAGTGGGGACTTGCGCTCACAGGATTAGCGCTGGGAGCGTGGCTGGCGGTTGAACTCGCTGCGAATGGCGCTCCCAATAGCGAATACGTCTGGTTATTTGGAATATTGTTAGCGCTCATCGTTTCCGCGATTTTCTCTCTGTTTTTCACACGATCCTCGATCCTTCGAATTCAGCGCCTGGAAAAATTCTCTCGCCGCGTAGCCGGCGGAGATTTCCGTCCGCTTACTCCCGACAACTACAACGACGAACTTGCAATGCTGTCGCGAGCAATGAACGAAACAGCGCTGCGGCTCGCCCAAACGATTCGTTCCCTGACGGACGAACACGGCCGCACCGCTGCGATTCTGGAAAGCATGGCGGAAGGCGTTGCCGTGGTTGGTGCTGACGAACGTGTGGTGTACTCGAATGCCGCGTTTGCGCAAATTCTAGGCTCGGGATCAAATGTTGGCGGAGCGAATATCAGCGGACCCAATGGAGCGCAAGCAGGCGAAGTAATCCCGGGAAGATCGGCTGGACAAGGACGAAGGCTGGTGGAGCTTGTGAGGCAAACCGAGTTGCTCGGCGTGGTGAAGCAAGCGCTGACCAGCGAGCAGCGCGTGGAAAGCGAAGTGACCGTAGGAACAGTGCGCGTGCGGACATTCGCAGTCACGGCTGCTCCGGTACGGGCGAGCGAAGCGGGCGGAATGGCGATAGGCGCGGTGTTGGTGCTGCACGATATCAGTGAATTGCGAAGGTTGGAGCGGGTGCGGCAGGATTTTGTAGCGAATGTGTCGCACGAATTTAAAACTCCGCTCACAGCGATTCGCGGATTCGCGGAAACGCTGCTCGCGGGAGCGCTGGACGATGTGGACCACCGCGGGCGGTTTGTCGAAATTATTCAGGAACACGCGGAACGATTGACACGCCTGACGGATGATCTGCTGAAACTTTCGACGATTGAAGCCGGGAAAATGGATCTCGAGCTTCGCACCGTGATTCCCGCCGACCTGCTGAAACTCTGCGCAGATACCGCGAGTTTTTCCGCCAAGAAAAAGCAGCAGACAATAAAAGTTGAAGCAGCGCGCGACTTGCCCGCGATTCGCGGAGATTCAGGGCGATTGCGCGACGTGTTGCAAAACTTGCTTGATAACGCGGTGCAATACACGCCCCCGGGTGGACACATCATCGCGAGCGCAGTGGTTGCCGGCGCCGAAATTGTATTCACGGTGGCCGACAATGGAATCGGTATTCCGCATGCGGAACAGGAACGCATCTTCGAGCGTTTCTATCGCGTGGACGAAGGGCGCTCGCGCGAAGTTGGCGGCACGGGACTGGGACTTTCCATCGCGCGGCACATTGCGGAAGCCCACGGCGGACGCATCTGGGTGGAAAGCGCGATCGGACAGGGTTCGCGTTTTCATTTTTCGGTCCCGATGGCCGGGTAGATCGTTCAGAAATATTTCTCCTCGCTGCATTGCAAGAACTCTCTCCACGTTTAGATTCAATTTCCTCGCGAAGAATTCATCGCCGCGTTATGCGCTCGTAACGTGCACAGCGCACGCTAGCATTGCCGGGGTGTAGCGCTATTTCGCGCACTGTTTGGAACACCCTGCGGGAGGCCATATGGCGAGTCCAGCAAGAGGAACGGCGCTGGTTTATCAGGAAGCTCTGGTAAATTATCTGATTTCGATGGCGCGTACGGTGGAAGGCAGCATCAATAAAGCGATGCACGCGCTCGTAGAAGTTTATGACCCGGCTTCGAGCCAACTGGCCAGCGAAATTTTCATGATGGAGCCGCGCATCAACGAAATGGAAATGCTAATGGACGAACAGGCGGTGCGCGTGTTGCGTTCCGGCCATTTGGCGGACGAAGAGATCCGCCTGACCGTAGCCACGCTGAAAATTACGAATGATCTGGAACGCATGGGCGACCTGGCGGTAAATATCGCCGAGCGCGTGATTTCATTGCAGCAAATGGACATCATCGCGCCGCCCGAAGATTTGCCGCCGATGGCGACGGCGGTTCGCGCGATGGTATCGAAGAGTTTCGGGGCTCTTATATTTCGTAATGTGGTGCTGGCCGGCGAAGTGCTGGAATCAGACGACATCGTGGATCGCTACCGCGATCAGATTTTCGAGCGTCTCCTGGCGAATATGCTGGAAGGGCCGGGAAACGTTGCCACGCGAATATGCTGGAAGGGCCGGGAAACGTTGCCACGGGTTTGCAGTTCGTGCTGGCTACGCGCTATCTGGAACGCATTGCGGATCATGCAACCAATATCGCGGAAGACACAATCTTCTGGCTGCGCGGCATGGATGTGAGGCACGGACGCGCGCTGGCCAATACGGCGGAAGTGGAATCGCGTCTCACGCAGAATTCATAGTGGATTGACAGGGTGTTGAAGTTTCGCGCCTATGATGGCTCCGTTGAGAGGCCGATTTTCCCCGCTTCTCCGCCTGAGGATTCAAAGCTTCAGGCAGCCACCTGCCGCGAGGCCGGCGTTCCCCTGGCGCTGGCCTCCTTTTTTCTGGTTAGTATTTTCCTCTGATCGAAATGCGAATCCAGCCGACAAATCCATTTGAAAATGAATTTCTCTGCGTAGAAAAATAAATCGGGCGGGAGCGCAACTCGCGTTGCCTTCCCGCCCGTTTTTGGTGGCGACTAATTACAAATTAACTTCTGAGCACGCAGTCCCGCGTCGCGTGTTGCGTTTACTTCGTGCTCGGCGCCCCGCCCGGCAATGTGTAGCGCAGGTCGAGGAACACCATATTGATATGCGCGTTCGCCGGCTGTCCGGTGGCAACAAACCAGGGATCGCGCGAGATATAGGAATACTGGCCCATGAAATTCAGGGCGCCATATTTCGCGTCTTTCCAAACAGTCTGAGAGAATCCAACCGTTCCCTCTTGGACGAAGCGATTCTGAGCCGTCGAACCCACCGCACCGACGGCTCCGTATCCGATAGGCGTGGTGCCGTTCGTATCGAACGCAGTGTTCCGGGCTACGTAAACTCCGCCGTAGTAAGCGTAGAGCAGTGTTTTCTTATGCGTGAACTCGAAACCCGAAACCGTGGAACCGTTGCGGATCGGCGAAATGCTGCCGTCGGCCCGCACGATCACGTCTGGTACCTGGCCGAAAATGTACCGGCCGCCGCCGCTGCTCCAGTAATTGTTCGAGATGAATCGGAAGCCCTTGAACAATTCCAGGTTAAAGTTGACAAATGCGCCCGCGCCGGTCTTGGAGAACTTCGCCGAGCTAACCGTATTAAAGTCGTGGAATTGCCGCTCCAAACCGCCCGCTTCGACGTGAATCCGGCTTGACGGATCGAACGCGATTTTCCCGATTACGTCTGGAGCGCGGTTTGGAGAGTTTAGAGTTGTGGCGCCGTTGTTGAATTCAGTAGCCCCACCGGTTCCGCAGATGAGTGAAGCCGTACCGCCAGGGCAGGTGATGAGGGGACCGCCCGCCGAACCGCCGACGTATTGCTCTGGAGAATCAAGGGCAACTGCTACGGCTACCTTGTCGGTTGGATGGTAAACAAAACGCGCTTCCGGAATTCGTCCCCAGGTCAGACCAAGCTGATAATTCACGTCAATGTTCTGTGTGAAGAAGACATCCCCCGGGAGAGGCGAAATGCCGCTGCGTCCCGGAGTGATCAAGCTCCACGTTTGCCCGCCGAGAATTTCCCACTTGTCCTTGCGGACGTCCACCCAGTACAAGCGCGAACGGAGAGTGTTGCTATTGCTGCTGACGCCGACGTTTCCGGGATTGTTTCCAAGAAAGTCGGATTCCATATAGCCCATCACGTGAGCGCCCTTGACGGTTGCGTCGATACGGAACCCGATTCGGGAGTTCTGCATGCTGAAGCGGAACTCGCTCAGATTATCCTGAAAGTTGTTGCCGTAAGGAATGCCGGCAAAGTTGGTGCCGATGCCGCTTCCGACGTCATGGCTGCGCCACACGGTTGTAAAATCCATGAATCCGATGGGCTGAATCGTAGCGCTACCGATGCGGAATTGAAGCGGCGATACGTCTTCTCCGCCCTGCGCGGGAGCAGCACCGGCTGCCGGCATGACCGAAGGCGATGCCGAAGCGGTCGTCATCACCGCCGGTGTGGCCAATGTGCCGGATGCCGTACCGGACGGGGGAGCTGAATTTGCCGCACTGCCATTGGTTGCACCGGCATTGGTCGCACCGGCATTGGGCATCGCCGCTTTCATCGCGGCGAGTTGATCTGCCTGCTCCTTAATCAGAGCGCGCAGTTGTTCGATTTCCGCTTCGAGTTCGGTGCTGGTCGGAGCGGGAGCATTTGCTTTGTTCGTGGTCGTAGAACTTTTATCCGTCTTTGCGTCCGACGTCTTGTCGTTCCCGTCGGCGGCCGTTACGGCGGGTGCTGCGGCCAGTCCGAGAAACAGAATCCATGCTGCTGTCTTTCGCATTCGCTCCTCCTTGGAGTTTGAAGCTTTGCCGCGAAGTCTGGACCTAACCGCACGCCCCTCGCGCGCGACCTGCTTCGCTACGGCACAAGATCGGTGAAGAGTGAGGTTACGGGGCGGGCGTCAATCGTATGTGAGAGCAATGTGAATGTTGTGTTACAT
>OCZU010002077.1_pt1 | contig 12906 bp, 6 predicted proteins | sample 1539001 | NCBI WGS metagenome assembly OCZU01 (sample SAMEA3539306, study PRJEB22396) | soil metagenome | biome: tundra; feature: field; material: soil | place: USA | collected 2010-05 | depth 0.15 m
ATTCGCTGGCCAAGGCCGGGATCTCCATGAAGGCCGTCACCGATAAACTGCTGGAAGAGGGACTCCAGCAGTTCCAGACCGCCTTCGACGCGCTGCTGCAGGCCACCGGAAAGGCTTCGGCACAAACCGCCGCTTCATCGGCCTAGTCCTCTCGTGGCGCAAGCACTCGTGCTTGCCGCGTCGGCACTCGTGCCGACGCTTGGCGCTTTTCCTCCTCCGTCGGACGCCTGGAGCGCGTGTCGGCCTCGACTCGGTGCCCGCGCGGTTTTTCGACTCTGTCAGCCGGCCCACATGGCTGCTAATCCTCAAAGCCCTACTCGGCCGAAGCGATCCCGTGCCGGATGGCGTATGCCGTCAAGGCGGCGTCGGTGTGGATGCCCAGCTTTTCGGTGATTTTCTGCTTGTGAAATTCCACCGTCTTGACGGAGACGCCGAGAATTTGGGCGATTTCCTTGCGAACCCGTCCTTCCGCCACCAATTGGAGCACCTCGCGCTGCCTGGAAGTGAGATCGCCGGAGAGCTTTTTCGGCCGCCGAAAGAAAGCCGGCATTTCTGTGCCGAGGCGTTTCTGGATCAGCGAACTGATGAAGCGCCGGCCACTGTCCACATCATGGAGCGCCGTGACCAATTCGGTCGCCGCCGACTGTTTCAACACGTATCCGAGGACCCCCGCCTCGAACGCCGCACTCACAAAACTGAGGTCCGCGTGCATGGTGAGGATAATCAGTTTCGCGCCGGGGTTCGATTGCTTCAGTCGCCGCGCGGCTTCGATGCCGTTCAGGCCGGGCATCGAAATGTCGAGCAGAATGAGGTCTGGCTGGTGCATTTCAGCCGCTTCCAGAACCGCCCTGCCATCGGCAACCGTCGCCACCACCTCGAATTCCGGGGCCAGCAGCGCCTTCAATCCTTCGAGGAGAATGGTATGGTCGTCGGCCAGCAACAGCCGCGGCTTCTTCATGGTGTGCCCGATTCCGCAGCCGGCGCCGTGGGCTTGGGTTCGAGGGGAATCCGGATATCGATGCGGGTGCCGTCGCCGGGCTTGGCCGAGATCCCAAAGGTCCCACTCAGGTGCCGCACCCGTTCCTCCATGCTGATCAGTCCAAGCCCTTTTCCTTTCGCATGGTTCAGGTCGAATCCATGGCCGTCATCGCGGATGGCGACGTGCAGTTCATCGTCAATGCCGGAGATCGATACCACCGCGCGCTTCGCCTCGGCATGCTTGGCGACGTTTCCCAGCGCCTCCTGGACCACACGGTAGACGCACAGAGCCACCCCGGACGGGATTATCGCGGGCAGGGTACGCGCGCTGAACCGCACCTTGAACTTCCTTAGGTTGGAGAACTCCTCGCAGTAGGCTCGCAGCGCTGGTTCCAGGCCGAGATGTGTCAACGTGAAGGGATGAAGGTTGCGGGCGGTGCGGCGGAGATCCTCCGACAGCACTTCCAACTGCTTCTGCAACTCCCCCAGTTTGCGCTGCAGTTCGTCCGTGGAGATGCCGTGCGCCTTCTGCAATACCTCCGCCTGAATGGCCAGCGCCGCCAGCCTCTGGCTGATATCGTCGTGGAGCTCCTGTGAGATCCGCCGCCGCTCCTCCTCCTGGGCCTCCACCAGGCCGGCTGTCAGCGCCCGCAGTTGCTCCTGGCTCTGCCTTAGGATCTCGCTTTGTTCCAGCGCGTCTTCGGCCAGCCTGGCCTCGGTGACGTCCACGCCCACCCAAACCAGATGCCGGGTGGCGTCCTGCGCCTCGGAAACCAATGTACTGGACCAGGAGATCAAGTGCCGCCGGCCGCTCCGGTCCACCCAATGATTCTCGTGCTCTCGCGCCGAGCGGCTCTCCGCGAGTTCCTGGTACACCTGTTTGACGGCTTCAATTTCTTCGGGGGGCACCAGCACGTCCCAGACGGGCTTCCCCTCCACCTCCTCGAAGGAGTACTCGCTGAGCCGGCGGCAGGCCAGGTTGAAGCGGGCGATGTGGCCCTCCAGGTCGGTGACTATCACCAGAGCGGCCGCCGATTCCAGCACCGCCGCCGTGAAAGTCTGCTCGCGCTGCAATTCGAGATGGATTCGCTTGGCTGCGTCGATGTCGATGAAGGTCATCACCGCGCCGTCAATCTTGTTGTCCATGGTCCGGTACGCCCGCACCCGCATGGAATACCAGCAGCCGTTCCGGTCCTGAACCTCCCGCTCGCGCATACTCGTGGTATCGACCACCTCGGTGACCAGGCGGGCCAGGTCCGGCACATCGATGTTCGTCCGGAGGTTGACGATGGGGCGCCCGACGTCGCCGGGCAGCAAGTTCAGTAGTTTTTCGGCCTGCGGGGTGAAACGCCGGATGCGCCAGTCGCCACTCAGCATCAGGATGGGGATGTTGACGCTGCTCAGCAGGTTGGTGAGATCGTCGTTGAGCTGCGCCAACTCGAAGTTGCGGTTCCCGAGCTGTTCGTTGACCGTGACCAGTTCCTCGTTCGTCGACTGCAGCTCCTCTTTTGCGGTCTCCAGTTCCTCGTTGGTCGATTGCAGTTCCTCGTTGCTTGAAAGGGCTTCTTCGTTGGCGGATTTCAGCTCCTCGTTGATGGCTTCCTGCTCCTGGATCATCGACTGGAGGGACTCCTTGGTCGCCTGCAAATCCCGGCGCAGCCGTGCGTCCTCCCCCGACTGCCGACTGACACTGGCCGGTGCGCGGCCCCCCCCTTTCGCGCCAGCCGGCTCGCGCTCCGGCGTTTCCTGAAACAAGACCAGAAAGAAACGCTCGCCCAGATCGCTCTTGATCGGAACTACCTCCATCGAGACGTCCCAGAGCTGGCCATCGCGATGCACCCGGATGCCTTCCTTGCGTACGGCGATCTCCTGTTTCTTCGCGTGGTGAAGGGCCGTGCGCAGTTCCACCACGAATTCCGGGCGTACCATGCGGAGCAGGCCCAAGCTCGCCTGGCCCGGCGGAGGCGAAAGGTAGGGGCTGCATTGGCCGCGGAAATGGAGAATGTGCAGGTTCTCATTGACCACCAGACCTGCCGGGGCGTATTGGCTGAGGACGATCCGGTCCGCTTCCCTCTGCACGTCGAACCGCCCCTCTTTTTCCGGCTTCCCAGAGGGCGCTCCCAGGACTCTCTCGTAACCCGGGGCGGTGGACAGATCCAAAACCGGACTCGGTTCGCCAGGCTTTTTCGAACAGATCTTGTGTTCCCGGTCGATCACCGTGAAGAGGTCCGTGAAGCCGCTGATCGATTCCGACTTCCCCTGCATCAGGAACCCGGCCGGCTTGAGAGCGTAGTGGAAAATGCCCATGACCTTCTTCTGGAGCACCGGCCCCATGTAGATGAGCACGTTGCGGCAACTGATGAGGTCCAGCCGCGAGAACGGAGGGTCCTGGGCGAGGTCTTGCCGCGCGAACACGCACATCTCGCGCAACGATTTCGCGATCTGGAAGCCTCCTGTCACTTTGACGAAGAAGCGCCGCAAACGCTCCGCGGAGACCTCGCCGACGCCGCTCTCGCCGTACACGCCCGCCCGCGCCTTTTCGATGGACACGGCGCTGATATCGGTGCCGAAGATCTGGATGGGCACGCTGCTCACGCGGTCGCCCAGGCATTCCAGCAGGACCATGGCGATGGAGTACGTCTCCTCTCCCGTGGAACAGCCAGGGACCCAGACGCGAATCGACTCGCCAGGCGGCTTGTTTTTGAGGATCTCGGGGCAGACCCGTTCCAACAGCGCCTGGAACGCTTCCGGCTCCCGGAAGAAGCCCGTCACGTGAATCAGGATGTCTTCGCATAAGGCCCCCGGCTCGGCCGGGTTCTCGCGAAGGAACTGCACGTACTGCTGCAAGCTTTCCACCTTGTGCAGGAGCATCCGGCGGGCGATCCGCCGCTTGATGGTGCTGTACTTGTAATAGGTGAAATTCACGCCGGTCGTCTTCTGGAGGACGATGAAGATCTTTTGCAACTCGTCATCGCCCTCCTCGGCCTGCGCCGGCGGCGCTATTCCCACATACGGATGCCGGCCGATGCGCGCCAGTTCGCTCGCGATGGCCTCCGGCGGGAGCACGAAATCCACGCAACCGGCGGCGATGGCGCTGCGCGGCATGCCGTCGTACTTCGCGCTTTTGATGTCCTGGGCGAAGGTGATGCCACCTTCGGTTTTGATGGCCTTAAGCCCCAGGGTTCCGTCGGAGGCGGTTCCGGAGAGAATCACGCCGATCGCCCGGTTGCCCCGGTCTTCGGCCAGCGAGCACAGGAAATGATCGATGGGCAGGTGCTGCATTGTCGGCTCCCCGCGGGCCATCAGGTGGAGCGTCCCATTCCTGATCCCCATGGTCTTGTTCGGGGGGATCACGTAGACATGATTCGGTTCCACCGCCATGCCCTCTTCCACTTCCGCGACGGGCATCGCGGTGGCCTTGGAGAGCAGCCTGGCCAGCAGGCTCTCATGTCCCGGATCGAGATGCTGCACCAGTACCAACGCCAGACCCGTATTCGAAGGCAAAGCCTTGAGAAGTTCCCGGAACGCCTCGAAGCCTCCCGCCGATGCCCCCACGCCTACGATTGGGTGCGGTTTTTCCGGGATGGATAGCTCACCCGGGCCGGTAGCGCCGGCGGTCTTGCCGCCGCTACGATCACCGGCCTCCGGTTCGACCTTCCGGCTGGGCTTGGGGGGAGGCGTCGCCGCGGGTTTTTCCTCCCGTGGCCGAGCGCTCTTCTTGGGCCCCGCCGATCTTTTGCGAACCATAGTCTTCCTCTCCGGGAATCTAACCCAGTGGTGCAAGCCGCCACTCGGCGGGGCGTGCGACCATATTTTCTCATAACACCGCGCTTTCCGTGTGGCGCACGGCGCCTTGCCTCCTCCGCCACACATGTCCGGAGCGCATGTCCACTCGCGTCGGCGCCAAGGTGGTTCTTCGGCCGGCATTTCCTGCTTTTGGGCGGCAGGACTTGCACACAATCCTGGCGGGAAATTAGGGCTTCCGCTGCGTTCGCATTCATTTCGGGTTTGGTACCCAACCTGCACTGCATGAAGACGAGGTAAAGAAATGTCGACCATATTGATTGTTCTTCTAGTGTTGTTTGTACTCGGTGGTGGGGGATGGGGATATTCTCGTTGGCGCTAACAGGCCCGCTTAGACGTTAGAGAGAGGGGTAACCATCATGACAAAGTCTGAGCAAGGGAAATGCGCGCATCCGGCTTGCCGGTGCACCGTAGCGGATGACCAAAAGTACTGTAGCCAGCGTTGCGAGGACGCTAAGAGAGAGGTGGAGATCTCGTGCGATTGTGGACATGCAGGTTGCTCTCTTTCCGAGAGCGGATCGGCATAGGTACTGGACCCGCGAGCACCGCACCTGGGTGCGAGCGCTCAACCGTTTTCCCAAATCTCCGCCCGTAGCGCGAGTTTATGCCCAAATGCCGGTCCGCGAGCGATGCCTGAGTGCTGCTGGATTTGATTCACCAGCAGCATCGCCCGCCTTCGCGTCAATCGGAAAAATCGCGTTAATTCGAGTTTGGCCCCTTTACTATCAACGGCATTCCGGCCATTCCCCCCTGCCCAAGGGCCTAGGCACCCTCCTAGTTCCACTCGCCCCTGCCCGGATCTATCATTAATAAAGAAATAAGATTAATGAATTGAAAGCGGAGGCGCAAGTGCCTATGTCCGGGTGGCGATCTCCAAGACGCTGCCTCATCAAGGTGTGCCGGGTCATTGCTGCTGAACGGCCGGGTGTCCGGGAGTGCCGACCCACGCCGGTTTGGTTTCATCAATCGGTCTTGATGAATACCAGGCGCCCCTTGTGGGCTTCGTGATGCCCCGACAGCCTGCAATTACGGGCCGGATCCTCATCGTCGATGACGACGAGCGCCAGCGTATTGCCCTGGCTGCCATGCTTTCAGGCGGCAACCTTGAAATTCAGATGGCGGCAGACGGGCAGGAAGCGCTGGAACGGCTTACTGCGTTCCACGCGGACGTCATCGTTGCGGATTTGGTCATGCCGCGCATGGACGGCTTTGAACTGCTCCGCCACCTCAACGAACGGGGCGACCTCACTCCGGCGATCGCCCTCACCGGCTTCGGCAGTATGGAAAAGGCGCTTTCCGCCGTCCATGACCTCAAGGCATTCTGGTACCTGGAGAAGCCGGTGGAACCGCGCGCCTTCAAAATCCTTCTGGAACGCGCCATCCGCTACAAAAGAAGTCTCCAGAAAACCAACGAGCTGAAACGCGACTTGAGCTTTCGCGGAGTCCTCGGGGACCTGGTAGGAACTTCCCCGGCGATGCAGCAGATCTTCTCGCTGATCCGGCAGGTGGCGCCCACGTCGGCGCCCGTTTTGATCTGTGGAGAGAGTGGCACCGGGAAAGAGTTGGTCGCGCGGGAGATCCATAAGAACAGTTCCCGCTCCGATGGACCTTTCGTCGCGATCAACGCCGCCGCATTGCCCGACACTCTGGTGGAGAGCGAGTTATTCGGCCACGAGAAAGGCGCGTTCACGGGAGCCATGGAGCGTTCGGCCGGCTGCTTTGAACAAGCTCGCGCGGGCACTCTGTTTCTCGACGAGATCGGCGAAATGTCGCTGTCCATGCAGCCAAAGCTGCTGCGCGTTCTCGAGGACTTGCGAGTGCGGCGGCTGGGCGGCAAGCACGAAATCGCGGTGGACACTCGGGTACTTGCCGCGACCAGTCACGAACTCGGAACGCATTTGCGGGAAGATCTCTACTATCGGTTGAGTGTATTCCAGATCGTGGTTCCACCGCTGCGCGAACATAAAGAAGATATCCCGCCCATCGCCGATGTCATGCTGCGGAATCTGAACCGTAAGCACGGCACGCGTGTTACCGGAGTCGATGCCGAAGTGCTGGATCTTCTTTATCGGTATGATTGGCCCGGCAATGTGCGGGAGTTACGCAACGTGTTGGAGCGGGCCACCATCATCGCAGGCGAGGGTTCGATCCGGCTGACCAATCTTGCTTCTCCTGCGTTCCCTGCAAGCCATGGCCCGCTCCTCCTGCCATCGCCGGGCTATGAGGGTCCCGTAACGCCCCAGCCCGGCCAGTCACTCTCGAGGATCGAGGAGGAATACATTAAACTCACCCTCGATCACGTGCGCGGCAATCGCAAGCTCGCCGCGGGGATGTTGGGGATCAGCTTGCGGACCCTGCAGAACCGGATCGGCGCAATGCGCCAAGAGGCAAAGGCAGCAGCTCCCGGCTTGTGAAACTTCCCCCGTGCGGCCCCGATCCAGCTTTGCTGCCCGCGTGTTCCTCCCCACCGCTGGCAACTTGTGGTCACAGGATTGCTCCATAGGTTGAGAGGCCCAGATCAGCCAGATCCAGCAAGAGCGTGAATCGCCCGAGACACCGGGGCCGGGATCGTCGCGCGGGGCCTCCCGGAGACCGGTGGGCTCGCGCAGGCGCGGGTGCCTTCAGAAGGAGGAGGTGCGCGTGAAGAACAGGACCATCGTAGTGGCGATTCTGCTGGCCGTCGTGTTTTTGGCGGGTTTTCTTCCTTCCTATGCGAAGGCGAATCGCCTGGAGAACGAGTTGCGCCTGGCTCGTCGGGAACAGAGTCTGGCCCAGCTTCGGGATTTGGCCGGCCTGGCATACTTTCATGCGAGCCAGAAGGACTATGGGCTCGCGGCCGGTACCACCACGCGCTTTTTCGACCGCACCCGGGAGATCGCTAACCAGACACCGGACTCCATTGCCAGAAAGCCATTGGAAGCACTCTTAAGCCTCCGGAATCCGATCGCAGCGGAGTTGGCGAAGGGCGACCCTGGAGTCCTGGGCGATCTACAGGCATTATTTGTGAAGACTCGCCAAGCCACGGCCATTCCCAACGGCGTATCGCAGCCCGAATAGGGCCGCGCGAAAGGAAACCAGAACTCAAATGGAAGTCCCGCTCCCCACGCGCGCACTCCTGCTGATCCTGGCTTCGGCGTCAGCCTTGCTGGGCCAGGCGGACGCGCGCGAGATCGTCCGTCGCGCCGTCGCAGCCGACGAGCGCAACTGGAAAGTGGCCCGGACCTACACCTTCTCGGAGCGTGTGAATCTGAAGTACCTCGACTCCCAGGGCGGGGTGAAATCCCAGGAGGTCAGGATTCAGGATGTCATGCTGCTCGATGGCTCCCCCTACCGCCGGCTGGTGGCACGCGACGGCCTCCCTTTGCCACCTGCTGAAGAGCGGAAAGAGCAGGAGAAGCTTGCCAGGAGCACCGCCGAACGCCGGGATGAAACCACGGCACAGCGGACCGAACGCCTGGCCGACTATGACAGGCGTCCGGAGTGGCAGCGCGAAGCCTGGCGCGAGTTGCCGGAAGCTTTCGACTTCCGGCTGACCTCGGAAGAGATTTGGGACGGCCACAGCTTGTATGTGATCGAAGCTACACCCCGCCAGGGATACCAGCCCCGGTCGCGCACCGCGAATATGCTGGCCCATCTCCAGGGCAAGCTTTGGGTGGACAGGCAGGACTACCACTTGTTGAAAGCCGAGGTGGAAGTTGTCGACACCATCTCGGTGGGGCTCTTCCTGGTACGCGTGGCCAAGGGCTCGCGCGCGGCCTTGGAGCAGACCTTCGTGAATGACGAAGTCTGGCTTCCGTGCCGTGTGCAGGCATTCGCCTCGGCCCGTCTGGGGCTGCTGAAAGTGCTGCGCTTCGAACAGGAAATCAACTACACCAAGTGCCGCGGGTTTCGGACCGATTCGCCGGGCATCTCACAGATCAAGGCCAGGTGATTCGAGCGGGAAAGGGAAGACTGTCCCGCCGGCGCCGGGACGCTTCAGAACTCCAGCCGCGCCTGGAATGCAATCATCCGGGGCGAGCTGTCGCCGCCCAACCCCACGCCCAGCAGTCCCGTCGGCGGCGAGGTCGGATAGCTCAGCGCTCCGAATCCGGTTTGCGTGGAAGGCCGTCCCGGAACTCCCGCAAAGCCCAAAACCGGGAGGCCGAAATTCGGATGATTGAGGACGTTGAAGAACTGACCATCGATTCGCACCCTCACATGCTCTGTCACTGGAAACCACCTGGTCAGATAAAGATCGCTCCAGAAGAAATCGGGACCGCGCAATGCGTTCCGGCCGAGATTGCCGAATTGGCAATTCTTGGGACTGTCTCCGCCGGTACAGCCGCCGGTGCTCGGGTCGACGGCCGACACAAACGCATTCGGGTTGAGCCACTGGATGGTTCCCGGTTGAGTCACACCAGGGATTGGATTGTGTTCGTACAGGGGCACGCCGGGAATCACGCTGGCGTATTGCGGTCCGCTGCCCTGCACGATGCCGTTACCGTTCGCGGAGTAGGGCGCGCTCAAGACCGAGAATGGCAGGCCGCCATGCCAGAACACGGTGCCTGAGACCTGCCATCCGTTCAGCGCTCGGGCCAGCGTGCGGTTCCGGAAGTGGATCGGCAGTTGATAGACGTATCGCGCGGTGAGGTTGTGCCGCACGTCGTAGTCGCAAGGTCCGTATTGGCGGCCCAGTTCACCGGGCAGTGGGGACAGGATCGCTCCCGCGGCGAACGGCAGGAATCCGCCGTTTGAGACCGTGTCTATGCAGTGACTCCAGGTGTAGTTCGCCTCGACCTGGATGCCGTGCCCCAGCCGCTTGTCGGCCGTTAACTGGAGGCCGTTGTAGTGACTGTTCGCGCCCGTGTTCAATTGCGTCACTGGCCCGAAACGCGGATCCTTCGGCTGCCCGTATGGGAAGGGCGCGAAGCAGCCGCCGCAGACCGTCTGATAGCCGTTCACTTGCGTCTCGTAAGGCTGATTGACCGCGCGCGTGCCCACATACTGAGCCCGCAGATTGAGGGCGCTGCCGATCTGGTGCTCCACTCCCAGGCTCCACTGCATGAAGTAAGGCGCACGGAGCTTGCCATCCGGAACGGCGGTGATCGAAATCGGCGGAAGGCAGGAGTTCGGATTCGGGGCGCCCCCAGGCCCAGAGGGAGCCCCGGGCGAGGCGCAGGAGAGCTGCCCCTGCGCGAAGCCCGAGTTGAATAGCCCGTTCGCCGCCGCCGTTGCATCAATGGCGCTGTTGGGGACTCCCGGCGCAATCGCCACTCCTCCCACCGCGCCCAGCAGTCCTCCCTGGAATGTCTTCGAGTAAGGCGGATTTGTCCCCACCAGATCGACCACGCTGCCCGGCAGGATGTCGCTGAACAGGCCAAAGCCGCTGCGTAGCGCTGTGTGTGGCGCGATCTGCCAGGCTATCGCGGTTCTCGGCTGCACGATCGCGGCAGGCACAGCGGCGAAGATCGTCGCCTGCTGCGTCCGGATCACCTGGCTCAGTGGCTGAGTTACATCGTGGGAAATGGAATCGAACGACCCGGCAAGGCGCGCCACGGCATCATGTGGATTCAGGGGATTGGAATTGTAGGTATCGCGGACGCCGAAGGTCCAGGTCAATCTGCGCGTAACCTTCCACGTGTCCTGCGCATAAAAGTCCAGGTTGACGAAGCGGTATGGCTGCGAATTGGCGAGCGGGAAGGTTGCCGAAGCCGTCGAGGCCACTCCGTAGATGAATTGCGGAAGGGTCGCATAGGTGACTAGCGGCACCACGCCCTCGCCGAAATCATAGTCGTTCAGGCGAAAGAGCCGGCCGTTTGTTCCGAACCGGAATTCGTGCGGGCCGGCCGTCCAGGCAAGATTGTCGTTGAGGAAGAATCGCGACGCGCGCCGCCCCTGCACCCACGTATTGTCGAGCCCTCCCAGCGTGGTGAACGGCGCAATCGCCCCGCTGCCCTGGAGGACGATGGGAAACGCCGCCAGTGTTTTCTGGAAGTCCGCCGGCCCGAACAGGCTCTCGTACCACGAGAACGCCGGATTGAAGTAGTTCACCAGGCGGCCGGAGAACACATGCGTATAGCCCGCTGCGAATGAGTAGAGGGGCTGCGAAGAGATGGCATTGAACACTGGATTGATGGGGTCGGTATAGGCGGCTTGAAGTCCCGTGTCGGCCTGGAACCGGAACCAGGCCGTGTTCTTGGGGTCGATGTTGTAGTCGATGCGGCCCGTCTGCACCTGCTCGCGGTCGTCGCTGGAATGCGAAATGCTCTGCCGGTTCGCGCAACCGTTTCCATTGGGCGGATTGCCCCCCACCACGGCTCCATCGCTCGCGATGGGGCAGCCTAGGATCGGCAGCGGCGTCCCCGCGGTGTTGCCGTACAGGGAAAAGAGCTTCTGGTAGAACGGCACCAGTTGAGGGGCCGCCTGATAAGTCGATCTGGTTATGGAGTCCACACCACCGCGCGGCAATTGCTGTAGGACGTAGTCCTGAAACGCGGGTGTTGGCACGGTCGTGGCACTGACGATCGGAAGAGCGATCCGAACCCATTCGGAATCGAAGAAGAAAAACACCTTGTCGTGGAGAATCGGGCCTCCGAGACTTCCCCCGAAGTGATTCACCGTGGAGCGCGGCTTGTGGTTCCCGGCGATGGCGTTTGTAAAGAAGTCGGCGGCATTGAACTTGGAGCCGTTCCACAACTCGTACAGGTTTCCGCGAAACCGGTTGGTCCCGGACTTAGTGACATAGTTGACCTGAGCCGCGCCATACCTCCCCTGATCGACGGCGTACGAGACGGTGTTGACCGTTACCTCTGCAATCGAATTCAATCCCAGCACCAGGTTGGTCGAAAGGCCGCTATTCAGGTTGGTGAGCGGATCGTTGGTCTCCAGTCCGTCGACGATATAGCCGTTGGAGAGAGACGGCAACCCATTGAACTGCACGTTGCCATAGCCGTTCGTCCCGCCGACGAAGTCATTGCCGCTGCCGGCGGTGTTGATGAGAGCGCCCGCCGCAAATTGCAGCGGATACGTCATGTCGCCACCCGGGTTGGGAAGATCTTCGATGGATTTGGCAGTCAGGGTCGTCGACGTGTTGGGGTTCTCAAGGTTGATCAGCGGTACCAACTCCCGGACCAAGATGCTTTCGCTGGAGGATGCGATGTTGAGCTTGAAATCGACCGTCTGTTTCTGCCCAAGTCCGGCCGATACTGTGCTGTTCTGCTGTGCCTCAAACCGGTCTGCCTCCGCTTTCACGACGTACGTGCCGGGCTTGAGTTGCGGAAAGCTGAACCGCCCGGAGTCGTCCGTTCTTACCGAACGTTTGAGCCCATTCTCAACGCTGGTGATGGTCACGGTCGCGCCTGGGATGGAGTCCCCGGACGGATCGGTGACGGTCCCGGCGATCGCGCTGGTAGTCTCGCCCTGAGCCCGCGCCGGAACCGGCATGGCCAAAGGGCAGACCACCAGCGCCAAGGTCTGCGTGAGGACGATCAGATCGCGCACCCCGAACTTAACCATAGTTAATTTAACCATAGTTAAGAGCCCCAGGCAAGAGCAGCGGGCCGCCCCAGGCTGGCGAGGAGCGCGATGGTATCGCCTGGCACCATGCCCAAAATCAAACGCCTTTGGCGCATCCACGCCGTCCTGGCCGCGATACACTGGGACCGACGGCGCGATTCCGGGAACCAGCACTTCCGCGCATGCACGGGAATCCGGGGAACGCCGACAACGATAGTCACCAAGGAGAACAGGGTCAGGTTGGTATATGCGGGTTATTTTCCGATTCGATCCGCAATCAAATTTTTTCAGGAGGTCTGCTTGAGCCATCCGCGCGCGTCAGGTTTCCATCGCCGGGTCTGGAGGAGGCAATAGTACAGTGAGACGGCGTTGGTCTGCGCGTTCAGCTCGAGCCTTGGGCTGCTTCGCCGCTGCCGCGCTGCTACTCCGCACCGCAGCAGCCCAGGATGCATTCGAGGTCGCGTTCGTGAAGCCGGCAGATCCAATCAGTAATCCAGTCGTCGGTTTCCGTGCCTATCCCGGCGGTCGCGTCGTAGTTACGAACAATACTCCCTGCTTAAAAGCCGATTATCTTCTATATAGTGCGCCGGAAGGATCGGAACGCAAGCACCTTTCCGAGTAATGCCGCTT
>OCZU010002078.1_pt1 | contig 12905 bp, 16 predicted proteins | sample 1539001 | NCBI WGS metagenome assembly OCZU01 (sample SAMEA3539306, study PRJEB22396) | soil metagenome | biome: tundra; feature: field; material: soil | place: USA | collected 2010-05 | depth 0.15 m
AGGCAGCCCCCGGCGACGGTCACCTCGGGGTGCTCCCCGATCAGCGCGCCGATCTGCGCCAGCAGGGCCGGCCCGGCCGCCCCCGGCGGGTAGACGGCGATGACGGCGGGGGGCTCACCCGGCCTGGGCCGCAAGGCCAGGGCGGCCCGGCCGCCAAAGGCGGCCGCGAACTGTTCCAGTACGGCCGGCAGGCTTTCGAATCTCAGGCCTTCGCGCGCCTTATCGCACGCGAACTCCACTACGGCGACCGGTGACGGACCCGGCCGCCTGGCCTCGACGGCCGGACGCGGACGCAACCTAACCAGGGGAGCCTCATATCTCAGCCATGGCTTTAACACTTAGTAACATAGCAGTTACTATCCGCCATAGCTGAGGGCGACCGCAGGTCAGGCGGGCAAAACGAGCACCTTACCGACCACGCCGTCCTCCGCCGCCTGGTGCGCGGCCACGATGTCACCGAGCGGGAAGCGGTACTCCGGCAACTCGGTCAGCGCCCCGGCGGAGAGTGCGGCGGTGATGTCGGTGACCGCCTGGTCGATAGCGGGCCCGGGGACGGCGTACAGCAGCATGAACCGCAGCACCACATTGGCGGTCATGCAGGCGCGCACCGGCAGGGCGGGATCACGGGGCTCGGCCGCATACGTGGCGATGACCGTGTCCGGCCGCGACACGGCCAGGTCCAGTGGCAGGTTGGCACCGAGAGCCACCTCGACCACGCGGTCGACGGGCCCGGCGACGGCCAGGATCTGGCTGGCCGCGTCGGGCTCGGAATAGATCACCACGTGGCCGGCGCCCGCCTGCCGGGCCAGTCCGGATTTGGCCGGGCCACTGGCGGTCGCGATGACCTGCGCCGCCTTTCCCCAGACGGCAAGCTGGATGGCGAAATGGCCGACCGCCCCGGCACCACCCGCGACCAGCACGGTCTGCCCGGCCACCGGCCCGTCGGCAAACAGGGCGCGATGCGCGGTGATGGCCGGAACCCCAAGGCTGGCGCCGAGCTCGAAGGGGATGCCGTCCGGCAGGGGAACCGCCTGGCGCTCGGGCACCACCGTCCACTCGGCTGCGGTACCCCAACGGCGCCCGGCGGCAGCCAACCAGAGCCACACGCGCTGCCCGACCCGGCCCCGATCCACGCCGGGGCCGACGGCGTCAATCACCCCAGCTCCGTCTTGATGCGGAATCTGGAAGCCGTCGATGGGGCGCGGGGTAGCCCCGCCGCGAGACTTGTAATCGGTCGGGTTGATGGCCGAGACATGCACCTTGACCCGGACCTCACCGGGCCCGGGCTCCGGCCGCTCCACCTCCACGACCCGCAGCACCTCGGACGCGGGGCCGTAATGGTCATAGACAGCGGCTTTCACGATCGTGCCTCCTTCGGATGGGTGCTGGCGCTGGCCGCGGTCAGTAGGCCAGGGTGATCCGGCGGCGGATCGCGTCGCCCTTCTCAAGCTCGTCGACGAACCCGGCCGCGTAGTCAGGGATGCTGATCCGGCTCTCCCCCGAAGCGTCGGCCAGAAGCTGGTCGCCGCCGACCCGGTATGTCCCGGTGCGCTCACCTGGCTGGATGATCGCTGCCGGGCTGACGTAGGTCCAGTCCAGATCGCCAGCAGTGCGGTAGATCTCGAGCGCCTCCGCCTGGCCGAGCGCGTTAGGCTTCCATGCGTCAGGGAAATCCGGGGCATCGACGACCCGCTGGCCCCCGGGCACCTCGAGGCTGCCCGCGCCGCCCAGCACCAGCAGGCGCCGGACGCCGGCCTGGCGCAGTCCCTCGATGAGACCGTGCGCCGGGCCACTGAAGGCGCCGGCCGGGACCGGGGCGCCGGGCTTCGGGCCGATGGCGGCGACGACCGCGTCGTGGCCCTGGGCCAGGCGCGCCACAGTGCCCGGATCGGCCGCGTCACCCACCGCGACCGGGAGATCAGGCCCCTCGGCCTGAGCGCCGCTTCGGCTAGCCGCGGTGACCGCGTGCCCGCGGGACAGCAATTCCGCCGTGATGGCGCGCCCGATGTTGCCGCCTGCCCCGAAAACCAGAACCTTCATCGCAGCCTCCCCGAGGCGATCACGGGCACGTGTGCCGCTCATAATCGTGGCACGGGCGGGGGCCTGCATGCAGACCCCCGCCCGTGCCACGTCGGTCTTGCAGGTACGAGCCTTGGCCGTAGCTCAGGCCTTGAGGACCGCCTCGATCTCGATCTGGATCGCGACCTTGTCCGACACGACGACCCCGCCGGTCTCGAGCGCGGCGTTGAAGTCAATCCCGAACTCACTTCGGGTGATTTCCGCGGTGACGGTGAACCCGGCACGCGTGCCACCGTAGGGGTCCGGGCCGAATCCGTTCAGCTCCAGGGTGAGCGGCACCTGCTTGGTAACGTCCTTGAGGGTGAGGTCGCCGTCCACGACGAAGCCGTCGCCCGCGGCGCGGACGCCGGTGGAACGGAAGGTCATCGTGGTGTGCTTCTCGACCTCGAAGAAGTCAGCGGACCGGATGTGCCCGTCGCGCTGCTCGTTGCCCGTGTCGATCGAGGAGAGGTCGATCTGGGCGGTCACCGAGGACTCCAGCGGGTTCTCGCCGGTGACGATCTGACCGGAGAACGTCTTGAACTTGCCGCGGACCTTGCTGACCATCATGTGCCGGACGGCGAAGCCGACCTCGGAGTGGACCGGGTCGATGTCCCAGGTACCGGCTACGTAACCGGGAATGCTGGTCGTGCCTGCGCTGGTCGTCATGTGATACTCCCGTCTTTCATATTTGAGTTCTCAACGAGTGCTGCTGACCAGCGTAACATGGTCAAGCGTTCAACTATTCCGGGGTATGCTTGACCCGTGAACACGTCCAGGCCGAGGTGGCTGACCGCGCAGGAGCAGGCCGCCTGGCGCGCCTTCCTCGGCGCCTGCCAGGAACTTTTCGGCACCGTGGACGCCCAGCTGCAGCACGAGAGCGGCATGCCGCACCCCTACTACGAGATCCTGGTGCGGCTCTCCGAGGCACCGGGCCGGTCGCTGCGGATGAGCCAGCTGGCGGAAGCGTCGGCCTCCAGCAAGAGCCGGCTGTCTCATGCGGTCGCGCGGCTGGAAGAGCGCGGCTGGGTCCGCCGGATGGACTGCCCGACCGACCGCCGGGGCCAGATCGCAGAGCTCACCGAGGACGGCTACGCGGCGCTCAGTCAGGCCGCCCCCGGGCACGCCGAGCAGGTTCGCCGCTCGCTCTTCGACGCGCTCACCCCTGAGCAGGTCAGCCAGCTGGCCACGATCAGTGCCGCCATCCTGGCCGCCGCTGATCCCGGCGCGCGCACGGTGAACGAAAGCAACGCGGCGCACGAGGAGCCGGCGCCGCCCGCCGCGGCGCAGCCGGCCGCGGCGCAGCGAGGCTGAGCCCCGGTCACTACAATCGCCGGTCATGGAACAACGGACGGCAGGCAGGCTCGGCAGGCCAGTGTCGGTGATCGGGCTTGGCACATGGCAGCTTGGCGCCGACTGGGGCCAGGTAGCCGAGAAAGACGCGCTGGCCGTGCTGGACGCGGCGGCGGAGGCCGGGGTCACCTTCTTCGACACCGCCGATGTCTACGGCGATGGCCGCAGCGAGCAGCTGATCGGCCAGTTCCTGGCCAGCAATCCGGGCCTGCCGGTCACGGTCGCCACCAAGATGGGCCGCCGGGTCCCGCAGGAGCCGGCGTTCTACACGCTGGGCAACTTCCGCGCCTGGACCGACCGTTCCAGAGCCAACCTCGGCATGGACGTGCTCGACCTGGTCCAGCTGCACTGCCCGCCCGCCCCGGTGTACTCCACCGATGCGGTCTACGACGCCCTGGACACGCTGGTGGCCGAGCAGCGCATCGCCGCCTACGGGGTCAGCGTCGAGACCTGTGACGAGGCGCTGACCGCGATCGCCCGGCCGGGAACCGCGAGCGTGCAGATCATCCTCAACGCGTTCCGGCGCAAGCCGCTGGAGAAGGTGCTGCCCGCGGCGCAGGCCGCCGGGGTCGCCATCATCGCCCGGGTGCCGCTGGCCTCCGGGCTGCTGTCGGGCAAGTACTCCCGCACCTCCACGTTCAGTGCCGACGACCACCGCTCCTACAACCGGCAGGGCGAGGCGTTCGACGTCGGTGAGACATTCTCCGGCGTGGACTTTGACACCGGCGTGGATGCGGCCCAGGAGTTCGCCGCCATCGCGCCGGCCGGCGCCAGCACCGCCCAGGCCGCGCTGCGCTGGATCATCCAGCAGCCCGGCGTCACCACGGTCATCCCGGGCGCGCGCAGCCCGGATCAGGCCCGGCAGAACGCGGCCGCCGCGGCGCTGCCGCCGCTCACCCAGGCCGAGCTCAGCGCGATCGAGGATCTGTACGACCGGCGCATCCGCGCGCTGGTGCACGATCGCTGGTAGCCACCGCGCCCGGCGGGGCGGATCAGGCCGGCTACCTCAGGACCGGTCGGCTGCGTCGGTCATCCGCCCAGCCATCAGGCCGGCGATGGCGGCCGGGCCGGGGCCGGGCTCGCCGCGCAGGCCTTCCAGCGCGCCGGCCTGGTCGTCGGCGTTGCGGTTCTGGCTCAGCTTGTGCTTCGCCTCCACCGTGGCGATGGTGAGTTCCACGCCGACGATGGCGCGCAGTTGCGCGTCAATGAACTCGGGCGGGGCGTCCGTCACGGCCCACGGCCGCGGCCGGGATTCCTCGTAGCGGCCGGTCAGCCGGGTGACCATGGCACGCAGCCATTCCGGATCACGGTGCACGGTGAGCGGGCCGGTGAAGTGCACCGAGACGTAGTTCCAGGTGGGCACCATCTTGCCGTGCCTGGCCGTGCTCGGATACCAGGACGGCGACACGTAGGCCTGCGGCCCATGCACGATGGCCAGGGCGACGGTGCCGGCCGAGACGGACTTCCATTGCGGATTGGCCAGCGCCAGGTGGCCGAGCAGCCGCCCATGCTCCCCCGCGTCCCGGTCCCAGATCACCGGGATCAGGCTGGCTACCGGCTTGCTCCCGTCGAACGTGACGAGGTCAGCCGCGCCCATGGCGTCGACAAAGGCTTCAACCTGCGCAGCGTCGGCGGCCGTGAAATGACGTGGCAAGTACACCCATACGACCCTAATGGGTACGCCCTAGGCCAGCTACCTTGAGGTCTTCGCCCACGGCATGCCGCCGCCCGAGCCCGTGAGGGAGACCACCCATGCCTGAGGGCATCACGATCCGGCCGATGCGCGCCTCCGACGCCCACCAGGTGCTCGCCATCTACCAGGCCGGGCTCGACGCCGGCGACGCCAGCTTCGAGACGCAGGCCCCGTCCTGGGAGGCGTTCGATACCGCGAAACTGCCCGCCCACCGGTTCGTCACCGTATCGGACGACACCGGCGAGGTGCTCGGCTGGGCCGCCGTCTCCCCCGTGTCCAGCCGGCGCGTGTACGCCGGCGTGGTGGAGCACTCGGTCTACGTTGCCGGCGCGGCCCGGCGCCGCGGAGTGGGCGCGGCGTTGCTCCAGGCGCTGATCGAGTCGACGGAGGCGGCCGGGGTATGGACCATCCGGTCTGGCATCTTTCCCGAGAACACCGCCAGCCTGCGGCTGCACGAGCTGGCCGGGTTCCGGGTGGTCGGCATCCACGAGCGGCTGGGCTGCCACCACGGCCGCTGGCGTGACGTCATCTTGGTGGAACGCCGCAGCCCGATCGCGGGCATCAGCTGACCAGCGCTGGCGCGGGCCATGATGGCATACCTTCTGAACGTGACACAACGCCTTCTGAACATGACACAACAGCCCGAGTGGCCAGACCCCGGCCAGCTCCGCACCGTCACCGCTGAACTGTCGGCCATGCCGCCACTGGTCTTCCCCGGCGAATGCGACCTGCTGCGGCAGCGCCTCGCGGCCGTGGCAGGTGGCAACGCATTCGTGCTCCAGGGTGGGGACTGCGCGGAGACGTTCGCCGGGGCGACCGCCGCGGCGGTCCGGGCGAAGCTGGAAACCCTGCTCCAGATGGCCGTCGTGCTCACCTACGGGGCCAGCATCCCGGTCATCAAGATCGGCCGGATGGCGGGCCAGTTCGCCAAGCCACGATCCCGGCCAACAGAGGTCCGCGACGGCGTCGAACTGCCTGCCTACCGCGGGGATGCGGTCAACGGTCTCGAGTTCACCGCGCAGTCCCGGACCCCGGACCCCGGCCGGCTGGTGCGGGCCTACCACAGCGCGGCGGTGATCATGAACCTGTGCCGCGCCTTCGCCGCCGGCGGCGAAGCCGGGCTGAGCCAGGTCCATGCCTGGAACCAGGACTTCGTCCGGGCCAGCCCGTCAGGTCAGCGGTACGAGGTGCTGGCCGACGAGATCGACCGGGCCCTCGCCTTCATGCGTGCCTGCGGCACCGACCCGGAGGAGTTGCGCTCGGCTGAGTTGTTCTCCAGCCACGAGGCACTGCTCCTGGACTATGAAAGGGCGCTGACCCGGACCAGCGCCGGGACCGGCCTGGCCTACGACCTGTCCGCGCACTTCCTGTGGATCGGGGAGCGGACCCGGGCGATCGATGGGCCCCATGTGGAGTTCGCCGCCGCGCTGCGCAATCCACTCGGGGTCAAGCTGGGCCCGGCGACAACGCCCGAGGACGTGCTGGAACTGATCGGCCGGCTCAACCCGGACGGCGAGCCCGGCCGGCTCACGTTCATCACCCGGATGGGCGTTGACCGCGTCCGTGAGGTGCTGCCACCGCTGATCCGTGCGGTCACGGCGGCGGGGGCGCCAGTCGCATGGGTATGCGATCCGATGCACGGCAACACGTTCGAGGCGCCTGGAGGCTACAAGACCCGCCGGCTGCGCGACGTGCTGGGCGAGGTGCAGGAGTTCTTCGAGGTGCACCGCAGCCTCGGCACCCATCCCGGCGGCATCCACATCGAGTTCACCGGGGACAACGTGACCGAGTGCGTGGGCGGCAGCCACGAACTGGCCGAGGGTGATCTGCACCAGCGCTACGAGACCGCCTGCGACCCTCGGCTCAACCGCAGCCAGTCGCTTGATCTCGCGTTCACTGTCGCCGAGAACTACCGGCGTTGACCATCGCGGAACATTACCGGGCACAGTGTGTCTTATTCAAAAGTTCGCGTTATTCAAACTACCCTCAGTGGTCACCGTGGGCCTGACCTGCACCGTCCGCTCACCCGGACCCTACGGGCCCGGGTTCGACAGCCGGTTTTGAATAACGCTCAGTGTGGCGCAGTTGCTACGTTTGCGGTCAAAGCCTCCTTTGTCGTTGTTACATTGGCGTCGCTTCCTGTTGAGGGGGGGACGCCTGGTGACGACATGGCGGCGTGGGTGGCTGGCCAGGCACCGGCGGTACGCGGCGATCGGTACGGGTACCTGCGTCGCCGCGACCGTCAGCGGCGTGCTGATCTTCATGCCGCACCAGGCCGGCCGCAGCCCGCACGTCCTCGCGGCCGATTGCGGCCTCGTGACATGCACGGCGACCCTTCCCCCGTCGGCCAGCGCAAGGGCAACGGCGAGCCCGCTTTCCACGCGCCCCGCGGCGAAGCCGCAGGACACCATATCCCCCGCGCCCTCGACCACATCCCCCGCTCCCTCGACGACATCCCCCGAGCCCTCGACGACGGCGGTTACCGTCACCTACTCCGTCGTGCAGCGCTGGGATGACGGCTTCCAGGGCCAGTTCACCATCGTCAATCACGGCGACGTGGGCCTCACCCGCTGGCAGATCCGCGCCGCGTTCCCAGGCGACCTGGTCGAGACCGCCTGGGGCGCCGGCTGGCAGATCAGCGGCGGCACCCTGGTCCTGACTGCCCCGCCATATCAGGCGACAATCCCCCCTGGAGCCAGTCAGTCGGCGAATTTCACCGCCCAAGGGAACACGACAAGCCCGATGAACTGCACTATCGACGGCACAGTCTGCGGCTAGGCCGACCTTGCCGACCTCGGCCGCGCGGCCGCGCCGCGGCCCCCATGAAGTCCGTGGGCTGGCGGCGGGCCGGTAGGGTCATCTCATGACGGACCGGGCCACGCTCGAAGCACTCTCGTCCCATGAGTTGCATGACCGCGCCGTGCGCCGGGCCATGCATCATCTGGATGTCGGCTTCCTGTGGGAATTGCTCCGCGCCATCCCGGCGAGCGAGGCCGCCGCCGGCCATGTGGACCACACCGCGGCGGATATCACCCAGGTATCAGCGATGATCTCCGATGCGCTCGACTCCGGCGAGGGCGACGCTGCCGAAGCGCTGCGCCCGCTGTACCTCGACTACCTGGAATCCCACGGCGACTAGCCGATCGATCGTCGGCAATCGGGGAACCCGCTCGCAGGACGGCTGGCGGCACAGTCAACCACAATGACGGATTTGCGCGCCTCGCCCGTATGCTGTCTATGTAGTAACATGTCAAACATGGCTGTTGAGGATCGGCACCACCGGCGAGTTGGCCTGCGAGAACTCAGCCAGCGCACGGCGAAAGTCCTGGCGCTGGTCCGTGGCGGGGAAACCGTGGAGATCACGGACCGCGGTAAGACGGTTGCCCGCATCGTCCCGGCCGCTGACGACCGGTACGCCCAGCTCGTTGCCGCGGGCATCATCCGTCCAGCCGGTGGCCCTTTCAATGTGGCCAACCTGCCCGAGCCCGGCCCCAGCGACACAGGCCGGACATCCGATGACTGGCTTGCCGATCTTCGCGGCGAGCACTGATGCCTACGCGGATCTACGCTGACACCTCCGCAGTTGCGAGACTGTTCATCGCCGAGAAGGAGTCTCCGGACTTGCGGAAGTGGCTCATGGCTCAGCCGGCGCTACAGCTGGTCTCCTCGGCCTTGCTGGGCGTGGAGCTTGTCCGCCTACTCGGCCTGGCACGTCCCGCCGCACTCGGCGATGCGGAACGCTTCCTGGGCGCCGACATTGACATCGTCGAGATCACTCCGCCGATACTGACTGACGCCGCTCGCGCGGCGCCGCCGAGACTTCGCACCCTCGATGCGATCCACTTGGCCACAGCACTCGATCTCGGTCCCACGGTCGGCACCATGCTCACCTACGACAAGCTCCTCGCCGAAGCGGCGCGCGCCGCAGGCATGGCCACCTTCTCACCCGGCGCCGCCTAGGTCACGTCCGCTAGGCAGGTCCTATGGACTCGGCCAGGCCATGCATACCTTGTTGCGGCCGGTCGCTTTGGCCTCGGCGAGAGCCGTGCCTGCGGCATTGATCATCTCGGCGAGGGTGTCCCTTGACTGATCCGTCACGGCGATCCCGATCGAAACGGTGAGCCGGAACACGAAGCCAGTGTGGCTGCCGCTTTCTATGCCGATCGACTGCCCGGCGATATTGTCACGCAACCGCTCGGTGATCCGACGCGCCTCGTCCCCGCTGGTTCGCGGGAGCAAGACCACGAACTCCTCGGCACCGAAGCGGCCGATCACATCGTAGCCACCCAGGTTCTCGCTGAGGGTGCTGGCGATGGCGCGGAGCACCTGATCGCCGGCAGGCTGACCCGCCGTGTCATGCACGCTCCTGAAGTGGTCCACGTGCAAAATGGCCAGCGCGAGCGGATCGCTGCCGCGGAGTGCGCGGACATACTCCACCTCAGCCTCGCGGCGCCACGTCCCGGCGTTGAGCAGCCCGGTCTTCGTGTCGATACGAGCCTGGGCCACCAGTTGGGCGCTCATCATGTAACGCCGGTAGAGCAGTATTGACGGCAACGCGAGCGCCATCAGCACCGGGTTAATGGCGACAACCAACGCGAGTGAGACAGCGAGGCTGAGTTCGATCAGGTCGGAGGTGATCGCCTCCCGAGTACCGATCAGTTCGCGGACATGCGCCGCTGGGTCGGCGAGTTTGATCGCGAAAACGAGCAGGCCGTCATTGATAGCCCAGGCCAGGACTCCGCAGCCGGCCACCACACCGGCCCAGGTCAGCACATGCACGCCGACCTTGGGAGCAGGCCCGGCAGCCCAGGACGGAACTTCATGGAACAGCCAGCTAGCACAGCCGTATGCCAGACTGATCGTGGCGTTGCTGAACACACGACGGTAGATGACCAGTCCGGCCGTCCGCCAGAGCTTATAGGCGAGCAGCGGGACCGGGGCTGCAAGGGCATAGGCTGGTGGGAGGGTTATGGCAATTGCCAGATACCAGACCGGCTGCAGGTCACGGACGAGGGCACCGTGAATCTCCTTGACCGCCCGGGTCGATTCGATCGACACGATGCCGCAGGTCAGCAGGGCGATGAAAACAGCCAGGTGGGAAGCTGGCCCGCGGGCATGCGCTGCAGCCAGTGGAATGGCCGCAGCGGCCAGGGCGATGATGCCAAGGAGATAGCCGCGGAGCGGTTCCTTGAGCGCCCAGATCTGCCACCGGCGGACGCTCCTGACCGTCCCGTACAGGCTGCCCACCACCGAAACCTGCAGGCGGAGGGCGGCCATGGCACCCCTTTTGTTGTTGCCGACGAGATATCGGGCATAACAGGCGGTAAGGAGCTAATGCCGAATCGTCACAGATTTCTGACTCGTCTGTCAAGACGCGGACACATCAACCTATTTGTGTCATGTCGGACCTGTGGACGTTCCAACGATCTCATGCTCCGTCATGACAGTCCCCGCCTTCCAAGCAAGGAGGCAGCCATGCGCGCCGAATGGGGCTGACACCCACCCACCAGCGACCACACCCACGTCCCGACCAGCCAAGGAGGCAGCCATGCGCGCCGAATGGGGCTGACACCCACCCACCAGCGACCACACCCACGTCCCGACCAGCCAAGGAGGCAGCCATGCGCGCCGAATGGGGCTGATAGCTGAGGGCGCGTCGAGCACGGGCGTTAGGACCGCGCCAACTGAGACGCCGAGAGGCGGTGCCAGCTGATCGCCAATGCGGCGGCCAAGGCAGCGCCGAGGCCGCCGCTGACGGCGATCACCACCGCGGGGCTCACGGCCTCGGCGGCCGCGCCCGCGGCAATGAACCACAGGCCTTGGGATACCTGCATGCCCCCGTTGGCCAGGCCGAAGGCCTGGCCCCGGCGCTCGGCCGGTACGACGGCCACGAACGCCGCGTTGGCGGCGATCTGATAGGCAGCGCACGCGCCCGAAGCGGCGAAGATGGCTAACGAGGCGATAAGGCCTGGCTGCGTCACGCACAGCACGAGCAGGCCGCAGGAGCCTGCGGCCAGCGGGCCCATCCAGCGCTGCCGCTGAGCCGGCGCCACGGCCCGGCTGAACACGAGCGCGCCGATGACACTGCCCAGCGGGATCGCGGCGAACACCAGCCCGGTCGCGACGGCCAGCGGCACCCGGTGAAAGCGCGCGGCGTAGGGTGCGGCCAGGCCCATCGGCACGACATAGAACGCGACGAGCCAGCCGAACAACATCAGCCTCCGCAGCGTCGCGTCGCCGAAGACCAGTCTCGCCCCGGCGAGCATGTCCGCGAACTGGGAGGGATGGCTCGCGGCCGCACCCGCGGCGTCGATCGCGGCGGGCCGCTTGTGCACCCCGAATCCAATCAGCAGGGCCGAGACAGCGAAGGTGGCCGCGTCCGCGAGCAGGGCGGCGCGCACGCCCAGGCCGGCCACCACCAGGCCGCCGAGCGCGAACCCGGACACCATGCCGAGCTGGAAAGTGATCTGGGTGACAGCGGTGCCGAGGACGTACTTCTCCCCGGTCAGGATGTCGGGCACCAGCGCTGACCTCGCCGACTTGAACGGCGAGTCGAGCAGCGCGACCAGGAACAGGAGGGCGATCATGACCCAGAGAACCACGATGGCCTGCCCCACCAGGCTGACCAGCACCATCAGGCATACCAGTGCCATGCGCGCCAGATCGCAGACAATCATCACCTGGCGCCGCGGTTTCCGGTCAGCGAGCCCGGACAGGCCCAGCCCGCCGACAATCCACGGCAGGAACGTCGCCGCGAAGGTGAGCGCGCTCCACAACGGCGAGTGCGTCCGGTCGTACACCAGGACGATCATGGCCACCCTGGCCAGCTGGTCACCGGCTACGGACAGCAGCTGCGCCAGCCACAGGGCCCTGAACTCAGCTGCCGCGAACACATCGCGGAACGTTGCCCTGGGCAATTTGCCCGGCCGGTCATCCGCCACTTCACCGGCGGCCGGACGCTCTACCATGACATCCGGGTCATAGCAGCGAGAGCGCCATCTCAAGCTGGCGGAAACTGCCGGGGACCCGGGCGCCGGCCAGCAATTCCATAATCACTGGTTCGGTGATGGCCACCGGGGCGTTGTCTTCGATCAGACGGGTCACCTGCATGTCGGCCGCACTGCCGGTGGCACGGAGATATTCGATCCACGCCGAGCTGTCGACCAGGTACATAGCTCAGAGTTCTTCGACCGGCTCAGACCGGCGCATCGCTGCGAGGTCCCCATCCCACCCGGTCCCCTGCAAGCTGAGCAGGAACTCCCTGGTCAGGCGCGAGGCGACCAGTCGCCGCAGCGCGAGATCGACCGCTTGCTTCTTGGTCTTCATGCCGTAGCGCCGCATCGCCTCGGTCACGAGCTCGTCATCGATGTCGATGTTCGTGCGCGTCATGCACCAACGATACACATCACAGCACGCGGGCCGGGGGGCTGGCTGGCCAGGCCGGAGGAAGCCAAGGCCGTCGATGTGACATGGTGCCGCAACCGGTGCCTGGGTGCTGCAGAAAACGATTGCGCGACAGCCCCCTGGCGCCACCGATTGACCACGATCATGGCCCTGCCAGCGGGGACAGCCTACCCGGCGGCCGGTGCCCGGCCCCAGACGCAGCGCGCCCCATCAGCCACCCCAGCATCACCGGAACGCTGGCCACCCCGGAAACGACACCTATTATTTTCCGGCGGGGCCGGCGCAGCGGGCAGCGTCCACGAAGGCGGCGCGGCGGCCGGCAGGCCAGGGGAAACTCGGCGGACTACGGCTCGGCAGGCGGTGACAGCGGCGGTGCGGCCGGACTGGTCCGTGACCC
>OCZU010002079.1_pt1 | contig 12901 bp, 9 predicted proteins | sample 1539001 | NCBI WGS metagenome assembly OCZU01 (sample SAMEA3539306, study PRJEB22396) | soil metagenome | biome: tundra; feature: field; material: soil | place: USA | collected 2010-05 | depth 0.15 m
GGTCTGTAAAACCGTCGGCTAAGCCTACGTTGGTTCGAACCCAACACCTGCCACCACGCAAAACGCCAGGTCACAGGCCTTTGGTGCGGCGTCTGGCCGTGATTTCGGGCGGTTCGGCAGCCAATGTCATTTGACCGAGGCTGCTGCTCGTTTGCGCACGTCAGCGGGTCGGCGGTGCCTGAGGCTCAGGCGGGTACGGCAGCACTCGGAGAATACGCGGAAAAGTTGCCGGACCCTGTGCGGTCCGCTGCGGATAGATGGCGGGTCTGAGCGCCCCGGCCGCAGGTCAGGTTCCTTGACTGCATCGTGAGGCATCGCCATTGGGAGCGGTGTCCGGCACCGCCCGCATAAGGCTGCGCCGGTCCTGCCTCAGCAGTGTCGGACTCCCGTCGGACTCCCCGATCCGGTAGGCCTTGCTTGATGCTCGCGTCGCTGCGCGGGCGGGCAGCGGCGACCGGCTGTGCCGCGGTCATGGCCGATCCGGCCGAACTGGCCGGCCCGGGTAACTTGTCGAACCGGGTCGCCCCTGACGGCAACGACGGCACCGACGGCCGGTGGAAGTACGAGCTGATCGCCGGGCGGTACCCGCACAGGGGCGAGATCGTCTTCTCTGTCCTGATCCGGCTGCCCGCCAGCGACCTGCCCGCGATCCTCGCACGCCTCAGCTAACCCGCCTGCCGGCAATGCGCCGCACGGCCGCGCCGCTGCCGCTTCGCCCCAGATGAGGCACAATTTGCGGCGTACTTAGCCTCCGGGGGGTGTCGCGTAATGGTTTTGGCCGTGGTGCCTGGGCTGGTGGCGGGGGGCGACGCTGCACGCGGCCATCAGCACGGACTCCGATGCCGATCGCGCCGTGACGCCCGATGACCTGAGCTTCGCCCATCGATCGCGAGGTTCAGTCCGCCAGGCTGCTCTGCTGCGACCTCGACGGTGCGGAACGAGCAAGGCTGCAGGAGCAGGAAGGCAAGGCCATCGTCGCCGTCCGGCAAGCAGCCTGACCGCGCCGGATCGCCGCGGTCATTCAGCTAGGGCCGCCCGCATCGCGGCACAGGCATCCGCGGTGTCCGGGAGACAGGCCTCCAGGATCGCCACCTGCGTGTACACGTGGCCGAGCAAAAACGGCGTGAGGCCGCCGCGGAGACCACGCCGCAGCTGATCGACGGCCTCGGACCTGCGCCCGCGCGCGGCCTCGTACATCGCACGATAGGCGTACCGGTCGCCAGCAAGCGGCGACTCTCCAGGGACCGTGAGGGCAACGGCGCGGGCGAGTTCGGCATCACCGCCGGCGTGGTCGCCATAGACGCGAAGCGCGACGCCGTAGGCGTAGTGCGCCCCGGCGTCATCGTCCGCGAGGTCTGCGGCGAGATGCCCGTGCCGCAGAGCGTCATCGAACTCACCGGTCGCAAGGTATCCGTAGGCCAGCACCTCGCGGTTGGCCGCATTGGCTGGGCGAAGCCGCACGGCCTCCAGGGAATCCCTGACTGCTGCCTCATGATCACCCGCGTCTAGGCGCGTCAGCCCTAGCATGCGCCGCACGTACGAGTCGTGCGGACGCGTGGTCACCAAGCCGGCGAAGACTTCCTGCGCCTCGCGACGCCGGCCGATCAACACCAGGACAAGCCCGCGCCGTGAGGTCAGCCACGCTGCACCGCCTGCGAGCCTGGCGGCCGCGTCGATGTCGCGCAGTGCCTCGTTGGGGCGGCGCAGGAGGGCGAAGTAGTAGGCGCGATCCGCGTGCTGACGCGCCCGGTCGTCATCGCCGACCCTGGCCCAAATGAGCGCGTCGGAGAGAACGTCAATGGCGAGGTCAACTTCGTCGATGTCCCATAGACGTGCGGCGATGTCGGCCAGATTCGTCTGCGGGCTGCGACCGAGGCGCCGTTCTGCACTGACAGCGGCGTAGGCCTCGGCGAGGGTTGTCGCGCGTTCCTCGCGCCGGCCGAGCGCCTCTAGGCATCGGTCCCGTTGCAAGAGCGCGGCAGCAAGGTCGTCGTGCCGGAGCTGGTCGGCCGCGATCGCGGCCCGGTAGAGGGCGATGACCCCGTCGATATGGACAAGTGCCTCGCCCGGCTGGTCATGGTCCATAGCGAAGGAGGCAGAAGCGCTCAGTGTGCGCGTGAGCAGCTCGCTCTCCTCCGACCGCTGCGACACGGCGAGGGCGCGTGCTGTGGCTACCGCGGTGTCGAGGGCGTCACCGCCCTCGCGCGCGTCCAGGTCACGCCTGTTCGCCCGGCCGATCAGGCGGTTGACGTAGGGCACGGTGTATGTGTCCGGCTCCCACGCGGCCATCAGCGCCGCGAGCTCCAGCCGGTCGCCGGAGAGTTCCTCGACCGTCGCAGTCAGGTTGCGCTGGAATGCCCTGGCCTCGATCTCGCTCAGCGCGGCGTCGATGGCGGGCAGCGGCGGCTCGCCGTTCATGGCCGCGACGCGGGAAGCGCCCAGCGTGGTAGCCGAGGCGGCGGCCTGCCAGTCGTCGGCCACGATGTGGAAGTCGGTGAGTTTCCGGTGGGCGAAAGCGACGGCGTCGACGTGCCCGAAGCGAAAGAGCAGGTCGGCCGCTTCGGTCCACGCTGCGGCGATCCGGTCGGTGACGCCGGCGTCGGCGAGGCAGAAAGCGTGACGGCGAAGTGCCCAGGCCAGCTCCTCCTGAGCGTCGTCGCCAAACGCATCGATGAGCTTCCTGAGCAGGGCAACTTCGCATTCGGATGCCGCAAGCGCGAGGCGCGGCAGGCCGATCCGGTCGATATGGACCGCCAGGGTTTTGTAGGCCGCGAGGTTTGTGGCTTCGAAGTTCTCGTCGTCGATGTCGCGAAGCGCGGTATATGTGGTCTCAATCGCGTTGAGCACCTGCGCGCCGGACTCCGCAGTCAGCCATCCGATGTCAGCGACATCGGATTCGGGACTTGCCGCCGTCGCTAGCTTCCGGATTTCGGTGACCGCGTCGGCCCATTTCTTCACGAGCTCCTCATCGAGGTACCAGCAGATGCTGTCGGATCGTTGCCCGACGGCTGCGGCCAGAGCTTCGTCCTCTGCGGTGCGGCTCAGCCCGCTGAGCTGCGCGGCGGCCCGGGCAGCCGCGGGTCTCTGGCCCAGTCGGCAGAGCAGGTTAATCGCGCGCGAGCACATGGCGGCGTGCGGCGCGAGGTAAGGACCGCTGAGCTCTCCGGTCACCGCGAAGGCCCAGGCCAGGCAGACCTGCTGACCCCGCCGGCGGTCCGGCACGAGGTCGCGCTTGACCCAGCGCCTCACTGCAGGGCTCCGGCTGAGCGTCTCCGCCGCCGCGGCGAAGTGTGCCGCGGCCCATCCCGGCCGCTCGGCCGCGAGCAGCGCTTCCGCGTAGCTGACCTGGCGGACGGCGCGGGTGCGGCGCCTCATGCGCGGGATGAGGCGCCGGTATCGCAGCCTGGCCGCAGTCGACGATGGCGCGCCTTCGGTGTCAGCGCCGCCGGTGCGGGCGGCCAGTTCCGCACGGGCCGCCCGGACCCGTCTGCGCAGCGTCCACGGCCACCCGCCAGGAATGTCGGCGCCGGAGAGAGTCTGGAGAGCGTCATCCTGGCCAAGCCACGCCTCGGTCCGGCCCATCATCAGCCATGCCGCGGCCCGTCGCCGCCGCGGCACCGGCCATTGGTTACTTTCGTCGAAGGCTGCTCCGGCCAGCCGCTGGGCGAGGGCGAAACAGCTCAGGCCGAACGCGAGATCGGCAGCCGCCTGCGCGATCGGACCGCGGCATCTCGCACCGACCGGATGGCGGGAAAGTATCGCCAGGTACGTGTCGAGGGCTTCGTCGTGCCGCCCCTCGCGCACCTGGGTCCTGGCCAGGCGGACTTGCCCGGCGGCGTGAGCGCACCGCCGGCTCACCGCGTGGCTCGCATCGGTGCCAGGGCCGTCCGCAGATCATCGACGTCGACGCGGTCGGCCGCCGCGTGTTCGGCTGCGGAGATAGCCTGCATGACCTGCGGGGTCAGCACCGCAGGAAGGCCGAAGCACGCGTCGGAAGCGGGCTGCGCGTTCTTCTGCTCCAGTGCCCACTTCAGGTCCGCCAGGTGGAGATACGACCGTTGCCGGGACGCGGCACGTCCATGGGCGGCGCGGATGACGGCCCGAAATGCCGGACTGAATTCCTTGTGCGGCCGTTCGTCCGCGCCGGTGGCCCGCCGGAGGTGATCGAGGCTGACGCCTGAGATGCCCTGGCTGCGGGCGAGGTGCAGTGCCGTGCGCAGTGCGGTCCGCGCGCTGCCCGTCACCTTCACCTGCTCTCGGGTGCTGCGCGCGCCGGCGATCTCCGGCGAGCACGCCGCCCAGTCGTATTGCCGCGCCGCAGCCCGGATATGGTCGGCACCGAGCAACCCGGATTCAGCTGCCGCGAAGTCGACGGCACCCGTTAGGGCGAGGCGCGCAGGCGCGGTCAGCCGATGCGGTCCGACAAGGTCATCGATCGCGAACAGCGGCGCTCGCACGGGCGGCGACGAACTCACCGTCGTAGCGAGAAGCCGTACGAGGAGCTCGTGCCTGTCGACTCCGTGCGACTGCAGCAGGGCAGTTCCCGCGCTGGCCGGTTCCCGCAGCATGGCGAGCATCAGCCAGGCCGGCCGGACGCGACGTTCACCCCAGCGGGCAGCTTCGGCCGCCGCCGCTGGCAGCAACCGTTCCAGCCGCGGGTCGAGTTCCGGCGTGGTTCCCAGGGCGGCGAAGCGTGCGCCGACGGCCGCGCGCAGCTCGGCAGGTGAGGTCGCGAATTCCGCGATCAGGCTGTCGATCGGTCGCTCGGCGACCAGCGCTGGCACCAGATGCTCAGGACCGACATGACCGTGTCCCATCTCCTGCGCCAGGAGAAATGCCTGGTACACCGTCCAGCAGCGTTCGCCAGGCCCGCTTGCCAGCAGTTCGCGTAGCCAGGTCGGTCCTGGAACGGCGTTGCTCCGCGCGATCGCCGCCTGCGGCACCTGCTCTGGCACGGCCTCCGTTACGACCTCCGGCACCGCCATAAGTGCCGAGACAGGCCGGGCGACCGGGGCAGGCGCTACGGGCGGGCGGCCGCTGACGGTCGCCAGCACACGGGCGTAACCTGCGGAGAAGACATCGGGGTCACGCTGGCGCAGTCGCTCGAACAGTTCCAGTGCCGCAACGGCGGCTGCCTGCCGCCGCTCCAGGTGCGCGGGGGTCGAAGGCCACGCCTGGCCGAGTCCCTGACCGGGTTCGCCCGTTATTTCGCCGAGCGTGGTGGCGATCTGCGACCGGGCCGCGATCCAGTCCGCTTGGCGGGCGGGATCACTGAAGGTGTGCAACCGGTAGTCGCCGAGGTCGAGCGCACGCCGGAGCAGGCCGGCGGCAGCGTTGGCCTTGCCGGCGCCGAGAGACCACCGGGCCTGCTCGAACATGAGCCGCGCTGCGGCCCAGGGGTCGTCAAGCTGCGGAGCGGCGCAGGCCGCGCGGCTTACCTGTTCCTCATCGAGGACGTCCCGCTGGCTGCCCATCTGGGTGGCCGCGGCGATCTGGAGCGTGACAGCGTCGCGGTAAAGCTGCCAGGCCGTCACCCGACGGCGCGGAATGCGTCTCTTTCCGGTCTCGACCAGCGCCTGAACCAGCCGATTGCCTAGCTGGACCATCGAAAGGGCGGTCGTGGCGAGATCGATAGCCGACTGGGGGTGTCCGGCGTCAAGGGCCCGCGACGCCGTCGTGAGCAGGCACCGGCCAAGTGCCTCGTTGGGGCGCACGGAAACGCGCTGGCGCGTGATCGCGGCCGCGAAGTCATCGCTGACCTCATCGGCGGACTTGGCTGGCTTCGCAGCGATGGATACGTCCGCCGCCGCCCAGCGCAGGTAGCCATCCGTATTCCGGTCTGCCTGAGTGCCGCGCTGCGCGGTTCGGATGGCTCTCGTCGCTCCTTCGACATCCTTGAGCAGGAGGCAGCCCTGGGCCTTAATGGCATGAGCCCGCACGAGGATGGTGGCGAGCTGGCCGACCGGCTCGCCCTGCACGTCCCTGACCGCCGCGTCAGCAAGTTCGGTCGCCAGCGGTGCGTTTCCGGCCAGAACGGCGGCTTCGGCGGATCGCAGGTAAAGCGCTCGATCGCATCCGCCGACCGGATGGCCGGCGATGACGGCGAGGTAGCCGTCGAGGGCGGCGGCGCCGAAACGCTGCTGCAGCGCCTGATCCGCGGCCGCGATCCGCTGCTGAAGGCCGTGGCCGCACCGGAGCCGCGGCACGACGGAGGCGGGCCTGGGCGGCCGGTCGACGATCAGCTGGAAGGCCGCGCCGATCAACGGCACCCACAGCAGTCCGTAAGCGGCGCCTTCGATCATCACGATGTACGGCACGTGCGCGAGCCAGACCAGCAGGACTGCCGCGACGGCTGCGAGGACGATGTGCTTGCGGACCATGAGCGCTACGCCGGCGAAGCTGGCCGCAGCGATCCAGCCGTCCAGACGCCAAAGCCCGATGGCGATGGCCACCAAAGGTGCCCACCGCAGGAACAGTCGCACCCCGATCATCGGTCCCAGCCCGCTCCGACGTAGGCGAGCGCGAGCCACTGGAGCGGGACGTTATCGCCGGTGCTACGCCATCTGCTGAGCTCAGCCAGCTGGACCTGCCGCAGAGCCTCCGGCGCGCTGGCGGCAGAGGTCAGCCCTTCGATGAGCCCGTCGACGATCCGGCGCATCTGCGGATCGCTGTAGACGGTGTAAAGGGTGCAGCACACGTCAGTGGCCCCAGCGAGCACCATCGCAGCGCCGAGACCGAGCCATTCACTAGTCGGCGACAGCCGTAGCTCGGATTCGGCTTCGGGCGCTCGTGCGGGTGCGGCAAAGCCGATGCTGCCGCAGCCGACGAGGAGTACGCGCTCTGGCACGCTGAGCCGCCGCGCGGGATCGGCTCCGATCAGATCAGCCATCGTGAGGTACCCGTCGGCGAGCCGAAGGCCGCGCATGCCCGGTTCGTCCTGGCTGTGATCCACGTGCCCGATCAGGGTTAGCAACCACTCGCGGTCCGCGGATACGGCGTGCACAACGTCACGCACCTGCGCGCTCGTCAGCGGCCCGGCGATCGTCCGCTGGACTCCCTGCGGATCGGCCAGCTCCGCCAGTTCCGCCACGTCCGGTTCGCCAGGCGGCGCGAACAGCGCAAGGTGAGCCGGCCAGCGGACCGCTGGGCCAGTCATCGCCGCCCGGGCCGCCGTGGCGACGCTCCAGGACGGAACGTGGACCACCGTAGCGTTCTCGACCAGGCGCCGGTCGGATGCGTCCTCAAGCGAAAGGCCGGCCACCGGCACATGCCCGAGCGCGGCCGGCAACGACACCACGAGCCGTACCGGGGCGGGCTCAGACAGCAGTCCTTCGGCGAGCGGTGCGGGCAGGAACGCTCGGGCAACCTGCCGGAGCAGCTGATGCTCCCGGCTGCGATCGGCGGAACGGCCAAGTGATCCGCGCGCTACGCGTCGGCTCACCGACTTGCTGTCTTCGCCGGGCGCGCCGAAGGGCAAGGCGTTGCCCAGGTCAATGTAGGCGGTCGCGGCCTCGGTACCTGGCGCCAGGGAAGTACGCCCATGGCTCCACAGGCCGTCGGGCGAGCGGACGGCCCAGTAGTACTGGTCGATGACGGTGGCGCCGGTCCAGTACCAGGTGCGCGGAGCGGTCGCATCCAGCGCGGCGTTGACATCGATGTCATCGAGGGCGGGAGCGAGCGGTGCCAGCCGCAGCCGCGGCCCGACCCGTACCCTCGGTGGTTGTTGCACCGGGTTCAGGCCCTGGAACGCGAGGAGCCCGCTCGCCGGATCGGCGGATAGCCTGGCTGGCCCAGACGCGTCGGCGGGCGCCACCGCGTCCGAGGCTGATTCCAGGCCGACTAGCGGCGCCAGCATCGACCGCTCAGGCGGCGCGGGCAGGACCTCGCCGCGGGTGAGCTCGATGATCTCGGCTACCAGGGCGCTGTCCGTTCCCTCGGACGCGTAGGCGAGGGCGGTGGCATGAGCATCGAGCTGCGTCAGGTTCCGCGCCTCCCGCCAGCGAGGTGTCGGCAGCATGTAGCGGCCGTGCTGGGCCGCGACAAGCGCGTATCCGGCGTCGGCCAGTGCGGCCTCGGCCTGCCCTGCGGTGTGGTCGAGCTTGGCGAGCAGAAGGCGGGCAGTGGTTGCGGCCAGCGGACGGCGCTGCGCATCGAGCATCGCCAACGCGACATGGACGTCGCGCCGGATGCGGGTGATCTCACGCTGGTCGAAAGAACCGCTCATGATCACGCCGGCGCGTATCAGCAGATGTTCTGGCGTTTCGTCGCGCGGCGCATGCATGGCCGTGCGGCCATCGCCTCCGCCCACGACCTCGCGCAGCAGGAACTTGGCGCCGGCGCTGTTGCCCTCGGCCAGCATCAGCTGGATCAGCCACATCTCCGTCACGCTCAGCAGGGCATAGTCATGGCGGCGCAGGGCCACGAGGCGATGGTGGTGCACGTGGGCGAGGGCGTCCCGGCGCGGCCCGCCGGTCAGCTGGTAGCGCATCTGACTCATTTGCAGCTCGCGGTGAATGCGGCGGCACGACCTGCCGGTCAGCGCCGCCATCGCGGCGTCTCTCTGGGTGGCTGCCTGCTCGCTGCCGGATTTCTGCAGCAGGCTGGCCAGCTGAGCCAGGCACCATCCGTGCAGCGTCCGCGGGCCGGAGTTGGACACGTCGACCGCGTGTGCCGCACGGCTCAGTGCGATCTGCACCTGGCCGTCATCAAAGGCGACCAGCGCCGTGCACATCTGCACGACAGGTTCGACCGTCTTGGGCATCCGGCTGCAGGCGGTGACGAAGGGAGCGGCGGTGGCGGCACGCGACGACGTCGCAAGATCCACGGCGACGCCGAGCAGGGTCGCCCGCCCGGTGAGCCGTAGCAGCAGCCGGGTGCGCCACGGCAGGAAGCCCAGTACCGGACCGTGCGCCCACCACGGCGCAGCCGTCAGCCTGAGCAGGCCGACGCCATGCACCAGGCACCATCCGGCGAAAAGCGCGTACCCGCACTGCCACCAGGTCGCTGGCCGCACCGCGATCGCGGTCGCGTACGCGAGGACCAGGATGGTAACCGGCGTTGCTCGTCGCCGCCCGACGCAGAACAGCGCGATGACCACGAGAGCGATCTGCACCCACGACAGAACAGAAGACGGTGCGACCGCGACCGAGAGCAGGACGCCGACCAGCGCGACGATCACGCCGCGGACCAGTGCTGTCCTGACTTGATAGCGAAGCAACAGCGGAGCGCGATCAGAGTCGTACCAACCGATCCACTTCCGGTTCGTCCGGCCCTGACGGACGGCCTTGAGGTCGCCTAGCGCATCCAGGAGTACGGTGGCTGCGACCACAGGGCCGAGCCTTTGCAACGCAAGCACGACATCGGCAAGTATCGTGCTCTTGGCCAGTTGCTGATCGGCGGCACCGCCTCGCTGCCGCAGCCATGCTTTCGCCTGGTCCTCCGTGCCCGGCCAGCGCAGGTCACCGGCGGCCGCGTTCTGCTTAACGGCCACGGGCACGCGCTACCCGCCATGAGGCGACGAGATGATCAACCTGTTGCATGGCGCCTCTGCGGATCGCGGACACCGGCAGGGATGGATCACCCTCGTCGATGCGCTTCATCCACCACTGGTACCAGAACGCGGTACCGTCCGTTGCGGCGGTGACAAGGACAAGCACGAGGAAAGGCCAGGGAAACTCCAGGCTCACGATGGCGGTAAGACTGACATAGGAAAGGACCGACAGGATCAAGGGAACGAGTTCCGGCGAGAGCATCAAGAGCACCGCCGAGATAGACCACCAGGAATGGGCCCTGATCCCGAACGCGATCATCGCGAGGGCCGTCAACGGCCGAAGACAGAGGAATAGCACGTGAACCATGCTCCACCTGCGGACTCGCACCAGGCCGTAGGGCGTGCCGACCGTCCCGTGCTGTGGCATCACCTGCCGCATGACCGAGGCGACCGCAGCCGACCGGCGACCCGGCGTGCGTTCTCGCAACTCCTCCAGCTCCGGCGTTGTGGGCGGTTGCAGCGGCTCGCCCTGTGCATCGGGCGGCGCGTAGGCGATCCCGCACCTGGCGGCTGCCCACCGGAGCCGGTCGGTGCAGATCTGGGCCTCACGGAGCGGTTGCAGTCCCGCAGCCGGCGACTTCGCGATCTCGCCCAGCAACCGCAACCCCACTGCCCGGTCGCCCGAGTCGCCTCGCCAGAGGGGCGCTCGCGCCATGATCGCCAAGACATCGGCGCCCGCCTCTGGCGGCGGTCCGGGAGCCCGCGGTTCCCTGGGGCCGGCCAGGTCGTTCGCCAAGCGCTCGGGATCTAGGTGCAAAGCCCTCAGGACACGCCTTGCCGGGCCATCCGGCAGGCTGAGCAGCCCGGCAGCCAGATCTGCCAATTCGATCTCGCGCGAGTTGCGGCCCTTAGCGACCGCTTGACCGGCCGCGAGCGCGTCGGCGACGAGTTCATCCACCGCCGAACCACCCCAGTGCGACGCGAGTACGACAGTCATGGCGCGGTCGGCGGCGTCGTATAGGTGACGGTCATGAGCACGATGTGCCTGGCGCTTATCGCGATCGCGCCGACGTTGTCCACCTGGACGGCGTTCGAGTCCTCTGGCGGGCGGTACGTGATGGGTGCCCGCAGGGTGAGTTCGCGGTCGGCGTGCTCGGTGCCGACCTTGCTGTAGGAGTTCAGGAACCCGCTGACGTAGCTGCCATCGTCAAGGGTGCAGCCGATGTAGATGCGAGTCCCTGGGTTGTCATGAAAGAGCCGCCACCACGCAGACTGCTGGTCCTGGTAGCGCCGCTCGCGATCATCGGTCCATTCGCGCCACCCGGCTGGCAGCCATCGCCGCCATGGACGCAGGCCAGCGGTCACTGCCAGCAGAAGGGCAAGAAGAAAGCCTGCGGAGGCCCAGCCTGCGACGACTTCCAGGTTTCCGGCGACGTAGCCTCTGGGATCAGCGATGAATCCGGACGCATTTATCTTATGGACGTGCAGAACGGCGCTGGCCGCCACCAGAACTACCAGGACCACCGTGTCGATCGCGATGCTAGCGAAGAGCACAGAAAGTACTTCAGTGACGGCGGTGTCCGTGCGCTCTGGGTCCTGCCGCAACGTTGTACGGTGGTAGATATAGCCCGGAAGAGCAAATGCAATCGTAACGAAGAGGCTAACCGTCGTCTCCGGCAATGCGGGCCCCTTCGGTGCGATGGCACGCGCGTTGAATCAGCAGGTCTCGGAGTATAGTAGACCCATGGCCGTTGCCGCGCAGGTCAGGCATTAGCCCAGGAGTTGCCCATGTCAGGCACAGAGCCAGTCCCTGAGTCCCCTCAGGATTCGAGAACCGATGGTGATGTCGTTGTCGAGCCGTTGCAGGCGCCGCTAGGCCAGACCCTCTACGCGAATGACCCGCCGCCCATCTCGCCGGCTCTGCCGCCGCCGTTGCCGCCGCGCAAGAGGCGCTTTCGCTGGGGCCGCTGACAGCTGACGCGATCATGGCTCACTATAAGGCCTTTGCGGCGGCCGATGGCTCGCTCCGGCAATTCGCGGCCTCGGCGACTAGTTCGGCGACTCGCCAGGCCGGCCGCGCGTGGCCAACTCGCCTGCTCATCGATAACCGAGGCGATGCGGCCGATTCATGGGATCCAGCCTGGCTGATGGCTGAAGATTGCATTCAGGGATCGTCCGGCTACAGCGGTGTCGTCTATTGGGATCCTGACCTCGCTGACATCGCGGGCGGGCAGTCGGTCACGCTGGTGATCCAGGCCTACGACCTCGCTCGGCGCGCTGGGCTCAGGGTGACGGTTCCGATGCGAGCGAGGCGGCGGAATCCGCTGCTGCGAAAGCCAGCGGGTGCTGAATCGGTGACGGAGATCGCGGTCCCGAGATGGCCGAGCCCAGGCACGCGGGCTGGGAGCTGGCTACGTTCACCAGGTGGGCGGAGGCCGAGCTGGTGCGCGGGGCGCGGCGCGCGAAGGCGTTCGCGAGGTATGGCGCCCGGCCGCCGCGGTACCCCGAGCAGCAATACGCCGAGCGATCCGAGTACAGCGGCTTCGCCTACGTCGATAGCGCGAGAACGGCGAGAGATTCGGGGAGCAGGACGGGTCCTTACTGGCTTGGCAAGCCGATGAGCCTTGCCTGGACGCCGGGGAGCAGGGCGCACAGCAGCAGATGTTCGCGCTGGCGCGCGACCGGGCGCCTGACCGGGAGCCTGAGTTCGCCTTCGCTGCGCTCTGGTGGTCAGAAAGCGGGCGCACGCTGGCGAGATTCATCGACGTCGGCTTGTCCCAGGCATGGGCCGGGACCTGGGAAATCCGGCCCGCGCCGGGCGCCACGGGTCGGCTTATGAAGGCGATCGGCCTTGCAGAGAATGTCGTGACCAGGACGACCGAGCCAGCGCCGCTGGACTATCGGCTGTGAGTACGTCAGCTCCGACGCCAGATTCGCCGGTTCTTTCGTGATATCTTGTAATCAGGGCTGAACTGGAAACGGGGATCTTCGCCGAGAATGATTTCAATGCACTGGCCGATGCACTCGTCACAGATCAACACATCTGGCCCGGTAATCAGCTTCCTGACCTGTCTTTGAATTTTTTAGGCAGAAGCTGCACCTAAGAACGGGCGGACCGTCTTCATCGAACTCTGTTGTCAAGTGCGCCTCTCCGATACAGGCTGATCGCAGGCACATCGATGAATGCCGGATCAAGTTTACCGTACCTGGCAGTCGGTCAGCCACGCCAGCAGGCGGCCCCGCGACCAGCAGCGGTCGATGGCCTCGGCATGCAATGCCGCATGGTCGAACACCGCCAGGCCGATGATGCTGTGGCCGGAAGCGCGACGATCGCCCAGTGTGGGTATCGTCGGCGCGACCCCGACCCCTTCCGCGGCATCGGATCCGCAGTGACCAGCGGCTTCGTGAGCC
>OCZU010002080.1_pt1 | contig 12900 bp, 6 predicted proteins | sample 1539001 | NCBI WGS metagenome assembly OCZU01 (sample SAMEA3539306, study PRJEB22396) | soil metagenome | biome: tundra; feature: field; material: soil | place: USA | collected 2010-05 | depth 0.15 m
CCCAGCCGTTCCAGCGCTGCAATCGCGTCCGGCATCAGCGCTTCCCCGCAGGCCTTGTCAATCGGCGGCCGGGCCCCATCGGCAACCACCACGTGCAATCCCTGCTGGCGGGCAGCAATCGCCGCCGCCAGCCCGGCTGGGCCACCACCGACCACGAACACATCTGTCGAATTCAGCAACTGCTTGGCCTCACCACTGCAGAAGTACAAGCTCGGAACAAAACCCGGGTCCCATGGCAGCCAGCAGACCCAGCGCACCGGGCTCAGGACGCCGGTTTTTCATCACGTCTTCGAGCACAACCAGCACGGATGCCGAAGAAAGATTTCCCACCTTACGCAGACAATCCCACGAGGCATCCAGTTGTCCATTGTGCAGCCCCAGCGCGTCGGCCGAGGCCTCGAGCACCTTCGGCCCTCCGGTGTGAAGAACGAAGCTCTTCAGATCGCTTCGTTTGTGCCCGTGGTCCCCCAGAAAAGCGTCCACGTCCCGCCCCAGGTTCTGTCGAATCAGATTCGGCACCTCGGTCGACAGCATGATGCGGAAGCCTTTCTCGGAAATATTCCAGCCCATCATTTCCTCGGTGCTGGGATAGAAGACGGACCGGGTGGCGAGAATCTTAGGCCCAACAATTTCAGGGCCGGAGGCTTCGAATTCCTCACCGGTCACAATGACAGCAGCGGCGCCATCGGCGAAAAGTCCGGATGAGATCAGGTTCGCGACCGACAAGTCTTCCCGCTGCAGAGTGAGCGAACAGAGTTCGACCGACACTACAGCCGCCGCCTGCGAAGGATAGGCGCGAACGTAATCCGCGGCGCGCGCGATTCCGGCGGCGCCGGCCACGCATCCCAGGCCAAAAATCGGGGTGCGGCGGATGTTGACCGGAAGTCCCATACGGTTGATCAGGAGCGCGTCGATGGACGGACTCGCGATTCCGGTGACAGTCGTGAACAACAAGGCTCCCAGATCCTGCGTCTTCAGCCCGGCGTTGTGCAGCGCCAGGCAGAGAGCCTGCTCCCCCAACTCCTGCGCGACCCTGATCCAGATGTCATTCGCCTGACCCCAGGTCTTGATGTCCAGATACTGCTCCGCGGGAATCGCCAGATAACGGCCATCCACGGTCACATTGCGATGCAGCCGTGCCAGCATCAGAGGATTCTTCAGCCGGTCTCCCCAAAAGTCTTGGAGCCGCTCCAGAAGAACCTTCTGGGAGTAGTAATGCTTCGGGAAGGCGCTCGCCGCGCTTGCGATCCTCATGGGTTTATGATCCTAAAATCAGTCTCGTACGGAATCAGCCCCACCGCCGACCGACTCCGGAAAGCTTTTCCCTGACTCCACGTTTTGCTTCCGCGATGGTCACACCCGCGCGTGACTAGCGCCGGTTTAGTTATTGTCGCAGAGTTGTGAATTCCTGTTTGTCATTGGCTTGTAAACAGAAAACTCTGCCGCTGGTGAACACCCACTCAGCCCGTGCCACTGCTCGCCCGGCGGTTCACCCATTTAGTGTAATACCGCGATTGAAGTGGGCGTATTCCCGACGGGATAGGTGGAGAGAACAGCCAAACTGCCGCTGCCGATTTCGAACACCTGAATTCCTGGAGAGCCAGGCAGTTGGTTCCCCACAAACAAGAATTTCCCGCTCGGGTCGATGACCAGGAAACTTGGATCAGTTTCAGTCGCGATGGCATTCGTGGTAATGGAACTGGTAAGCGCCGTGGGAAGTCCGGTAGTGGAACTAATCGAAAACGCGGCCACGTTGTTGGAGCCCTGGTTGGCCACGTAAAGGTACGCGCCTGCTGAATCCAGAATCAGAGCAACCGGGCCCGAATACCCTCCGTTGAGGGGAGAGCCTTGAACTTCCGACAACGTACCGGACGCACCAATCGTGAAGATGGAAATGGTACCCGAGGTGGTGTTCGCCACGTAGAGATAAGTACCAGTCGGGTCGATTGCGAGGCCGTTCGGATTGGAATCATCGGTGGTAGTCAGGCTCACCCGTGTGAGTGTTCCCGCCGTTACGCCGAATCCTATGATGTTTCCAAGATCCTCGGAGCCGCCTCCTGGGGCGCTGACGAAGAGAAAGTTGCCCGATGGTGCCAGCTGCATATTTTGGGGCACCACCCCGATCGAAGTCGGAGACCCGGCCACAGGTGTGAGTGCGCCGGTGGTGCCATCGATCGAGAAAACGGAGATGTTGAACGTCCCGGCGTTCGCCACGTACAGGAAAGCGCCGGCGGGGTCCATGGCCAGGAGATCCGGCAGTGAGCCATTGGGCGCAACCGAGAATCGGGGAAAGACCTCAGTCAAAGTGCCGTTGCTGGCGATGGTGAACAGAGAAATGTCGTTTTCTAGTTGACCAGGATTCGCCACGTACAGGAATTTTCCGGAAGGATGGACGACCAGGGAATGAGCTCCATCGCCTGCGGGGAACGGGCTGCCTGCGATCTGCGTGAGTACGCCGGAGTTGGGGTCCTCCCGGTAGGCCGCCACCTCGTTGGTGGCCGCGAGGGTCGTGTAGACGTAGTGGTTCGAAGTGCTACTGCAGCCGACGCAACCTGCCATGCTTGCCAGAACGATGACCAGGACCAGTGCCTTCTGAAGCATCCGTGACTCCTGAGAGAATTTGAAAGCGAAGAACAATAATACTGGGCTGCCGGGAAATCCGGCATGAAAACGGAATATTCTCTATCATACGGTCACGGCCGGGAAAAAGGGGCGCACATGGTACGAATCGTCCTCGCGCGCGGCGATGGCCGGAGACTTCTGAAACCCAGGCTGAAGCGTCTTTAACTTCTGCGATGCGACGCCGCGCAAACCGGGTTGTCCGTCCGCATCCAATACAGTTTTCCTGGGAAATGTCGCCCTCCCCGGCCTCAACAACTCAGTCTCCGTGAGCCGGACTCGGCTTGGGAGGACCGGAAGAGCCTGCCACCAGAGTTGTGTCTTCCCCACCGCGCAAGGCCATTCGCAATCGGTCCAGATACACATAGACGACGGGCGTGGTGAATAACGTCAGCGCCTGGCTGACGATCAGTCCGCCCACAATTGTAATGCCGAGAGGACGGTGCAGTTCCGAACCCGTCCCCGTGCCCAGAGCCAAAGGCAGGCCCCCCAGGAGGGCCGCCATGGTCGTCATCATGATGGGTCGGAAGCGCAGCAGGCAGGCGTCGTAGATAGCCTCGACCGGCTTCTTGCCTTGCTTGCGCTCTACATCGAGCGCCACGTCGATCATCATAATCGCGTTCTTCTTCACCAAGCCGATCAGCAAGATGATGCCGATCATCCCAATCACGTTGAGCTCGTTGTGCGTCAGCAGCAAGGCCAGCAGTGCGCCCACGCCGGCTGATGGAATCGTCGAGAGGATCGTGATGGGATGAATGTAGCTCTCATACAACATACCCAACACGATATAAACCGTAACCAACGCGGTAAAAATCAGGATCTTCTGGCTCGACAGCGAATCCTGGAACGCTGCCGCCGTGCCCTGAAAACTTGCCTGAATTGTAGTGGGGAAACCAATCGAATGTTGGGCATTTTCGATGGCCAGTGTCGCCTGCCCCAGAGAAACGCCGGGAGCCAAATTAAACGAAATCGTGACCGACGGAAACTGGCTCTGGTGATTCACGGCTAAGGGAATGTTGGACGGTGTGAAGTGAGTGAACGCCGCCAGGGGAATGGGAGCGCCGCTGGACGAGCGCAGGTAAATATTTTGCAGAGCCTCCGTAGTCTGCTGGTACTGCGGCGCCACTTCCATGACGACGTGGTATTGGTTCAGCGGACGGTACATGGTGGAAACCTGCCGCTGTCCGAAGGCGTCATAGAGAGCGTTATCGATGTCCTGCGCCGCTACGCCCAGCCGGCTGGCGGTATCGCGGTCAATCACCAGTTGCGCTTGTAATCCTTTATCCTGCTGGTCGGTATTTACGTCGCGCAGTTCCTGCAGGACACGCATTTTCGCCAACAGTTGCGGCGCCCAGTTGTTGAGCTCATTCAGATCCTCGCCCTGCAGTGTGTACTGATACTGGGCGTTGCTCTGCCGCCCGCCGATGGTCAGATCCTGGGCCGATTGCAGAAAAAGCGTGGCCCCGGGCACCACCGCCAACTTGCCGCGCAGACGGTTGATCACGTCGTCGGCGGTGACGTTGGGACAGCGCTGCCAGAAATGCTGCGCCGGACATTTGCCGCGTTCCGCCAGCGGTTTCAGCATGATGAAGAACCGGCCCTGATTGGAAACGGTGTTGCCGCCGGCGAATCCGACCACCGTATTCACGGCTGGATCGGTCATCACAATCTTCACATACTGCTCCATCTTGCCGCGCATCGCCTGAAACGAGATGTCCTGCGCCGCTTGTACCGATCCCCCGATTCGTCCTGTGTCCTGCTGCGGGAAAAAGCCCTTGGGCACGATGATGTAGAGGTACACGCTCAGGCACGCCACCAGGATGGTCACTACAAGTGTTACCAACTGATATTCCAAGACCCACTTCAACCCATGACGGTAGGTCGCCAGAGTCTTGTCGAAGAACCATTCACTGACGCGGTAGATGCGATTGTGCCGCTCATCTTTCGACGGCGGGCGCAGGAATTTGGCGCACATCGTGGGGGTCGTGGTCAACGAGACCAGCAGCGAAACTCCGATCGCAATACTGAGCGTGACCGCGAACTCGCGGAACAGCCGTCCCACGATTCCGCCCATCAGCAGCAAGGGAATGAACACTGCCACCAGCGACGTGCTCATGGAGAGCACGGTGAATCCAATTTCGGCCGCGCCTTTGAATGCTGCTTGCACCGCGTCCATGCCGTGTTCCACGTAGCGCGTGATGTTCTCCAATACTACGATGGCGTCATCCACCACGAATCCGGTGGAAATCGCCAGCGCCATGAGCGACAAATTATCCAGGCTGTAGCCCAGCAGGTACATGCCTCCGAACGTGCCCACCAGCGAAAGCGGTACGGCGATGCTGGGAATGATCGTCGCCCGCACCGTTCGCAAAAATGCAAACACCACCAGGATCACGAGAATGATCGAGAGAATCAGGGTGAATTCAATGTCCTTGACCGAGGCGCGGACCGTGACCGTGCGATCCATGGCGATGGTGAGCGCAATCGCGGGAGAAATCGAGGACTGCAAGTACGGCATCAAGGCGACCACCCGGTCCACGGTCTGAATGATGTTGGCTCCGGGCTGCCTGAAAATAATGATAAGGACGCTGGGCTTGCCGTTGGCCAGGCCAATGTTGCGAACATCCGAGACCGCATCCTGCACATCGGCCACGTCTCCCAGCCGCACCGGCGCGCCGTTGTGGTAGGCGACGATCAAGGGCCGGTATTGATCCGCGGTAAAGAGTTGATCGTTGTCGCTGAAAGACCAGGACGTCGTCCCGTTCGCTACTTGTCCCTTGGCCCGGTTGGCATTGGCCGCATTCAAAGCCGTACGCACGGTGTCCAGTCCGACGCCCAGCTTGTTCAGCAGCATCGGATTTACCTCTGCGCGCACCGCAGGCTGTGCCGCTCCGCCGACGAAGACTTGTCCCACGCCTGCCACTTGCGCCAGTTTCTGTGCCAGTATGGAGTCCGCAGCGTCGTACATTTGCGGGACCGTCTCCGTGTCCGAAGTAAGTGCCAGGATCAGAATGGGTGCGTCCGCCGGGTTGGCCTTGCGATAACTTGGATTGCTCGGCAGGTTTGCGGGAAGCTGGCTGCGGGCGGCATTGATCGCAGCCTGCACGTCGCGGCCAGCGGCATCAATGTTCCGGGTCAAATCAAATTGCAGGGCGATGCTGGTCGAGCCCAGTTGGCTGGTCGAGGTCATCTGGTTCACGCCCGAGATCCGGCCAAACTGCCGCTCCAGCGGCGTGGCTACCGCCGACGCCATGGTTTGCGGATCCGCGCCCGGCAAGCTGGCGCCCACGCCGATCACCGGGAAATCCACTCGGGGCAGCGAAGCCACCGGCAGAAAATTGAACGCCAGAATCCCGGAGAGCAGCAACGCTGTCGCCAGCAGCGAGGTGCCAATCGGACGCCGGATAAATGGAGCCGAAATACTCATGGAAAATGCAAAAGTAAGAAGTCAGAATGCCGAAGTGTGAAGCAAGCAGCTCATAATGTCCTAATTTCACCGCGAAAGCGCGGTTCTTACTTCTGCATTCTCACTTCTTACTTCTGACTTCTGGTTCTAATCTCCGATCCCCTCCTGCGGAATCGGGTTACCGATCTTGTACTTCTCAAACCGGTGCGCCAGCCGGTCGAACCACAGGTAGATCACCGGCGTGGTGTACAGCGTGAGCAACTGGCTCAGCAGCAACCCGCCCACGATGGTGATACCGAGGGGGCGCCGCAATTCCGCGCCCGTTCCCCCCAGCAGGGCCAGAGGTAGACCGCCCAGCAGCGCCGCCATCGTGGTCATCATGATGGGGCGGAAGCGCAGCAGGCAGGCTTGAAAGATTGCCTCCTCGGGGGGCTTATGTTCCACCCGCTCGGCCTCGAGGGCGAAATCGATCATCATGATGGCGTTCTTCTTCACGATCCCGATCAGCAGAATGATGCCGATCAGCGCCACCACGGTCAGATCGTTGTGAGTAAGTTGCAGGGCCAGGATCGCGCCCACGCCAGCAGAGGGCAGAGTGGAGAGAATCGTGATGGGATGAATGTAGCTTTCATACAGGACGCCGAGCACGATGTAGACAGTAATCACGGCTGCCAGAATCAGCCAGGGTTCGGTGGAAAGGGAATTCTGGAATGCCGCCGCCGTCCCCTGGAATGCGGCGTGGATACTCGGCGGCAACTGAATGTCCTTCTCTGCCTGTTGGATGGCTTTCGTCGCTTCACCCAGCGAAGCGCCCGGCGCAAGGTTGAACGAAAGCGTCACCACCGGGAACTGTCCCTGGTGGTTGACGGCGAGGGGAGTACTTGTCGATTGGATGTGGGTGAAAGCTGAAATCGGAACCGGGGCCCCGCTGGTTGCGGCAGTGGCTGCATTGGCCGTAGGAGCGCCGGAATTCGGCGTCACGCTGCTAGGGCGAATGTAGACGTCGTTCAGCGCGTCGGGTGTCTGGGCGAAGTTCGGCATGACTTCCAGCACCACGTGGTACTGGTTCAATTGCGTGAAGATGGTTGACACCAGCCGCTGCCCGAATGCGTCGTACAGAGTATTGTCAATGGCCTGCGGAAGTATGCCCAGCCGCGACGCGGTGTCGCGGTCGATCGTGATGTTGGTCTTGAGCCCGCCGTTGAGTTGATCGGTGGCTATATCGTTCAGTTCGGGCGCCGCCCGCAGTTTATCCACCAGTTTCGGAATCCATTGCGCCAGTTCCTGCGCGTCCGCGTCTTCCAGGGAGTATTGAAATTGCGTGCGGCTCACGCGATCTTCCACGGTCAGGTCCTGCACGGGTTGCATGTAAAGAGTGATGCCGTCCACCTTGGCGAGTTCAGGCTGCAGCCGCCGGATGATGGCCGAGGCGTCATCGGTGCGCTGGTTGCGCGGCTTCAGGTTGATCTGAATCCGGCCGCTGTTCGGAGTCGTGTTGGTCCCGTCCACGCCAATGAAAGAGGACAGGCTGTCTACATCTTTGTCTTTGAGAATCACCTTCGCCAGTTCCTGCTGTTGTTGGGCCATCGCAGCGAACGAAATATTGTCCGGGGCTTCCGAAATGCCCAGAATCACGCCCGTGTCCTGCACCGGGAAAAATCCCTTGGGCACAATCACGTAGAGGACCAGCGTGAGAACCAGGGTTCCGACAGTTATGAGCAGGGTTGCCGTCTGGTGCTTTAGCACCCATTTCACAGTGCGGCCGTAGAAGGCAATGACCCGGTTGTAATAGTCTTCCGTGACCTCGTAGAAGCGCCCCTTCTCGCCTTCCTTGCGATGCTTGAGCAGCTTGGCGCACATCATCGGCGTCAGGCTCAAGGAAACTGCCGCCGATACCAGGATGGTCACCGCCAGTGTGACCGCGAACTCGCGGAAGAGGCGCCCGACAATGTCGCCCATGAACAGCAGCGGAATCAGCACAGCGATCAGGGAAACCGTGAGCGAGACGATGGTGAACCCAATCTGTCCCGAGCCTTTCAACGCCGCCTCCAGCGGCGAGTCCCCCGCCTCGAGGTAGCGGTCGATATTTTCGATCATCACAATGGCGTCATCCACCACGAACCCGGTGGAGATGGTCAGCGCCATGAGCGTCAGATTGTTGAGGCTGTACCCGAGTACGTACATCACGCCGAACGTTCCCACGATCGACAACGGGACCGCGACGCTGGGAATGAACGTGGCCCGCAAATTTCGCAGGAAGAAGAATATGACGATGACCACCAGCACGATGGTCAAGGCCAGCTCGAACTCAACATCCTTCACGGAGGCGCGGATGGTCGTGGTCCGGTCGGTGAGAATCTGCAGCTTCACCGCCGAGGGCAGAGAAGCCTGCAGCTGCGGCAGCAACTTCTTGATCCGGTCGACTACGCTGATGATGTTGGCTCCGGGCTGGCGCTGGATATTGACGATCACCGCGGGAGTCAGATTCATCCAGGCGGCAAGCCGCGTGTTTTCCGTGCCATCGACAACGTTCGCCACATCGCTCAGCCGCACCGGCGCGCCATTGTGATAAGCGATGACGATGGGCTTGTACTGATCGCTGGAGAAAAGCTGGTCGTTGGCGCCGATGGTGTACGACTGGCGCGCCCCGTCAATCACGCCCTTGGCCTGATCCACGTTGGCCTGGGCCATGGCCGTGCGAATATCTTCCAGGCTCAACCCGTAAGAAGCGAGTGCCGTTGGGTTCACCTGAATGCGGACTGCCGGCTTCTGACCGCCGCTGATGGAGACCAGTCCCACGCCCGGTAACTGCGAGACTTTCTGCGCCAGCGCCGTGTCGGCAAGGTCCTCCACTTTCGACAACGGAAGCGAGTCGGACGTCATGGCCAGCGTGAGGATTGGCGCGTCGGCTGGGTTGACTTTGTTGTAGATGGGAGGATTCGGTAGGTCGGTAGGCAGGTATGTCGATCCCGAGTTAATCGCAGCCTGCACCTGCTGCTCTTCAACATCGATGTTCTGATCGAGGGCAAACTGCAGCGTGATGACCGAACTGCCGAAGGAACTGGTCGAAGTCATCTGGCTCAGTCCGGGAACTTGTCCGAACTGCCGCTCCAGAGGGGAAGTGACCGACGACGCCATCACGTCGGGATCCGCCCCCGGGTAGAACGTCACCACCTGGATGGTTGGGTAATCGACCTCCGGCAGAGCGGACACCGGAAGTTGCAGGAAGGCAACCCACCCCACCAGCAGCACGCCCACCATTAAGAGCGTGGTCGCCACGGGCCGGAGGATGAATAACCGTGAAGGACTCATGAAGCCGGAGTTCCTGCTGCCGGGTTTCCTGATGGTGCGCCGTTGCCGTTTCGTCCGCTGGGCGTGTTGCCGGGGCCACTGTTTCGCGGTTCTACCTTGCTGCCGGTTTGCAGTTTGTCCTGGCCGTCGGTCACCACCATGTCCCCGGGATTGAGGCCGCCGGTAATGGCCGTGATGTTCCCCTGAGTAAGTGAGATGACCACGGTGCGGGCTTCCACGGTCTTGTCGGGCTTCACGGCATAGACGAACGTTCCTTGCGGACCACGCAGTATCGCAGCCGTAGGCAACACCGTGGTGTTCTTCCGCGTTTCGAGAAGCAGGTTTGCGTTCACGAACTGGTTGGGCCAGAGCTGGTTGTCTTTGTTGTCGAAGACGGCTTTCAGCTTGGCGGTGCCAGTCGTCTGATCGATCTGGTTATCGATGGTCAGCAGTTTGCCCGTTGCCAGCTTGGTTTGATCGTCCCGGCTATAGGCCTCGACTTGCAACGTTGAGTTCTTCATGTGCTGCGACACCGTCGGCAACTGATCCTCGGGCAGAGTGAAGATCACCGCAATGGGCTGCAGCTGCGTGAGGATCAGCATGGGAGTGGTATCGGATGCATGGATGATATTTCCCGGATCCACCTGGCGCAGGCCGACGCGGCCGGTGAACGGCGCCGTGATGTTGCAGTAGACGAGCTGCAACTTGGCGTTATCGATCTGCGCCTGGTCGGTGCGCACCTGGCCATCGAGTTGATCCACCAATGATTTCTGCGTGTCCACCTGCTGCTGCGCGATGCTGCCGGAGGGAATCAGGGTGGTGTAGCGGTCCAGATTCAATTTCGCATCGCGCAGCGTTGCCTGGTCCTTGAACAGTTGCGCCTGCATTTGTTCCAGCTGCACCTGATAGGGGCGCGGGTCAATGACGATCAACAACTCGCCTTGCTTAACGGTCTGTCCTTCCTGAAAGTTGACGCGCATGATCTGCCCGTCGACACGGCTCTTTATGTTCGCCGTGTTGAAGGCGGTCACCGACCCCAACCCAACCAGATAAACCGGTACAGCCTGCTGTTGCACTTTGGCGACGGCCACCGAAACTGGGCGCGGAGCCGCCGCCTGTGCTTTCTGCTGTTTGGAGTCGGCGCTGGTACAACCCGAAAAGAACGCGCAAAAGACCCCCAATGCTACGGCCAATACCAGCCGAAGCTGGTGGCGGAGGTTTAGTCTTTCTTGGGCGAAACTCGAATCGATCGGGTTCACGGTTTTTGCCAGGTGCGACGTTTCACAAGATCGGCGGTCAAACTGCCATGGATTAGACGTATTCATTTTGAACTCGGTTGCGGCAGCCCTCTCTGGGGAAGGCAGAGAATCCTCTATGCCAGCGTCCTCCCGCTGGTGAGGCTCAGGTAGGCACCGGAACGCAGATGTAATAGTAGAACGGTACGAAACCAGCATCAACTGTGGCGCGGCAGGAGGTCAAGGCCAGGGCGAAGGTTTTACAAATCTTTACGCCCCCCACCACGGCTCATGTGGGGACAGCCGCCCTCGCCTGCCCTGAGCGAGGCCGAAGGGGCTGTCCGGCGGAGCGAAGCTCCGCTGCTTGCTCATTGCAGCGCAGCAGGCGCCGGGTGCGTTACCTCGTAGGCTGCAATTTCCGCTTCGTGCTGCAGGGTGAGCCCGATGTCGTCCAGCCCGTTGAGCAGGCAATGGCGTACGAATTCATCGATCGGGAACTTCGCGCGGAAGCCCTGATCGTCCCCCACTTCGCATTGTTCTAGGTCAATGGTGAGCTGGTAATCGTTGATCTCCCTGGAGCGGCGCATCAGTTCCGCTGCCTCATTCTCGCTCAATCGCACCGTGAGAAAACCGTTCTTGGTGCCGTTATTGGCAAAGATGTCGGCGAAGGAAGATGAAATCACGGCGTGGAATCCGAAATCCGCCAGCGCCCACACGGCGTGCTCTCGCGAGGAACCGCAGCCAAAATTCTTTCCGGCCACCAGAATGCTCGCTCCTTGGTAGCGCGGTTCGTCCAGAACGAAGTCGGCATTCTTCTTCCCGTCTGCGGAGAACCGCCAGTCGTAAAACAGAAACTGGCCAAAACCGGTGCGCTCGATCCGCTTCAGAAATTGCTTGGGAATGATCTGATCGGTATCGACGTTCACGCGGTCCAACGGCGCCACAAGCCCCCGATGTGTACGAAAAGGTTGCATTGATTTTCTCCGCGCCCTCCGCGGCCTTTCTCCGCGCCCTCCGCGATTAAGCCTCTTACCGAAACTTCCAATCCCGGATATCGGTGAAGTGCCCCGCAATTGCCGCCGCGGCCGCCATCATGGGACTCACCAGATGCGTCCTTCCCCCGCGTCCCTGCCGTCCCTCAAAATTCCGGTTGCTGGTCGAAGCGCAGCGCTCGCCCGGCTGCAGAATGTCGGGATTCATCCCCAAACACATCGAGCACCCTGACTCGCGCCACTCGAATCCCGCATCCAGAAAAATCCGGTGCAGGCCTTCCTGCTCCGCCGCCCGCTTCACCGTCTGCGATCCCGGCACCACCATCGCGCGCACCTTCACACTTACGTGATGGCCTCTTGCCACCCGCGCCGCCGCTCGCAGATCCTCAAGGCGCGAGTTTGTGCACGATCCGATAAACACCCGGTCGATCCCGATATCCTCGATCCGCTTCCCCGGCTCCAGTCCCATGTACTGCAAAGCCAGTTCGGTCGAGCGCCGGTCGGCCTCTTTCAAGCTCGCAACTTCCGGAACGCGGCCCGTCACCGGCGCCACCATGCCGGGATTCGTGCCCCAGGTCACAAACGGACAAAGCTGCGCCGCGTCCATCTCCACTACTTTGTCGAACCACGCGCCTTCATCGGTCGGCAAGCCACGCCAATGTTCAACTGCTTTCTCCCATTCGCCATCGCGCGGAGCAAATCTCTTTCCCTTCACGTAGGCAAACGTAGTTTCATCCGGCGCCACCATGCCGGCCCGCGCACCGGCCTCGATGCTCATGTTGCACATCGTCATGCGGCCTTCCATGGAGAGCGCGCGCACCGCCTCGCCGGCGTATTCGATCACATGGCCAGTCGCGCCGTCGGTGCCGATCTGCCCGATGATTCCCAGCGCCAGATCCTTAGCAGTCACGCCTTCCGCTAGTCGTCCGCGCACATCAATCTTCATCGTCTTCGGGGTCTGCTGAGCCAGGCACTGCGTTGCCAGAACGTGCTCCACCTCCGACGTTCCAATGCCGAAGGCCAGCGCTCCGAACGCGCCGTGGGTGCTGGTGTGGCTGTCCCCGCAGACGATGGTCATCCCTGGCTGCGTTAGCCCTAATTCTGGACCGATCACGTGGACGATCCCCTGGTCCGGCGAATCCATGTCAAACAGCCGCACGCCAAATTCCTTGCAATTGGCCTGCAGCGCGGCAATCTGCCTGGCGGCAATGAGATCGGTGATGGGAGTTCCGCGCGGCTCGGTCGGAATGTTGTGGTCCACCGTGGCGACGGTCCGCGACGGCTGCCGGACTTTTCTTCCAGCAACACGCAAACCATCGAAGGCCTGCGGCGAAGTCACTTCATGCACCAGATGCAG
>OCZU010002081.1_pt1 | contig 12893 bp, 9 predicted proteins | sample 1539001 | NCBI WGS metagenome assembly OCZU01 (sample SAMEA3539306, study PRJEB22396) | soil metagenome | biome: tundra; feature: field; material: soil | place: USA | collected 2010-05 | depth 0.15 m
CGGCCACCACGGTCTTGCCGCTCCCGACATCACCCTGGAGCAGCCGGTTCATCGGGCCCGGAGCCGCGAGATCGGTGAGGATCTCGTGCCCGGCGACACGCTGCCCGTCGGTCAGCTTGAAGGGCAACGTCGCGACGAACTGGCGCGCCATCTCGATGTCGTAACCGACGATGACCCCCGGTCCGCTGAGACGTCGCCGGCGCGCGCGCTCCGCCGCAACCTGAAGGAGGAAGAGCTCCTCAAACGCGATGCGCTCGCGCGCGCGCGCCGCCGTCGCAAGGCTCTCAGGGACGTGGACCTGGTATAGCGCCTCGGCAATCGTCATCAGCCCCTCGGCTTCGCGGACGGACGGTGGCAGGCGGTCCGGTACCTGGGTCGCGAGCCCCAGCAGCGGCTCGACGCGCGAGCGCAGGAAACGCGACGTGATGCCCTGGGTCTCGGGATACACGGGCGCGAGCGTGCCCACGTGATGCTGATCGGGCCCCGCTCGCTCGAAAGCGGGGCTGCGAAAGGTCAAACCGGTCCTCGACGCCTCGACCTTGCCGCTGACCATGATCTCCATCCCCGGTTGCAGCTGGCGCGCGAGAAACGGTTGGTTGAACCAGACGGCCGTCGCCACCGCGCCGTCATCCTCGAGCGTCGCCTCGACGAGCACCATCTTCTTGTACGGGCTCCGCCTCGAGCTGACGTTGCGAATGCGCACGTGGGACGTCTGCACGATGCCCGGCTGCAGGGCTCGCAGTGGCACCGTCTGGCGGGTGTCCTCGTAGCGTCGCGGGAGGTGAAAGAGCAGGTCCCGAACCGTGCTGAGCCCCAGCTTCTCGAGCCGCTGCGCCTGACGCGGACCGATGCCCGTGATGCGATGCAGTGGCAGGTCGAGGTCAAGGGGCACATGCGTCGAGGTCACGATCGAAACGAGTTGCGACGTCACAGCCCCTCCATCGTGGCAGGCCAGACCGATTAGTCCGCGCCGAGGCAGGCGACTCCGAGACCACCGGGTCCGCTGTACGCGCCGACAACCGGACCGATCCGTCCGAGGATGGGGCTCACGTCTGAGACGACACTGCTCAATCGCGTCTTCAGGTCGACCATCGACTCTGCCGTCGCCGCATGGAACTCGGCGAGGCCGCGCAGCGGCGCACAGCCACGCACACCGTCGACGATCATCTCGACGCCTTTCGACCAGCTGCGCGGCCGGGCAACCGGCACGACCTCACCGTCGCGAATCGCGATCAGTGGTTTGACGTTGAGCAGGCTGCCGAGAAACGCCTGAGCACGGCCGATCCTGCCGCCGCGGTGCAGGTAGGTGAGGGTGTCGAGCAGCACCAGAATGGTGACCTTGCTTCGACGCCGGGTTGCCTTCGCGGCGACTGCGGCCGCGGTGTTACCGGCCTGGATGTCGTCGAGTGAAGCGCGCACCAGCAGCTGGAGGCCGCCGCTCACGCTCTCGGTGTCGACGAGGTGGACGCGCGCGGGGTCGAAGTCCTTCGCCGCAAGTGTTGCCGACTGCAGCGTGCCGCTCAGCTTGGATGAGATGTGCAATCCGACGACCTGGTCGTCCGGGTTGGCCAGCAGCGTCTTGTACAGGGTTGCGAAAGCGTCCGGCGACGGCTGCGACGTGGTGGGATGCACGTCGAACTGCTGCAGCTTCGCGTAGAACTGATCAGGGTCGATGTCGATGCCGTCGCGGAACTGCTCCTCGCCGAAACGCACGATCAGGGGCACGACGTGCACTCCCAATGCCTGCGCATCCGAGGGCGAGATATCCGAGGTGCTGTCGGTGACGAGATGGATCACCCTACTCGAGCGAGAGCACGTACGGGTAGTGCTCCTGTCCCCCCGCCTGGAGCTCGAACTCCGTCTCCGGATGCGGGGTGCGCAGGCCGGTGACCAACGCCTCCGCCTCTTCCTCGCCGACCTCGGCACCGCGGTACACCGTCACCAGCTCTGGTTTCACCGCCTGCGATTTCAGCACCGCGTCGATGACCGCGAGGTAATCGCTCCCGACCTCGGTGATCTCGTCATCAACGACGGCGATCACATCGCCGAGCTTGATGTCGTGGCCGTTGACGCTGGTGTCGCGGACCGCGTGGGTCACCTCCACCGCGCGTACCGTCGCAATCGCAGCGAGCATGCGCTCTGCGTTCGCGTCGAGGCTTGCCGCCGGGTCGAACGCGAGCAGCGCGCTGATGCCCTGAGGCAGATTGCGTGTTGGCACGACGCGCACCTCGCATCCGTCCGCAAGCGGGTCCACCTGCTCGGCCGTGAGGATGACGTTGCCGTTGTTGGGAAGCAGGATCACGCGTTCCGCGTTGACCGCGCGTACGCCGTTGAGCAGGTCCTCGATCGACGGATTCATGGTCTGTCCGCCGCTGACGACGATGTCGGCACCCAGGCTGCCCATGATTTCGCGGAAGCCTTCGCCCGGCGCGACGCTGGCAACGCCGATCGGTTTCGGGGGAGCCTGCGGGCGCTCCTGCGCCGCCGCCCCGGTCGCCTCAGCCTTGGCCACCGTTTCGCTCGCCTCGGCGCGCGCGAGCACGTCGTGGTGCTGCGCGGACATGTCCTCGACCTTGAGCTTGCTCATCCGCCCGCGTGAGGACGCGGCAGCGATGAGGCCGGCGGGGTCGCCCGTATGGATGTGCACGCGCACGAGCTCCGGGTCGCCCACCACGAGCGCTGACTCGCCCAGCGCCGACAGCTCGGTGCGGATCGCCTCGACGTCGAGGCCGGGTCCGTTGATCAGGAACTCGGTGCAGTACCCCCAGCCCTGCTCGCGAGGGGCGATGGCTGCGGCACCACGACGCGATACCACGGATCCCATCGCCTCCATGTCGCCGGGATTCGGGGGGAGCCGCAGCGCCGGTTCGCCGGATCGCCGGCGCATGGCCGGAGCCGGCGCGGCACCCTGCGTGTCGTTGACGGCACGCCCAAACCCCTCGAGGATCACCGCCAGGCCGAAGCCGCCGGCGTCGACGACGTTGGCGTCGCGGAGGACCTGGAGCTGATCGGTGGTGCGCTCGACGGCCGCGTGGGCCTCGGCGACGACGCTGTCGAGGACGACCCTGATGTCGTCGGTGGTCGCGGCGGCAGCGGCGGCGGCCGAGGCCGCGTCGCGGACGACGGTGAGGATCGTGCCCTCGGTGGGCTTCATGACCGCCCGGTAGGCGACCGCCGAGGCCTCGGTGATCGCCAGGGCGAGACCGCTCGCATCGAGATGGGCCCGCTGGGCCGCGCCCTGGGCGAAGCCTCGGAGGATCTGCGAGAGGATGACCCCGCTGTTCCCCCGCGCCCCCATGAGCGAGCCATGGGCTGCGGCGGCGAGCACCGAGTCGGCCGCGCCGGGCATGGGCGCGTCGCGGGCCTCCTCCACCGCGGAGCGAAGCGTCAGGTACATGTTCGAGCCCGTGTCGCCGTCGGGGACCGGGAAGACGTTGAGATCGTTGATCTCCTGCTGGTTTGCCTCGAGCCACGAGAGCGCGGTCGTCAGCCCGGCGAGCACCTGCTCACCGCCGATCTCGCGAAGCGGCTCCCGGAGCACGGACAGCTCCGGTGCCGGCTTAGTGGCGGACACCGTCGTTCTCTGCATGGATGCCCTGCACGTTGACGTTGACGGCAACCACCGGGAGCCCCAGGGTCTTCTCGACCGAGTAGCTCACCGCGCTCATGAGGTTGTGGGCCACCTCGCTGATCCGGGTCCCGTACTCGACGATGACGTAGAGCTCGATCACGAGACCGTCCGGAGTCACCTGGATCTCCACGCCGCGATGGACGTTCTCGCGGTTGAGCCTTTCGGCAATCCCGTCACGGAGCCCCCGCGCGGCCATCCCGACGATGCCGTAGCACTCATTCGCCGCGTGGCCGACGATCGACGCCACCACCCGGGGCGAGACCTCGATCCTGCCCAGGGAGGCGGTGCGCGACAGTGCGTCGGACGCCCGGACCTTGCCTTTCACGTATCTCCGTAAGCCCGGTGGGGGCCTGTGGTATCCTCGGCGACCGGCCACCGGTTCATTTCCGGAGGCCGCCGGGCGCCGCCGCCGTGGCTGCGGCCGAATTCTAGTACGCCAGAGCGGGCGCGTCTCAGATGCGCGTCCCGACCCACGAGAGACATGATGTCCCAGCGCTGCGATATCTGCGGGAAGGGCCCGATGACCGGGAACAACGTGAGCCACTCCAAAGTGCACACGAAGCGTCGATTCCTGCCCAACCTGCACGTGACCCACCTGGCCGTCAGGGGCAAGGAAGTGCGGGCCAAGGTCTGCACCCGCTGCCTCCGGACCCAGGCGAAGGCGGCTCGAAGCTAGCTTTCGACTGCACTACCCGGTACGATCGCCCCCAGAGAGCGGCGGTTGGAGGATCGGATGACGAGAGCCCGTGGGCTCCTGCTGGGCGGGGCGTGTTTTGCGACGGCTGCGGCGTTCACGATTGCCGTGTCCTCATCAGCTGACCTGTCCACAGCTGGAATCGCCCACGGCGCGCGACCGGCGAGTATCAGTGCGGCGTCGCGGATCGGCGTCGTCGCGGCGATGGCCTCCGGCACTCGAATCGCCGCTTCGGGGCGTGATACGAGCCTCGCGTTCGTGGGGCCGGCAGGCGCACCTGAACGCCCGGCCGGCCATCTGAACGCGAACGTGCCGCTGATCCCATCTCAAGTTGTCGACAACGTCATGCCGAATGCCGGGGCGTCCGGCGCGGGCGGTGAGCAGGCGGTCGTCATCACCGGTTCCGGCTTTACCGGAGCTACAGATGTGTTCTTCGGCAGCACCGATGTCAGCAACTCGACGGGATATCCGTGTCTACCATCCCCGGCCGGGTGCTTCCAGGTGGTCAGCGATACCGAGATCGACGCAGACACTCCCATGGAGCCGGCCGGCACTGGGACTGTTGACGTGACCGTCGACGGCGCTGCCGCGAACGGCCCAGCGGACAACTACTCGTACTTCGATCCGCCCACAGTCACGAATGTCCCCACAGCCCCTCAGGCGCAGGGCAGCACCGGGATCGCGGTCGCGGGGACCAATTTCTCCTACCCCGGCGTGACCCCGCTGACCAGCGGCGTCAGCGAGGTCGACCTCAATCCGACCGGCGCCGGCTCGACGGTGCACATCACGGCCCTGTGCGGAGCTGGAACGCCTCCTGACTGTTTCGCCTTCGAGGATGACTCGGATCTGACCATCGACCTGCCGAACTCCATGGCCGCCGGCACCTACGACACCGAGGTGATCACACCGGGTGGCACGTCCGCCACCTCGTTGAACGACCAGTTGGTCGTGCTGCCGCCGTCACCGACGTTGACGAATCTCAACCCGTCGTCGGGTTCGACAGCGGGTGGCAACAACGTGACCCTCACGGGCACGTTCTTCACCGGAGCGACCGACGTGAACTGGGGGGCGGTCGACATCAGCACCGTCTGCGGCAGTGGGCCGTGCTTCACGGTCGACAGCGACACGCAAATCACCGTGGACGGCATCCCGAATCATGGAGCGGGCGGCGTCTCGGTCACGGTCACGACACCGAGCGGCACGTCTGGCTCCAAGCCGTACACGTACGTGACCCCGACGCCGACGCTGACGAATCTCAACCCGTCGTCGGGCTCGACCTTGGGTGGCAACAACGTGACCCTCACGGGCACGTTCTTCACCGGAGCGACCGACGTGAACTGGGGGGCGGTCGACATCAGCACCGTCTGCGGCAGTGGGCCGTGCTTCACGGTCGACAGCGACACGCAAATCACCGTGGACAGCATCCCGAATCATGGAGCGGGCGGCGTCTCGGTCACGGTCAGGACGCCCGGTGGGACGACCAGCAGCAAGCCGTACACGTACGTGACCCCCCCACCGACGTTGACGAATCTCAATCCATCATCGGGCTCGGGCTCCGGTGGCAACGATGTCGTCCTCACTGGGACCAACTTCACCGGGGCGACCGACGTGAACTTCGGGGCGAGCGACATCCAGGCTTGCGGGGCCGGCCGGTGCTTCGACGTCAATAGTCCCACGCAAATCACTGTCCGCAACATCCCCTCCCACCCGGCAGGAATTGTCAACGTGAGCGTTACCACACCGGGTGTCACCAGCGGGACCCTTCCCTACACCTACCTGGGGCCGACACTGACGAGTCTTCTCCCAACCTCCGGCTCGACCGCGGGTGGCAACAACGTAACCGTCACGGGCACGCTCTTCACGGGAGCGACCGACGTGAACTGGGGAGCGCTCGACATCAGCACCGTCTGCGGCAGTGGGACGTGCTTCACGGTCAACAGCGACACGCAAATCACCGTGGACAGCATCCCGAGTCATGGCGGGGGCGGCGTCAATGTCCATGTGGTCACGCCTGGTGGCACCACAAACGACCTCACCTACACCTATGTGACGCCGCCCCCGACATTGACACTTCTCAATCCATCATTCGGATCAACCGACGGCGGCAATAGTGTTGTCCTGACCGGCACCAACCTCACCGGCGCGACCGATGTGCACATTGGCACGTCTGGTCTAACCATGTGCGGAACCGGATCGTGCTTTACCATCGACAGCGATACCCAGATCACAGCGACCATGCCCGCGAACGTACCGGGCAACGTCAGCGTGAACGTGACCACGCCGGGCGGTACGAGCGGGAGCCTGCAATACACGTATAACGCGCCGGCTCCGACGGTCACCCATGTGTTGCCGAACGAGGGAGCCCCCACCGGTCAAAATTCTGTCGCTCTCACCGGCACGGCATTCGAGGCAGCCGGCACGCCTATCACCTCCCAGGTGACCGTGGGCACGGCCCCCATCACGTTGACGCCGTGCGGTGTTTCCCCCACGGCGCCGTGCTTCACCGTGAAAAGCGCCACCTCGATCAACATCGGATACATGCCAGTCGGGACTGCCCAGGTCAACATCACTGTCATGACGCTTGGCGGGACAAGCCCCGCGACGTCACAGAACGCCTACACGTACAGTTCCTCTTTTCCGTCGGTTACCGAACTTCTGCCGAAAGACGGGGCCACCGGCGGTGGTGAGGCGGTTTCCCTGTTCGGCAGCGGCTTCGGACAGGCAGGTCAGGACTTTGTGAAGGATGTGTTCTTCGGCGCCACTGACGTGCCCTCGACGAATACGTACCCGTGCCCCAGTACCTCAACTGGTTGTTTCATCGTGGTGGGCCCGACCCAACTCGCCATCTACACTCCCGCAAACGCGGCCGGCACCGTTCACGTCACCGTGAACACCCCAATTGGAACGAGCAGTCCGGGCACTGCCGACGAGTACACGTTCGTCGCCCCCGGCGCGTACACGGCCCTGACCCCATACCGCGTGTGTGACACACGGCCTCCGGGTGGAGGGATCTCGCACAACGAGTGCAACACGGGAGTGGGCTCCAACAAGACGCTTGGCACCAACGGCGCCGTGACTGTGCAGATCACGTCACCGGGTGGACCGGTGCCATCCGGGGCGCAGGCGGTGGTCGTCAACGTGACGGCGATCGACCAGGGCAGTGGCTCGACATTCGTGACGGCATATCCCGCCGGTGCATCGCGACCGGTCGCGTCGAACATCAACCTCGCCGGACACACCGTCGAGGCCAACCTCGTGATCGTTCAACTGAGCTCGGTAGGCGGGATCACCCTGTTCAACGCGATCGGCAGTACCGACGTGATTGTCGACGTCGAGGGCTATTTCGCAGCTCCGAGCGGATCCGCGGGTGAGTTCCACAGCATCCCGCCGCTGCGCATCTGCGACTCGCGAGCCGGAGCGGGGACGATCTGCGCCGGCGCATCGAGCACCCCGCTCCAGGCGTTGAAGTGGCGCGACGTGGTGCTGTCCGGTCTTCCCCCTGGCGCTCCGCTGAGCACCCCATCGATACCGGCAACACCCGGCACTGCGGCTGCCGCAGTCTTCAACCTCACGGCAGTCATCGGGACGCAGGCAACCTATCTCACCGTGGCACCGGCACTGGCAGGTCACACCTGCCCGACCGGTGCACCCTCCTTCTCCAATGTCAATCCCTCGGCCGGGATCGCACTGCCGAACCGCGTGATCTCGAGCCTGGGTCCGAACCAGGACGTCTGCATCTTCAGCGCCCAGGGCAGCATCAACTTCGTCATCGACGTCAACGGTTGGTTCGGCTCCGCGGGCGTCTCCGGGGGAGTGCTCTTCTATTCCGTCCCGCCCACGCGCGTCTGCGACACCCGCTCCGGGTCAGGTACGGCGTGCGCGACGTCGCCGCCGACGCCGGGGCTCGGCCCCGGCCAGATCAGGGCCGTCGCCATTGCGGGCGTTCTCGTGGTTCCCGCCGACAATGCGCACTCGACTGCTCCCGTGGCTGTGGTGGCGAACCTCACGGGCGTCGTCGGGACGGCCGCAACGGTCTTCACGCTCTTCCCGAGCGATGCAGCAAGACCGCGCGCCTCCGATCTCAATCCGAGCGCGGGTGAGGTGATCGCGAACCTGGCCATCGTTGGGCTCTCCACCACCGTCTCCGATTTGGATGGCGACGTCAGCCTTTACAACAATCTCGGTGATATCAATGCCATCCTCGACGTCGCCGGCTGGTTCCAGTAGGCGCCGCCAGCGGGCGCCGGGGCAACGAACCGCGCTACCCGGCTTCCCGCGGCACGCGCAGGTCGCGCAGCAGCGACACCATCTCGACCGCCGTGTCGGCCGCCTCCGCGCCCTTGTTCCCATGCTTGCCCCCGGCTCGATCCGTTGCCTGCTCGAAGGTGTCGACGGTCAGCACGCCGAACGTGGCGGGGACGCCTGTCGTGGCATGGACGGAGGCGATCCCCTCCGCCGCCTCGCCTGCCACGTATTCAAAGTGCGCGGTGTCGCCGCGGATCACCGCGCCGAGGCACACCACCGCGTCGACACCGCCAAGGCTCGCGAGTTCCCGCGCCGCGATGGGAATCTCGAACGCGCCTGGGACCCAGACCACTTCGAGGTCGCCCGCGGCGACGCCGCGACGCCGCAGCGCCTCGACGGCGCCTTCGAGCAGGCGTGTGGAGATGATGTCGTTGAAGCGCGAGACGACGATGCCGATGCGCATCCCGGTTGCGTCGAGGCTCCCGGTGTGGACATTCGCGCCCTCGATGGGCGAGCCGGCAGCGCCGGCTGCAGCGTCATATCGTGTCGACGGCATCTTCGATATCCAGGCTGTGGCCGAGCTTCTCCTGCTTGACGCGGAGATAGCGCTCGTTGTGCGCGTTCGCCGGGATCACCAGTGGGATCTGGTTGGTGACCTCGAGGCCGTACCCGCTGAGGCCGTAATACTTCTTGGGGTTGTTGGTCAGCACGACCATCCGCCTGACGCCGATGTCGGACAGGATTTGGGTGCCGATCCCGTAATCGCGCTTGTCGATCGGTAGTCCGAGGCTCACATTCGCCTCCACCGTATCGAGTCCGCGATCCTGGAGCGCATACGCGCGCAACTTGTCCATCAGGCCGATGCCCCGGCCCTCCTGGCGCAGGTAGACGAGCACCCCGCGACCGGCATCGGCGATCATCGCCATCGCCTTGTGCAGCTGCGCCTGGCAGTCGCAGCGCTGTGAGCCGAAGACGTCGCCGGTGAGACATTCGCTGTGCACACGCACCAGCACCGGGTCCTCACCGCGCACGTCACCCCAGACCAGCGCCATGTGAGTCGCGTGGGTGATCACGTCCTCGTACGCATACGCGACCACGGTCCCGTACTCCGTGGGGAGCGTTGTGGTCGCGCCGCGCTCGACGAGCCGTTCGTTGCGCCGACGGTAGGCGATAATGTCGTCGACGGTCACGATCTTGATCGCGTGGTCGGCCGCGAAGACATCGAGGTCGGGACGCCGGGCCATGCGGCCGTCGTCACGCATCACCTCGCAGATGACCCCGGCGGGAAAGCGCCCGGCAAGCTTGCAGAGGTCGACGATCGCCTCGGTTTGACCGGCACGTTCGAGCACGCCGCCAACGGCAGCTCGGAGCGGAAATGTGTGCCCCGGCTTGGCGAAATCGCTCGGTTTGGCATGCTCGTCGCAGAGCAGCCGGATGGTCGTGGCGCGATCGAAGGCGCTGATCCCGGTGGTCACGCCGTGGCCGATCGCCTCCACGGTGACCGTGAACGCGGTGCCGAACCTTGACGTGTTGTCGTCGACCATGGCGCCGACGCCGAGCTCGTCGAGGCGCCACCCTTCGAGCGGCACGCAGATCAGTCCGCGGCCGTGCGTCGCCATGAAGTTGACCGCCTCGGGTGTGATGCGGTCAGCGGCGATCGCGAGATCGCCCTCGTTCTCGCGGTCCTCGTCATCGACGATGATCACGAACTTCCCGGATCGGATATCGGCGATCGCTTCCTCGACGCTCGCGAGTCCCATCGAGGTCATCCCTCCTGCGCGCGCGCTGCAAAAATCGCGGTGCGGCCGCGCGCCGACAGTGTTCGCGCGACGTAGCGCGCAATCAGGTCGGCCTCGATGTTGACGGCGGTCGCCGCCCTCCAGGCACCGGCGACGGTTGCGGCGAGTGTCACGGGGATGAGCGACACGGTGAACGCGGCCTCGAACACGTCGACAACGGTGAGGCTGATGCCGTCGACAGCGATGCAGCCCTTTTCAGCGATCAGATCGATGAGGTCTTCAGGCGTGGCGATGGTCACCCAGCGGGCGTTCGCGTCCTCGCGGAGCGCCGTGACAATCCCTGTGCCGTCGACGTGGCCGGCCATCATGTGGCCGCCAACCAGGTCTCCGAAGCGCAGTGCACGTTCGAGGTTCACCGTGGCGCCGTCGCCGATCGCACCGAGCGTGGTGCGGTGCGCGGTCTCGGGCATGACGTCGGCCGCGAAGCCGTCGTTCGAAACCGATGCGACGGTCAGGCACACGCCGTTGACCGCGATGCTCTCGCCGATCTCGAGGCGCGCGAACGGCGTGCGCGGCGCGATCTCCATCCGACCGGGCGTCGGCGCCCGGACCGTGCCGAGGGTCTCGACGATGCCGCTGAACACTGTGGTCTTCTTATGCCTCGATCTCAGCGTACACAGTAGCCGGTGACCACGAGATCGGGACCCGCGGTTTCGACGGAGACGTCCCGAAGCAGCGCTGACGCTGCGAGGCTTGGCACCCCGGCCCCGCCGACCGCTCCGGGAGCGCTGGCGCCGCCGATGATCCGCGGTGCCAGCATCGCGACGACCTTGTCCACAATCCCGGCGTCGAAGGCCGCGCCGAGCACCCCGGACCCGCCTTCGACGAGCACGCTCACCAGATCGCGTGACCCGAGCACGTCGAGCAGGGCGCGAAGGTCGACCCCGCCGGGTCCGGGATCGAGGATCTCGACCTCGACGCCGGATGCGCGCAGGCGGGCCACGCGGTTGGGATCGGCACGGGCGGTGGTCGCGATCAACGCCGACCCCGGGCCGGATTGCAGGACGCGAGCACCGTCAGGGATCCGCAGCGCGGTGTCGACGACGACCCGCAGCGGGGAGCGATCGCCTTCCAGGCGCGTCGTCAAGGCGGGGTCGTCGGCCACGACGGTGTTGATGCCCACCAGGACCGCATCGTGGACGTGCCGGAGGCGATGCGCCACGGCGCGGCAGGCGTCCGAGGTGATCCATCGTGATTCGCCATCCGCGGTGGCGATCCTCCCGTCCAGCGATGCCGCGAATTTGGCCGTGACGAAGGGCAGGCCCGTGGTGATGTGCTTGACATAGAACTCGTTCAGCCGCTGCGACTCGGCTTCGCGTACGCCCACCTCCGCCACGATCCCGGCTTGGCGCAGCGCCTCGGCACCTCGCCCGGCGACCCGCGGGTTTGGGTCGCTCATGGCAATAACCACCCGGCGCGGGGCGGCGGCGATCAGCGCGTCGACGCACGGCGGGGTGCGTCCCTGGTGCGCGCAGGGCTCGAGCGTCACGTACACGTCGGCGCCGCGGGCCCGTTCGCCTGCGACGGCCAGTGCCTCGACCTCGGCGTGCGGACCGCCGGCTCTGTGGTGGAACCCGGTGGCGATCACCTCCCCTCGCTGGGCGACGACGCATCCGACCATCGGGTTGGGAGTCGTGGCGAAATCAGCCGACCTCGCCGCGGCCAGGGCGGCGTCCATCAGCGCCTCGTCGGCGCTGGGCGCGGTGGTCACGCTCGGGCCGGCACCCGAGGCGGTGAGAGCGTGCCGTCGGGCCGAAGGATCCGCCGTGCCTCGAGGTCCGCGCGGAGCTGGCCGCAGGCTGCATCCGCATCGCCACCGCGAGTGTCCCGCACGGTGACTCGAGCGCCGCGCAGCGCGCCGAGAAAGCGGCGGGCCACGTCCGGCTCCGGCGGTCCCCACGGACTGCCCTCGATGCGGTTCATGGGGATGACATTGATGTGTGCCTCGGCTCGACGGGCGAGGTCACGAAGCCCCTCGGCCTGCTCGATCGAGTCGTTGACGCCGCCGATCAGACACCACTCGAAGGTGATCCGCCGCCCGCTCTGCTCCGCGTAGCGTGAGGCCGTCTCCAGCACCAGGGAGAGCGGATAGGTCCGGTTGATGGGAACGAGGCGATCGCGCAGCTCATCTGTGGCCGCGTGCAGCGAGAGCGCGAGTGTCACGGGCATGCCCGACGCGGCGAGCTGCTTGATGCCGGGCGCCACGCCGCTCGTGGAAACGGTGATCCGCCGTGCGCTGATGCCCGCGTTACCTGTGAGAACGGCGAGGGATTCCAGGGTGGCGCCAACATTCGCGAGCGGCTCCCCCATGCCCATGTACACGATGTGCGTCACCGGCCCCAGGCCGCGTTGATGGAGCGCGGTTGCGGCAGCGCGCACCTGGTCGACGATCTCCGCCGTCGTGCAGTTGCGGCGCAGCCCCATGTGGCCGGTGGCGCAGAACGGGCAGCCCACGGCACACCCCACCTGGCTGCTCACGCAGACCGTCGACCGGCGGCGCGAGTCCGCCCGTGCCGGCGTTTCC
>OCZU010002082.1_pt1 | contig 12892 bp, 15 predicted proteins | sample 1539001 | NCBI WGS metagenome assembly OCZU01 (sample SAMEA3539306, study PRJEB22396) | soil metagenome | biome: tundra; feature: field; material: soil | place: USA | collected 2010-05 | depth 0.15 m
ATCAGCGGCAGCCCGGTGGGCGGCGTCGCCGGGTTCGCGGTCCTCGGGGCGGGCCTGGCGTGCATCGCGCCGCAGATCTTCCTGGCCGGCGGGTCGGCCGATCCGGCCCGGCCGGGGCACGGACTGGCCCGCGTCGTGGGACTGAGCTACCTGGGCATGGTCAGCGGCCCGGTCCTGATCGGCGGGGCGGCCACCCTGGTCGGGCTGCCGCTCGCACTCGGCATCCCGGTCATTCTCGCCCTCTGCGTCGCGGCCCTGGCCGGGGTGCTCGCGCCGCGGGAAGCGGCCCAAGCGGCGCGCTGACACCGCCCAGATCGCCCACGAGAACCTTCCTCCCCAACGAATTCTCATCAGCCAGTGAGTACGCAAGGATGGCACCATGCGCGCAGTGGTGGTCAAAGAGAACGGCGGCCCGGAAGTCCTTCAGCTCAGTGACTGGCCCGACCCCAGCCCGGGCCCAGGCCAGCTGCTGGTCGACGTGGCCGCGGCCGGGGTCAACTTCATGGACATCTACCAGCGGACAGGCCAGCCGCCCTACCGCGGCGGCGTGCCCTACGTGCCCGGCGGCGAAGGAGCCGGAACGGTGGCCGCCGTCGGCCCGGAGGTGTCCGGCGTCGCGGAGGGTGACCGGGTCGCCTGGGCCGGCGTCCCGGGCAGTTATGCGGAGCAAGCCGTCGTGCCCGCCGATCGCGCCGTCCCGGTTCCCGGCGGGCTGGACCTTGAGGTCGCGGCCTCCGCCATGCTGCAGGGGATGACCGCCCACTACCTGTGCCACAGCACCTACCCGGTGGCCACAGGCGATCCGGTGGTCGTGCACGCGGCCGCGGGCGGGGTGGGGTCGCTGCTCACCCAGATGGTGGCCATGCGCGGCGGCATCGTCATCGCGACCACCTCCACCACCGCCAAGGCAGTGCTCGCCCAGGCGGCAGGCGCTCAGTACGTGACCAGCTATGAGGATTTCACTGACGTGGTGCGGGAGGTCACCGGCGGGCGCGGCGCGGCGGTGGTCTACGACAGTGTCGGTCAGGCCACCTTCGACGCCAGCCTGGCGGCGCTGCGCCCGCGCGGGTACATGGTCCTGTACGGGGCGTCCAGCGGCCCCGTGCCGCCGCTCGACCCGCAGCGGCTCAACACCGGCGGGTCGCTGTTCCTCACCCGGCCGACACTCGGCCACTACATCATGAGCCGCGACGAGCTCCTCAAGCGTTCCGGCGACCTGTTCAGCTGGATCAAGGAGGGCCAGCTCACGGTGCGCATCGGCGGCAGGTACCCGCTGGCCGAGGCGGCCCGGGCGCACGACGACCTGGCCGCCCGGCGCACCACGGGGAAACTGCTGCTGCTCCCGCGCTAACCGCGAGATGCCGGGTAGCGGGCGCCGGTGACGTTCACCCGGAGCGAGTAGAGCGAGCTCGTGGCGCAGATGAACAGGTGATTGCGCTGCTGCCCGCCGAACGTGAGGTTGGCGACCGTCTCGGGCACGTGCAGCTTCCCCAGCAGGGTGCCGTCGGGGTCGAAGCAGTGAACCCCATCGCCGGCGGCGGCCCAGATCCGGCCCGTGTCATCCAGCCGGACACCGTCAAAGGTGCCCGCGTCACAGCTGGCGAAGACCTTCCCGCCGGTGAGCGTGGAGTCGTCAGCCACGCCGAACAGCCGGATATGCCGCGCCTCGCTGTCGGTGATGTAGAGCTGCCGTTCGTTGGCGGAGAAGGCCAGCCCGTTGGGCCGGATGAAGTCATCAGCGGCCAGCCACACCTGGCCGGTTCCCGGGTCGATCCGGTACACGTTGTGGCCGCCGATCTCGCTCTCCGCCTTGTGCCCCTCGTAATCGCTGTCGATGCCGTAGCCAGGGTCGGTGAACCAGATCGCCCCATCGCCGCGCTCCACCACATCGTTGGGGCTGTTCAGCCGCATGTCATCGAACCGGTCCGCGAGCACGGTGAGCGACCCGTCGGGCTCGGTCCTGGTGACCCGCCGGCCGCCGTGCTCGCAGCTGACCAGGCGGCCCTGGCGGTCCACGGTGTGCCCATTGGCGAACCGGGAAGGCTGGCGGAACACCCCCACCGCACCGGTGGTCTCGTCCCAGCGCAGCAGGCGGTCGTTCGGGATGTCACTGAACACGAGGTAGCGCCCGGCAGGGAAGTAGGCCGGCCCTTCGGTCCACCGGCAGCCGGTGTGCAACCGCTCCATCCACTGGTCGCTCTTGATGTCACGGAACCGCGTGTCCAAGATCTCGAACTGCGTCTTCACGGTGTCGCTCATCGGAACCTCAGATCGGGTAGCTCATGGATGCGACCAGTGTCCTACGATCGCGGGCATGACAAGATCTCCGCTTCGGATGGGTCTGCTCGGCTACGGTTTCGGCGGCCGGTTTTTCCACGCACCGCTGATCGCCGCCGCGGCCGAGTGCGAGCTGATTGGCGTGGTCACCCGGTCGGACGAGCGCCGCGGTGAGCTGGCCCGGGATTATCCGGGCATACCGCCTTTCGGCTCGCTGGCGGAGCTCGCGGCGGCGGGCGCGCAGGCCGTTGCCATCTCCACGCCCGCGGCCACGCACATCGCGCTGACCCGTGACGCGATCGCCATGGGCCTGCCTGTTGTCTGCGACAAGCCGTTCGCGCTCGACGCGGCGTCCGCCCGGGAGACGGTAGAGATGGCCGAACGGGGCGGCGTGCCGCTGACGGTGTACCAGAACCGCCGGTGGGACTCCGACCTGCGCACCCTGCGCAGGCTGATCCAGGACGGCCGGCTGGGGGCGGTCAGCCGGTTCGAGTCACGGTTCGAGCGGTTCGCGCCGCACCAGGGGCCGCCCGCGTCTGGCGGCGGCACCCTGCTTGATTTCGGCAGCCATCTGGTGGACCAGGCGCTGGTGCTGTTCGGGCCGGCCCGCTGCGGCTACGCGGAGGTCCGCTCACCCGAGGACCAGGCCGGCGCGGATGACGACTTCTTCGCCGTGCTGCGGCACGATAACCATGTCGTGTCGCACCTGTGGGGCAGCTGGGTCCAGGGTGCTCCCGGGCCCCGGTTCCGGGTCACCGGCACCGCGGGAACGTTCGTCGTCGCCGAGCCGGATGGGCAGGAAGCGGCCCTGGTGGCCGGGCGGTCGCCGGCCACGGAGGGCGACCAGTGGGGTGTCGAGCCTGAGGAACGCTGGGGCTGGCTGCGGCGCGGTCAGGTCAGCGAGCCGGTGCCGGCTGAGCGCGGCCGGTGGGACACTTTCTACCCGGCGTTCGCCGCGGCCGTCCGCGGCGATGGCGAGGTGCCAGTAAACCCATGGGACGCCGTGGCGGCCCTTGAGGTCATCGAGGCGATCCGCCAGTACGCGGTCAACCTGCTGCTTCGCCCTCCCGCCGGTCCCTGACCAGGATGCCGAGCAGCCAGCCCACTACGCCCACGATGATGGCCCCCCAGAAGGCGGGCCAGAACCCGGTGATGTGGAACGGCAGCGACAGCTTGCCCGCGGCCCAGCTGGTGAGCCAGAGCAGCAGCCCGTTGACGACCAGGCCGATCAGCCCGAGGGTCAGCAGGTAGAACAGGCAGCCGATCGCCTTGATGATGGGCTTCAGGACCGTGTTGACCACACCGAAGATCACCGCGACGACCACCAGGGTGGCCACCTTCCGGACAGTGCTGGCTGGCCCCAGCTCGATGCCTGGAACCAGGGCTGTTGCCACGGCCAAGGCGGCAGCGGTGATCACCGCCCGTATCAGCAGACGCATGGCACGATCCTGGCACGGCGAGTGCCCGATTGCTGCGTGACGCCCGGATCGTGCCCGCACGCCGAGGCCGCCGCGGATCGCGGGGAATCAGGCCCGATGGTAATTGCTAATACAATTAGTAATTTGAATTGCGTTCCCCCTTTCACGCTTTGACTGGACATCTGTATCTGGTCCATGCGATGATGCCAAAGGCGCGAGTTAGTGCAGTGACCTTGGGTGTGGGGACCTTGGGTGTGGGACCGAGAGAGTGGTCGCCTGCTCGCTGGCCCTGTGGTGGGAGCACCATAGTGGGAGCACCGTGGTGGGAACACTATGTTGGCAGCACGAGGGCGTTTGGCGTTCGCGTGCCCGGGGGAGTGACAACTGTGTGATCTGCCCGGAGTCGGTGATTCCGGGCTGATATGCCGTGGCTGGAGTTTCCAGCCTGGCCCAGACGACGGTGGCTAGGGGGAGTGACCGTGGGCTGTGTATGGCAATCGGCGGATACTCCTGACCGCAGGTTCGCGGATGCCCGCGTGCATCAGCGTTTCTCGCCCCGTCACCGTCGGCCGCCCAGATTGGTCAGGATTGTCCGGGGGACACCGCCGGCCATCACCAGGATGCGGTTCTGGCTATTTCCACCTGAAATGCACGAAGAGCCTGCCGAAGTTCTTTGAGTCCTTCTCAACACGGTGATAAAGGACCTTGATTTCCTTCTGCTCGAGGAACCTGAGCACGTGCTTCTTGAGCTGGCCCGAGCCCTTACCTGGAATTATCTCCACGACGGGAGCCTTCTTCTCCACGGCCTCGTTGATGATCGCGAGCAGGGCCTTGTCAATGTCCTGTCCCCGGTTATAGATATCGTGCAGGTCAAGCTTCAGCTTCATGGAGCCCGTCTCCGATCCGCGGCTGGGCTCTACGGTACGCGCCAGCAGGAGATGCGGCCTGGCTAGCCGGCCGCCAGCCGGAGCCCGCTGATGATCTGCTGGGTGACCTCCTCCGGTGGGCCAACGGCAGAAATGACGAGGATCCGTTCTGCTGGCTGTGGGTATTCCAGGTCCGCGAACTGACTGTCCAGCAGGTCCGCGCGGAAGAAATGGCCGTGCCGGGCGGCCAGCCGGGCGGCCAGCAGGTCGTGGGGGACGTCGAGGAAGACCATGCGTGCCGCCGGCCGGCCGGCCAGGAGCAGGTCACGGTAGGAGCGCTTGAGGGCGGAGCAGGCGACCACGGCGGACCGGCCGGCGGCGATGTGAGTGTCCATCACCGCCGCCACCGCCTCCAGCCAGGGCCAGCGGTCCTCGTCGGTGAGCGGTATCCCGGCCCGCATCTTGGCGATGTTGGCCGCCGGATGCAGCGAGTCGCCGTCGATGAAAGGCCAGACCAGCTTGCTGGCCAGCAAGTCGCCGACCGTCGACTTGCCGCACCCGGAGACGCCCGACAGGAGCACAATCATGGCTGGTCAGGCTACCCGCCTGTCGCCGTTGCCGGAGGTGCGCTGTTAGCGTCAGGGGCACGGCCGCGGGGGCGGCCGCCACGCGGCCTTCCTCACCTGGAGATCCCATGCGTCTGCGTCGAGCACTGACCGCCTCCGTGGGCACCTGCGCGCTCGCCGCCGGGGCCAGCGGCCTGAGCGGCTCCGCTGTCGTCGCGCCTGTGCTCGCTGAGCCGGTTTCCGCTGAGCCGGTTTCCGCCGTGCTCATCAGCCCGGGTATGGTGCACGCCCGCGGCCCCGTGAATGCGCCGCCGACCACGGCGTTCTGCGAGCAGCACTACAAGATCGCCTGCTACGAGCCGCCCCAGCTGCAGCAGGCCTACAACCTGCGTCCGCTGCTGAAGCGCGGGATCGACGGAGCGCACCAGACCATCGTCATCGTCGATTCCTTCGGCTCGCCGACCGTCGGCCATGACCTCGCCGTTTTTGACAAGGCGTTCGGCCTGCCCGGCCCGCCGTTGCTGAAGGTGATCCAGCCCGCCGGCCAGGTCGCGCCGTACACGCCCACCAGCACCCGCGAGAGCTGGGCGGGCGAGACAGAACTGGATGTCGAGTACGCCCACGTGATGGCGCCAGGCGCGAACATCCTCCTTGTCGAGACCCCCACCGCAGAGGAAGAGGGCACCAGCGGGTTCCCGCAGATCGTCCAGGCTGAGGAGTACGTGATCAACCATCACCTGGGCGGGGTGATCAGCCAGAGCTTCAGCGCGACCGAGCAGACCTTCCCGTCGGTGAAGTCGCTGCTCGGCCTGCGCGGCGCCTACATCGACGCGGCGCGCAAGGGTGTCACGGTGCTGGCCGCGTCCGGCGACAGCGGCGCGGCGGATGTCCGCTACAACCAGACCGACTACTACCTCTTCCCCGTGACATCGTGGCCGGACAGTGACCCGCTGGTGACGGGGGTCGGCGGCACCCAGCTCCACCTGGGCGCGGCGGGCAACCACATCGCGGCGGACAGCGTGTGGAACGACACTGACAACCCGGCCGCCAGCGAGTTCATCGCCGGGAACACCGGGCACAACCCGCTGGCCGGCGGCGGCGGCAAGTCGACCGTCTTCTCCCGGCCGTCGTACCAGAACGGCGTGGCCCGGGTGGTGGGCTCGCGCCGCGGGGTGCCCGACATCTCGATGAGCGGCGCCTGCAACGGCGCGGTGGACATGTACCAGAGTTTCGCGGGCCAGCAGGCCGGCTGGTATCCAACCTGCGGGACCAGTGAGGCGACCCCGCTCTTCGCCGGTGTCCTGGCCCTGGCCGACCAGGTCGCCGGGCATCCGCTCGGCCAGATCAACCCGGCGCTGTACGAGCTTTCCGCGCGCCGGGCCCGCGGTATCACCGACGTGCGCAACGGCAACAACACGGTCTCCTTCGAGCAGGGCGGCACGCTGCATACCGTCAGGGGATTCAGCGCGCTTCGCGGTTATGACCTCGCGTCCGGCGTGGGCACAGTGAACGCGGAGCCGTTCGTCTATGAACTCGCGAAACTGGCCGGGCCGGCCAAGGCGGCGCGCTCCAAGGCGGGACACTCCGTGCCGGACACCGCTGGGCCCACGCCATATCGATGGCACGGGCTCAGCGGCGTTATCTGGGTGGTCAGGACTTAGGCAAGCCTGTCGTGGCTGCCGGAGTGCCCAGGTGACCGGCCGCTGACCTCGCCCCGTTGCTCATGGTGGTCCTGGTGTTTCTCTGCGTCATCACGGTGCTTCTTCGGAGTGCCGTCGGCGCCGGTTTGGTCGGTATGGGTATTGCTACGTTGTGTATTTGGAATTAGACCCATTGTGTTCACGGGAAAATTGGCCTCGCTCCAGACCGATCCAGGCCTGGCCGTGCACCGAATAGGGGACATGAGCACACGTGACCTGCGCGTACCAGAGCCTGGTCCTCGGCCTCAACAGGGGCCGGCCGAGGATTTGGACTGGCTGGTGCGCCATGTGGCCCGCGGTGACGAGGCCGCGTTCGAGGCGGTCTACGATCAGCTGTCCAGGCCGGTGTATGGCCTGATCAGGAAGGTGCTGCGGGACCCGGCGCAATCCGAGGAGGTCACCCAGGAGGTCATGCTCGAGGTCTGGCGGACCGCGTCCCGGTTCGATGCGGCCAAAGGCAGCGCGATGACCTGGGTCATGATCATGGCCCACCGCCGGGCCATCGACCGGGTGCGCTCCGCTAGCGCCCAGGTCCAGCGCGAGCAGAAGGCAGGCCCCATGTTCGCGGGCTCCGCCGAGGAAGTCGTGGAGACGGTGGAGGCCCGGCTGGACGCCGAGCGGGTGCGGCGCTGCCTGGACTCGCTGACCGAGTTGCAACGCGAGTCGATCGGGCTCGCCTACTACGGCGGTTACACCTACCAGCAGGTCGCCGGGCTGTTGGATTCCGCGCTCGGCACGGTCAAGACCCGAATCCGGGACGGCCTGATCCGGATGCGCGACTGCATGGGAGTGAGCTGGTGAGATTCCTCGGCGAAGAGCTGCATACCCTCACCGGCGCCTACGCGCTCGACGCTCTGGACAGCGCCGAACTGGACCGGTTCACCCACCATCTGCACCGCTGCCCGGCCTGCGCCAACGAGGTCCGCGGGCTGCAGGAGACGGCCACCCGGCTGGCGATGGTGGTAGCCGCTGTCCCGCCTCCGCGCTTGCGGGAGAAGGTGCTGGCCGCCGCGGCGAGTACCCGCCAGCTGCCGCCCGAGGCCGAGCAGGCCCCGGCCCGCCGGTCCCTCAGGCCCCGCCGGTCCCTCGAAGGCTGGTTCCCGCGCCCGGCCGCGCTGCTGGCCACGGCCGCCGCGGCAGTGGCGATCGTGCTAGGCGTCAGCCAGGTCGTCACCCAGCGCGAACTCGGCCACGCCCGGGCCCAGACCCAGGCGGTCGAGGCCGTGCTGAGCGCCCCGGACGCCAGGCTGCTGACCCGCGGCACCTCGGACGGCGGCCGGGCCACCGTGGTCGTTTCGCAGTCACGGCACGCGCTGGTGCTCACCACTTCGGGGCTGCCGCCGTTGCCAGCGGCCAAGGTCTACGAGGTGTGGTTCATGGCACCGGGCCGGGCCCGCCCGGCCGGTCTGCTGCCGTCGCCCAGCGCCGGCCGGACTGCGCCGCTGCTGGCCGACGGCCTCGCCGCCGGGGACCGCATCGGTGTGACGGTCGAGCCGGCCGGCGGGACCGCCAGACCTACCACCACGCCAATCCTGGTCATGTCGCTGCCCGCCTGAGCGGGTTCCCGGTCCCGGCCGGGAACCCGGGGCGGCGCCCGGCCTCTGCGCACCGCCTACGGTTGTGTCATGACCGTGGCCCACCGCTCCACCGGCCAGGTGCCATCGCCCGGCCGGGCCGGAACCAGCGTCCTGGTGGTCGAGGACGACCAGGATCTCGCCACTCAGCTGGTGCGCGGGCTGCTGCGCGGCGGCTACGCCGTTGATCACGTGATGACGGGCCACGAGGCGATGGCCCGGCCGACGCCGGACCTGGTGCTACTGGACCTGGGACTGCCCGACGTGGACGGGGTGACCGTGTGCCGCCGGCTGCGCGAGAGCTCCGATGTGGCGATCATCGTGGTGACCGCCCGGGGGGAGGAACCAGAACGGGTTCTTGCGCTCGACGCGGGCGCGGACGATTACCTGGTCAAACCGTTCGGCCTGGCTGAACTGCTGGCCCGGATCCGTGCCGTGCTGCGCCGCAGCACCCGCGGCGACGGCGAGGTCCTGCGGCATGGCCCCCTGCTGGTGGATGTGCGCACCCGCAAGGTGAGCGTGTCAGGGCACGACGTGGCGCTGACCCCGAAGGAATTCGACATCCTGGAGTGCCTGGCCAGTGATCCGGGGCGGGTCATGAGCCGCCAGGAGATTCTGGATAACGCCTGGAACGCGCACTGGTACGGGCCAACCAAGGTGCTTGATGTGCACGTAGCCGCGCTGCGCCGCAAACTGGACGCACCCGGACTGATCGAGACCGTTTACGGCCGGGGATTCCGACTCGGCGAGGTCTGATGGCCCGGCGCATCGTGCTCACCATGCTCGCGCTGGTCAGCGTGCTGCTGGTCACCACGATGGTGCCACTCGGCTTTATCACCACCGGGCATGAGCGTGGGTTCTTCCGGGCCGATACCGTGTTCTCCGCGGGCACGCTGGCCAGCTACGCCGAGGAGAAGATCGCTGACCGCGAACAGGCCTCCGCGCTGACCACGACGCTCGCCCGAGCGCGGCGACTCGGCGAGCAGATCCGCGTTTATGACGCCACAGGTCATCTGGTCGCCGGGAATGGCGGACAAGGAATGACGGTTCCCGCGGCTACGCTCGCCCTGGTGCTCGGGGCCGGGAACGCGGCGGTCACCGAGACTGCCGAGATCGGCGACCGGCTGCGGGTGGTAGTGCCGGTCCGCAACGACGACGGCAACAGGATCGTCGGTGCGGTGGTGCTGTCCCGCTCGACAGCGGGGCTTGATCAGCGGCTCCGGACGCTCTGGGTGTGGCTCGGCCTGGTCGCCCTGGCGGGACTGACCGCGGCGGCGGTGTCCGCGGCCGGGCTGGCCCGCTGGGTGAGCCGGCCACTCGACGCGCTTGACGGCGCAGCGCAGCGGCTGGGCGGCGGTGCCCTGGACACACGGTCAGCGGCCGGGGACGGGCCGCCGGAGGTGCGCCGCCTGGCCCGCAATTTCAACACCATGGCCGGCCGCCTGGAGACGCTCGTGCACGGCAACCGGGCCGCCATGGCCGACGTCTCCCATCAGCTGCGCACCCCGCTGACCGCGCTGCGGCTCCGGCTGGAGTTGATGGCACAGGATGCCGACCCGGTGGCCGCACGCGACCTCGCCGACGCCCAGGACGAGATTTCCCGCCTGTCCCGTCTGGTCGATGGGCTGCTGGCGGTGGCACGGGCGGAGAACGTGGTGGTTCAGCCCGTCCCGATCGCCGTCGACGCGGTCATCCGGGACCGGGCGACCGCCTGGCGGCCGGTCGCCGAGGAGCGTGCGGTGGTGCTCGAGCCAGTATGCAGCGGGCCGGTCCGGGCGATGGCTGGCGCCGGTCATCTGGAGCAGATCCTGGACAACCTGCTGGCCAACGCGCTCGAAGCGGTCCCGTCCGGCGGCCGCGTCGAAGTCAGCGCGTCGTCGCATGGTGGCGGGACCCGTGTCGTGGTGGCCGACGACGGTCCAGGGATGAGCGCGACCCAGCAGGAGCAGGCCTTCCGCAGGTTCGCGAGCGCGGCGCCCGGCGGAGCAGGCCTCGGTCTGGCCATCGTGCACCGCCTGGTCACTTCCAACGGCGGCTGCGCGGTCCTGTCTGACACCCCGGGTGGCGGGCTGACCGTGACCATGGACCTGCCGGCCGCTCAGGACCCGGCTGACCGGCTCTGCTGACCGACTTTCTTACTAGTTCTGAACGTTTCCTGAACCGGTTCTCAGAGGCGCGTGTTCCAGCATTGCGCTATGCCCCATAAGCACGCGCCTCCAGCGGGAGGTGGCGCGGAAGGAAACGAACGGCTCACCGCGGCCACCGGCGCCGTTCTGCTGATCTTGCTCGCCGCGGAGGGCGTGACCATCCTGCGGATACATCGGCTGCTGACGGCGCACTTCTTCCTCGGAATGCTGCTCCTCGGGCCGGTCGCGCTCAAGGCCGTATCGACCTGCTACAGGTTCGCCCGCTACTACACCGGTGCGCCTGACTACCGCAAGAAGGGGCCGCCGGCACCGCTGCTGCGCCTGTTGGGGCCATTCGTGCTGGCCACGTCGCTCGGTGTGCTCGGCACAGGGGTTGTGCTGGCCTTCACCGGGCCGGAGGCGGGGCCGTGGCTCTTCCTGCACAAGGCCACGTTCGTGCTCTGGTTCGGCGCTATGACGATTCACGTCCTGGCCTACGCCTGGCGGCTTCCTCGGATCATCGGCCCCGACCTGGGCGTCGTGGCCGGCTTTGACCGGACCCAGCAGGTCCTGGCTGGCCGGCCAGCACGCTGGCTGCTCCTGGCCGCGTCCCTAGTTGGCGGCCTGGTCATCGCCGTCCTCACCGTGCACCTGGCCGCCCCCTGGAACGGACCGCGGACCCTCGGCCGGTTATCCCTCCCGCCGCTGGCAGGCCCGGCGGCTGGGAGGCCCGGTGGCTGGGAGGCCCGGTGGCTAGGCCTCGTAGTCGAAGATCAAGGCCAGGGCATCCGCCAGCTTGCGCATCGTTTTGTCGGCTAGCGGCCCGATGCTGTCACCGGACAGCCGGTCCCTGCGCACCCGCACCGCCGAGTAGGACTCCAGGTGCCCTGAGATGGGATCCTCCGGGCAAAGGGCCACGACATAGGGCGTCTCGGTGAGGTCCGGTCGGTCGCTAACCTTGACGACCAGCGGGTGGCCCGTGATCGCGTTGAATCCGTCATTGCTGACGATGGCGACGTAGCCAGCCCGGCCGAGTCCTTTATAGGCGTATACGTCACCACGGTTCACGCGGCGCCCTTGCCGGCGCCTGGTGGGAAGTCCCCGGTGTTCGCCTCAGCCCACTCGGCCCAGGCATGCCCGGTCTCACGGTCGGCCTCCGCGATGACGGCGGCCGCGTCGCGCTGGATCTTCTCGCGTGCGGCCCGGGTCATCCAGGCGGACATGGACAAACCGGCCCGGTCCGCCTCGGCCTTGGCCTGCCGGAAAGCTCGCTCACCCATGCTGATGCTGAGGGTCTTCACAGACATATTCACAACGTTATCAACAACGTTCCTGCGAACGTGGCCGAACGCACGATGCTCAGGTTCCCGGCGAGATGGAGTCTACACATGTAGCATATGTCGAGATTCTGCTTCGCTGACATCACGGCTATCGCCAGCACACGCCCTTGGGCAGGCAACGTGACAGAGGGGCTAGCTATGGGCACAGAGCGGTTCGCGATCAGCTACGACAGTGCCTGGCTGCTGACCCTTGTCGGCATGGGTCCGCGTTCATCGGGTGTGGAGGTTGACTCCGATGAGATCCGGGTCCGGATGGGCTCGGCCTTCAGGCTGGACATACCGCGGGGTTCTGTCCGTTCCGTCAGTCAAGACCCGGCTCTGGGCGGGCAAGCGACGGGGGGCGCGCACGGCCTATTGGGGCGGTGGATGGTGAACGGGTCCGCCGATGGCCTGGTGGAGCTCGCAATCGAGCCACCCTGCTACACCGAGCGCGGGCTCAGTACCTTGTTCCGCAAGGTGAAGGTGAATTCGCTTACCCTGAGCCTCGTCGACCCCGACGGCTTCGTCGCCGCCCTCCAACCTGAAGGCCACACAGGTTGACTTGACCTGGGTTAATAGCCCACCGTCCCGCTCGTTGCGCGCGACTATGCTCCGCGAAGATTCTTTCCCCCAGGCGTCCGCGGCCGGGAAAATGTCAGAGGCCGCCGATAGGGTCGAACTAAGATTCGAATCAGCTAGCTGAACCGGGAGGTCCCGCGCGAGAGGAGGTGGGCCGAAATGTGTGATCCCGGCCAGTCGCGTGCCTTTGCGCCCGCCGACTGGGATGCGCCGTCTGCGGGCCTTTCCAGTTCCGGTGCGGCCCTGGCGGCGATCCGAGCAGGCCTGGCGTATCTGAACGCCGCGGACGCAGGCTCGATGAACTCAGCGGAGCAGGCCGAGTGCCTCCGCGAGATGGAACGGGCCGAGGCAGGTCACACTGCGGCCCGGGCGGCGGTGCTGGCCGCGTTCACCGCGCAGGGTGGGTTCGAGGACGATGGGCAGCAGTGTGCGCGGTCGTGGCTGAAGTGGCAGACCCGGGTCACCGG
>OCZU010002083.1_pt1 | contig 12879 bp, 13 predicted proteins | sample 1539001 | NCBI WGS metagenome assembly OCZU01 (sample SAMEA3539306, study PRJEB22396) | soil metagenome | biome: tundra; feature: field; material: soil | place: USA | collected 2010-05 | depth 0.15 m
ATGCGAACGGTAGGCGATTGTCACGGCCTCGGCAAGCCTGCGTCAGTGGCGGCCACGGGCCTCCGGCCGGTTGTTTCCGGCGTCGCGCCGGAAACCGTTCATGGCTCGATTGATTACCGGCGTGAACCCGGAAGCGGCTGGCGTTCGTCAAGCCGTCTCCGAAATTCCGCGCACACCTTCGCGATGTTGTCCGCATTCAAGATCGCCGAGACCACGCAGATCCGTCTCGCGCCTGCCGCCAGAATTTCGTCGAGATTTTGCAGGTTGATGCCACCGATGGCGAACCACGGCACTGTCACATTCACCGCCGCCCAGCGGACGTAATCCAGCGTCACTGGTTTCGCCGTCGGCTTTGTGGCCGTCGCGTAAACCGGGCCGATGGCGATGTAGTTGGCGCCGGCGGCAAGCGCGCGCTGCGCCTGCTCCGGCGTGTGTGTGCTCAATCCGATTTTGAGTTGAGAGTCGAGGGTTGTGAGTTCCGAGACATGAGTGTGCCCCGCGCCAAAAAAATCCTCCTGCCCGAGATGGCAAATGTCAGCGCCAATATCCTGCGCAATTTCCAGATGATCGTTGATGACCAGGCCGACATTTGCGGCTCGCGTGACCGGCAGGATTTTTTCAGCCATTCGCCGGATTTCCTCCGGCGAAGAATCTTTGGCCCGCAGTTGAATCAAGTCGGCGCCGCCATCGCAAAGTTGCCGGGCGACAAGTTCCGGCGCTCGACCCTGCAAACAGGCTGTGTCAACGAACGCGTAGAGCCGGCATGCTGAAAGTGGTTTCACCTTGTTTTTGAAAACATCAACCGCCAGAGCCATTCGGAACGCAACGCCGCCACGCCGAGCACCCCGCGCGGCAGGAGGTTAAACATCATCCATTGCAAAAATTCAGCCCACGCCAAACGCCGGGCAAAGGCGGAATCACAATGGCGCGCCACCGACCGCCGGGCATCTGCCCACACAATTTTCCCGAGGCTGTAATTGGTGAGTGGTTCGATCGCCATTTCCGCCGACTCGAACGACATGGACATGCCGTTGCCTGTGACCGGCGGAATCATCGTCAGCGCGTCGCCGATGCAGCATTCATTGTGCTCCACCGCGCGTTGCGGTCGCAAAGTCAATCCGGCCACCGAGCAAAAGGATTTTTCGTCGAACACTGCGCTGGCCAGCCGTTCGTGCAAACATGTCCCCGGCTGGCCGCGCAAGGTCTCGAGTCCCACGCTTGCAGAACCCGCATCGTGGGCGCGCCTGCGAAAAAGTCCGCAGACATTCACCGCGCCGCCGTTGGTGAGGCCGACGCCCACGTAGCTGTTCGTGGCAACATGCATTTCAAGATCGGCACTGAGCGCGACGCCGCGCGCGTGGGCTTTCAATCCGAACCAGCGCCAGCCGTTCTCAGTCGGCTGCGAACGACGACCGGTTGCGCGCACGAGGCCGTCCGCGTCAAAACTTTTTTCCTGCCAACGTGAGCGGTCTCGCAACTCTCCGCCGAGCCGTTGAAATTCTTTGGCCAGCAGATCGTCCATCGCAAACCGCGACAGGCACAGCGCGGGTTCGGGCAGCCGGCGGGCTGGAGAACCCGCTTGGTTTGAGAAGAACGCGACGGTGTTCGCCGGAACGGAGCCCGCTGCTTGAAAAAGTTTTTGCAGTCCGAGACGCGCGAGAACTTTCTGCCCGCGGCCGCTGACGAATTCGCCGCAGACGCGATGGCGCGGATAATGTCCAGCTTCCCAGACCGTGGCGGGAATTCCGCGCTGGCGCAGGCCGATGCCCAGCGTCAGTCCGGCCAGTCCACCGCCGATGATCGTGATGGGTTTTGACGATGACATTGAATTGAGACGGTTTCATAAGGCGGGGCAAGACCGCTGGCGAGCCGAAAAAAAGAAAAATTCCATGAGCTGGAACGCCAATCTCCGGATCGGCAAGTTTCCAACCCCGAACCCCAACGAGCCGATCGGGAGATCGGCGCTCCAATCCTTCGTCTGTTCACCGTTTCCACCGCGCGATGAACAGATGGCTGAACAGACCGGCGCGTCGCTCGGTCAGGTCCCAGTTTTTTTTGTCCGGCCACAGGGTGGAAAGTTCGCAGCCGCGGAAGCCGGCACGGACGCTCACTGGCGCGTCGTAGCGCGTCACCGCGCCGCACCCGGCCAGTCCAACGAAGCGGCTGCAAAGCAAAGGCCAAAATCCGCGATGAGGCTCAACAGCGATCAGAATCTTCGCCAAGTTCGCGGCCAGACTGAACATTTCGGCCAAGTCTTGATCCGGGCATTGATGCAAAAATAAATTCGTCACGAGGACATCGCACTTTCCCGCCTGTGAATGACGCAACCATGACAGCGCGTCTTGAACTTCAACGTTTGTGCGCCAGCCCAAGGCGCCGAATTCGCCGCGGGTTTGCGAATCGAATACGTTCGCGCGATCCACGAGCGTTGCCTCCACGTTTTGCCAGCGCCCGTTCAGTCGCCGGGCGACGCTCAGGAGAAATTCGCCGCCGCCCGCGCCCAGCTCGCTGATGCGGAAAAGTTCGTGCCCGTAGGGGCGCGTCTTGCCACTGAGGGCCTGATTTTCTTCCTCTCCTTCCCTAGAGCAGCTCCGGGCGAAGCCTCGGTGGAAAATAATCTTCCTCTGGGCCGGGGTGAGGAGGCTGTTTGTTTCAAGTTCAAATCCCCTCGCCCCAGTCCTCGCCCCGCCTGGGCGGGGAGAAGGAGTCGCCGCCGGAGGCTGGCCGTAATCCGATGCGTGCCATCCTTTGGACACCAGGCCCAAAGCATTTGCCATGATGCGGTGGTGCCCCATCAACATGTTCAACCGCCGCAGGTCGCGCCGCGAACGCGCGGCGCGCGGGTCGCGGGCGGGAAGTTCATCGAGCAATTCGGGTTGGACGACTCTTTCCATCACGCGAAACTAATTCGTCCCACTCACTTCAAGCAGCGCGCCGTGACAACTGAAACCCGCGCCGAACGACGACATCCACCACAGCCCGCCGGGCGCGCCGCCGGCCAACGCGGCCTGCAATACGAAAAGCACGGACGGGCTGCTCATGTTGCCATACTCAAGCAACATGCCCGCGCTCCACCGCGTGTCGTGTTCGGACAGCTTCAGTTTTTCGCGCAAGGCCACGAGCACATCGCGTCCGCCGGGATGAAAAATCCAGGCGCTCACTTGCGAACGGTTTGCGCCCGCCTGCGCGAGGGTGTCGGCAAGAACTTTTTCGGCATGAACCGCGGCGAGCGCCGGAACTTCCGGTTTCAAAATGTTGCGCAACATTCCGCATTTTTGCTCGAAGCGCAGCAGGTCGCGGTCGCCGGGTTGGAGCAGCGAGCCGCCGCCTTTCCATTGCAGGCGGCGCTTGCCGTTCGGCGAATTGGAAAGCACCGCCGCGCCCGCGCCGTCGCCGAACAAGCAGGCGCTGATCAACACGCCGATGTCGTCGTCGAGATAAAATGCCGCGCTGCACACTTCGACGCAGATGGAAAGGGCGCGTGCGCCCTGACCGGAGGTGATGATCGCCTCGGCCGCGCGAAGATTCGGCAGCGCCGCACCGCACCCCTGCCCTACAAGATCAAGCGTGAACACATCCGATCGCAGTCCCAGTCTTTCACAGACGTAACTCGTCAGTCCTGGACACAAATATCCGGTGCAGGTGCTGATGATGACGGCATCAATGTCGCCCGGCTTCGTTTGCGAATCGACGAGCGCGCGTTCGCCGGCCTGCGCGGCGAGCAGCGGCGCATTGCGGATGAACCGGGCGTGCAGCGCGTCGGGGGTGAGATCGAAGGCATGATCCAGTTTTTCAAGCGCCAGGTGGCGGGTGGCGATGCCGTTGTTGCCGGTCAAAATCCTTTTCAAAATCGCCCGCGAACGCAGGCTTAATTTCGGAAATTGCGACGATGACTGGATGGCCTCCCAACATTCCACTTGAGTGTAACGAAGCGGCGGCGCGGCGGTGCCGAGTCCCGTAATAAACATGATTGGAAGAGTAGCGGAATTTGTTTCAACACGCCACTCCTCAGATACGATGCGCACTTGGCGGTGTTTGTTCCGGCCTCGGGAGCGCCAGTGTCTCGCTGGCCAGCTTCCCGTCGCAGCAGGCAACACGCCGGCGAGACGCCTGCGCTCCCAGGCATTTACTTCGCCAACAACTCGCTGACCAGGCCCTTCTCTTCTTTGAGTTCGGCTTCGGTTGCGGCGATTTTCGCCTTGCTGAATTCGTTCAATGGAACGCCCTGGACAATTTCCCACTTCCTGCCATCGGTACGGATCGGGTAACTGAAGATCAAGCCCTTCTCGATGCCATAGTCACCGGGCGTGCAGACGCCGACGCTGAACCAGTCGCCCGCGTTGGTCGGCATGGTGAGGTTGCGGACGGTGTCCACGACGGCGTTGGCGGCGCTGGCGGCGCTGCTGAGGCCGCGCGCTTTGATGATGGCCGCGCCGCGCTGCTGGACGGTGGCGATGAAATCCTTCTCCAACCACTCACGATGGCTGATGACATCGGGCACGGGTCGTCCGTGAATCTTCGCGTTGAAAAAGTCAGGATACATGGTCGCGCTGTGATTGCCCCAGATCGCCAAATTGGTGACGCCGGTCACGTCCACGCCGGCTTTTTTGGCGAGCTGGGTCCTGGCGCGGTTCTCGTCGAGCATGGTCATGGCGAAGAAACGGTCGGACGAAACGCCTTTCGCGTTGTTCATGGCGATGAGTGAATTCGTGTTGCATGGATTGCCGACGACGAGCACGCGGACGTCGCTGGCGGCATTGCGCGCGATGGCCTGACCCTGGCCGGTGAAAATTTTTCCGTTGATGCCGAGCAAATCCTTGCGCTCCATGCCCTGCTTGCGCGGCACGGCGCCGACGAGCAACGCCCAGTTCACATTTTTAAAACCTTCATCGAGGCTGGAGGTCGGCACGATGCCTTTGAGCAGCGGGAACGCGCAGTCGTCGAGTTCCATGCACACACCTTGCAACGCGGCCATGGCCTTCTCGTCGGGGATTTCTATGAGCTGCAAAATGAGGGGCTGGTTCGGTCCGAACATCGCGCCGGAGGCGATGCGGAACAGCAGGGAATAGCCGATTTGCCCGGCAGCGCCGGTGATTGCGACTCGAATGGGAGCTGTGTTCATAAATCATTCCTCGTCGAACTTCCGTTTCATGAGCGCCTCGATTTCCGCCAGCGCCTTGGCCGCGTCCGGGCCGTTGGCCTGGACGGTCAGTTTGCTGCCGGGGCCGGCGGCGAGCATCATCAGGCCCATGATGCTTTTGCCGTTCACTTTTTCGCCGTCCTTTTCGACGAAGACGTCGCATTCAAAGCGGTTGGTGGTTTTGACGAAGAGTGCGGCGGGCCGGGCATGAATGCCCAGCTTGTTGGAGACGAGAAATTCTTTCGTCATGATCGAGTCGTCAGCTGGCAGTTTTTTGGCGCTCATTGAGCCTGCAAGTTAGATAAACGCAAAGTCGCGATTTGGCGAATGAATTCTATGGCTTTGATTGCGCGGCCATTTTCGCGAGCAATTGGTCGTTCAGTTCCTGGGCTGGATTATAGCCGGCCATTTTGAGTTTGGTCTGGAAGGCCGCGACTTCGATGAGGCGCGCCAGATCGCGGCCGGGCCGCACGGGAATGATGATGTGCGGAATATCGATGCCGAGGATTTTAACGTGTTCCTGGTCCAGTCCGACGCGTTCCACGTCGTGCACTTCGTTCCAGGCTTTCAAAGTGATGACGAGGTCCACACGCTTGTTGGTGCGGATGCTTTTGACGCCAAACATGCGGGCGACATTGATGATTCCGATGCCACGGACTTCCATGTGATTGCGGGTGAGATCGGAGCTGGTGCCCACGACATCCTTGCCATCTTCGAGCACGACTTTGGTAATGTCGTCGGCGACGAGGCTGTAACCGCGCTCAATCAGGGCGAGCACGCATTCGCTTTTGCCGATGCCACTTTCGCCCCGGATGACGACGCCGATGCCGAGGATGTCCACCATGCTGCCCATCTCGGTGCCGCGCGGGGCGAACATCATTTCCAGCCCGAGCGTGGCGCGGTTGATGAACTGCATCGTGATGAGCGGCGTTTGAAAAACGGGCACCCCGGCGGCTTCGGCGATTTTCAGCAATTGTTTGTCGGGAGACAGATTCCGGCTGAAGACCAGGCAGGGAACCTTGAACTTGAACATCGCCGCGTAACTCCTGGCGCGCTGCCCGGGCGTGCGTGACTCCAAAAAAAACGACTCGGCGTGGCCGATGGTCTGCATGCGCTTGTAGGCAAAGTAGCGCGTGAAACCCGCGAGGATGAGGCCGGGGCGGTTTACGGTCGGTTCGCGAATGGTGCGCTTGAGTCCGTTGGCGCCGGCCAGCAGCTTCAATCCCAGCGTACCCTGATGGGCGGTGTAGAATCGTTCGACAGTGACGATGTCGCGTTGCATAATCTTTTGATGGTGATGCGTGATGTGTGAGGGGCGCGCGCTCGAGCGTTTTCACGCATCACGGATCACGCTACATGTTAAATTCCGGTCCCAGATAAATCTCCCGCGCCTTCGGATCGTTCGCCAAAAATTCCGAACTGCCGGCCACCAGCACCTCGCCTTTGTGGATGATGTAGCCGCGATCAATCAGCTTCAAGGTTTCGCGCACGTTGTGGTCGGTGATCAAAATTCCCAGCCCGCGCTCCTTCAAACGGCGCACGATCTTCTGCACTTCATAAACCGCAATCGGATCAATGCCGCTGAACGGCTCGTCCAGCAGCAGCAGTTTCGGGCTGGTGACCAGCGCGCGCGTGATTTCCAACCGCCGCTTTTCGCCGCCGCTCAACGTGTAGGCCTTGCTTTTGGCGAGGGGCGTAAGGTCGAGTTCTTCCAGCAGATATTTCAAACGAATCGCGCGTTCCTGTGAATTGATTTTGCACGTCTCCAGAATCGCCAGAATGTTTTGCTCGACCGTGAGTTTGCGGAAAACCGACGGCTCCTGCGTCAAATAACCGATGCCAAGCCGCGCCCGTTTGTGGATCGGCAGCCGCGTGATCTCATGCGCCTGAAATTGAACCCGGCCCTCGTCCGGTTTTACGACGCCCACGACCATGTTGAAGGTGGTCGTCTTCCCCGCACCGTTCGGCCCGAGCAACCCGACGATTTCACCGGGTGCGACGCTGATGGAAACGCCATCCACGACGCGGCGGCCGCGGTACGCCTTGACCAGGCCTTCCGTCGCGAGCAACGGGTCGGCAACGGCGGGGCCGCCGGAAAGTGTCTTCTCTTCAAGTTTTGATTCCGCCTGGCTCATTTGGGAGTTCCGCCCGGTTTGGCCTGGGGGGCGTTGGTTTTCGCCGGGCCAAAACCGCCAAGGAAATTCGGCGCGTTGGTGCCGGTCTGATGGATGGTCGTCTCCTGATCTTTGGTGAAGACCGTGTTCTTGATGCGGTCCCAAACGATCGGATCGCCCCGCATCATGCCATCCAGGTTTGTCACCACAGGATTGCCGGTCAATATCACGACGTTGTTGGTGATCGAGTTCGTGACGCTGCCGGTGATCGAGTTCGTGATGCTGTCGGTGTAAACGGCCTTGTCAGCCGTGGCGTGATTGTTCCTGCCTTTATCATCCCGAAAATCCATCACCACGTTCCGCTCGGCGGTCACGCGATTATATTTTCCATTCGTCGTTTGGGGCGCTTCCACGGTCAGCACCTCGCACGTCAGTTTCATTTGCGGGTCCGTCACGAGAACGTGGTTGGTGTAAATGAAGACGCGATTTTTCAAATCGAAGTAGCCGCTGTCCGAAACAATATCCAAAGGCGGACGCTCGCGTGCGGGCTTGTTGGTGGACACGTTCGCGGCGGCGGCGTTCGTCGCCGCTGGAAATTCCGGCGCGGGCAGATTCGTCTGCGCGTTCAACGCGAGACCCGGCGCGGCGGCGAGGAGGAGCCAGAAAGTATTCATTGCTTGGGTGTTTTTTGCGGCGTGTTTCGGATGATCGTATGCACGCGATTGGAGATGATGAGATTTAAATTGGTTTGCTGAAACAAAAATCCTTCGCCTTCGATAAAAAGTCGGCCGTCGCCGCTCCGCGCATCGAGATGTCCGGCGGAGTTGACCGTGTGTTGCGTGGTGTCGAACACGCACTGCGGCGCCAGCACGACCATTTGCGTCTCGCCGGTCTCCGTGAAGGACTGCAATTTCAGGCGGCGGATCAAAATCAGGCCGCCGGATTGCGGCTCGGCTTCCGCGCCTTGCAGCAGCGATTTAAGCTGCTTTTCGTGCGGCGGATCAAAACTTTCCGGCACACTAAAATCTTTCACCACGGTGTTCGACATTTGTTGCGCCAGGGCGACAAAGCCGAAAATCGCCATCGCCGCCGACAGACAATAGACCAGGCCGCCGGGCTTTCTTTCAAAAAAATGTGTCATGCGCGTCGGGCGGCGGCGTGAAATTTCAAAAGCGATTTCAGCAGCGCGGGCATTTCCGCCAGCGGAATCGTGTTCGGACCGTCGCTCAACGCGCGGTCGGGTTGTGGATGCGTTTCAATAAAAATTCCGTTCGCGCCAGCGGCCAAAGCGCAGCGCGCGAGCACCGGGGCAAATTCACGCTGGCCGCTGGATTTGTCGCCGCCGCCGCCGGGCAGTTGCACGGAGTGCGTCGCGTCGAAGATCACGGGGCAGCCGAAGCGTTTCAAAATTGGAATCGAGCGCATGTCGGCGACGAGGTTGTTGTAGCCGAAGGTGGTGCCGCGCTCGGTGACGAGAATCTTGTTTCCGCCCGCGCTTCGCGCTTTTTCGATCACCTGGCCCATTTCGAGCGGGGCAAGGAACTGGCCCTTTTTCAAGTTGACGATCTGGCCGGTGAGCACGGCCGCTTCGATCAAATCGGTCTGCCGGCAAAGGAACGCGGGGATTTGCAGGATGTCCACAACTTCGCCGGCAATGGCCACTTGCGTTTCGGTGTGAACGTCGGTCAGCACCGGCACGCCGATTTTTTTGCGGACCTGGGCGAGGACTTCGAGCCCGGCTTCGAGGCCCGGCCCGCGAAAGGATTTTGCCGAAGTGCGGTTGGCTTTGTCGAAGCTCGCTTTGAAGATGTAAAAAATTCCGAGCGCATCGCAGGTTTTTTTGAGCGCGGCGGCGATTCGCAGGCAAAGCGCTTCGCTTTCGATCACACACGGCCCGGCGATCAAACTCAGCCGGTTGGGTGCGGTCAGGGATTTCCAGATGGCAGCGTCATTGAGCACGCGCCAGTACTAGCAATGACCGGGCCGTTTGTAAAACGAAACGACTCCGTCAACCGCGGCATTCGCCTTAACTTGACAGGTTCGCGAACAAAATTATAGTGCGCTAACTGAATGCAAAGTGATACTTCAATGGAAAATGGCGAAGCACCGCCCGCGGCACAGTCCATTAACCCTCTCAAAGAATTCCGCTCCGCCGGGCGCGGCTTTTGGAGCGGCGTATCGGACTCCGATTGGAACGACTGGCATTGGCAGCTCAAGCACCGCATCACCAATGCGGAGCAGCTTCAACGCTTGATGCCCACGCTCACGCCGGAGGAATTTGCCGGCGCAAAACTCGCGAACCACAAACTCGCGCTGGCCATCACCCCCTATTTTTTCAACCTCATCAATCCGGCGGACGAAAACTGCCCGATCCGGTGGCAGGTCATTCCGCGCGTCGAGGAGACCCACACGGCGACCTGGGAAATGAGCGACCCGTGCGGCGAGGATGCGCATTCGCCCGTGCCGGGACTCGTGCATCGTTACCCTGACCGCGTGCTGTTTCTGGTCACCGACCGTTGCGCGGCGTATTGCCGCTATTGCACGCGCTCGCGGCTCGTGAGCAACGCCGCCGGCTACGATTTTCATCCGGAGTTCGACAAGCAAATCGCCTACATCGCGGCGCATCATGAAATTCGCGACGTGTTGTTGAGCGGCGGCGACCCGCTGCTGTTCAGCGACGAAAAGCTGGAGGATCTCCTGACCCGGTTGCGCGCCATTCCGCACCTTGAGTTTTTGCGGATCGGCACGCGCATCCCGATTTTTCTGCCGCAGCGCATCACGCCGGAACTGTGCGCGATGTTGAAACAATTTCATCCGCTGTTCATCAGCATCCACTCGAACCATCCGCGCGAGCTGACCACGGAAGTCCGCGACGCGCTGGGCCGCCTGGCCGACGCGGGCATTCCGCTCGGCAACCAGTCCGTGCTGTTGCGCCACGTCAACGACGACGCGGACGTGATGAAGGCGCATTTGCAAAAACTGCTGATGTGCCGCGTGAAGCCGTATTATCTTTACCAGTGCGATTTGATTTCCGGCTCGGCGCATTTGCGCGCGAGCGTGCGCAAGGGCCTGGAAATTATGGAGAAACTTCGCGGTCACACGACGGGTTACGCGGTGCCGACGTATGTAATTGACGCGCCCAACGGCGGCGGCAAGGTGCCCGTCAGCCCGGAATATGTTTTGAGCCGCAATGCCGACCGCGTGGTCATCCGCAATTACGAAGGAAAAATCTTCGAGTATCCCGAAGCCGCCGACGGCACGCCGTTGATCAAAGCGCCCAAGGAAATCGAAGAGCCGGAGTTGGTTTAAACTCCGCAATTGTGTAACGAGTGAACAAGCAAAAACGAAAAGAGTTTTTCTACTTAGACAAATTTAAGGAAAGCCTTCCCGATTTCCCCGATGGAGTTATTTGTCTGGATGAACGTCCTGATTTTTTAGTCAAGCCTGCAAGTGAAATTATCGGGATTGAAGTTACCGACTTCTTTCGTGCAGAAGTCTCCTTTTCCTTTGCACAAGTCGTAATTGCATTTTGAATTTACTTCCGCGTATTTTTTGCCAGTTTGTTTCCATGAGCGGAATCACTTTCATTGTGGATGAGCGCGGTCGGAAGACGGCCGCCGTCATTGACCTGGAGAAGCATCAACAGCTTTGGGACGATTTCTACGACACGGTGCTGGCCGAGTCGCGCGCCCGCGAACCACGTGAAAGCCTCGAATCCGTGAAACGCCGTTTGAAGCTGGTTTAATTTCCAAAACTCGAAAGAGCAAAGTTTTCTTGGTGTCTTGTTGCCTTCGTGGTTAAATTTTCCGCGGATTCAGAATAAGAGACAACTATGGCTACATCCCACACCTGGAAATTCTTTCGCGCCGGCGGCTTCGATCAGGTCAAACTCGAAACCGGCGCCGACCTGATGAACCTCGATCGGCTCGACCAGAAGCTGTGGGTCGCGCTCGCTTGTCCGACCACCGGGCTGGAATTTGACGTCAAAACCGCCACGCTCATTGACACGGACAAGGATGGCCGCATCCGCGTGCCTGAACTCATCGCCGCCGTCAAATGGGCCGGTTCCATGCTCAAAAACCCGGACGGCCTCATCAAGGGCGGCGATTCGCTCCCGTTTTCCGCCATCAACGACGCCTCGCCCGAGGGCAAACAACTGCTTGCCTCGGCCAAACAAATTCTCGCCAACCTCGGCAAGAAAGACGCCACCGCCGTTTCGCTCGACGATGCCTCGGACGCAAACAAGATTTTCGCCAACACCACCTTCAACGGCGATGGCGTCATCATCGCCGAGTCCGTCATTGACGATGCGACCAAAGCCGTGTTCAACGACATCGCCGTCTGCGTGGGCATTATGAACGACCGCTCCGGCAAGCCGGGCATTGACCAGGTCAAAGCCGACACCTTTTTTGCCGAGGCACAGGCCTATTCCGGCTGGTGGAAAAAGACTGAAGGCGACAAAACCATCCTGCCGCTGGGCGACGCCACCGCCGCGGCCGGCGCCGCCCTCAAAGCAATCAAACCAAAAGTTGACGATTACTTTGGGCGTTGCCGTCTCGCCGCCTTTGACCCGCGCACCGTCGCGCTGCTCAACCGCAAGGAAGAGGAATACGTCGCGATTGTCGCCAAGGACATCAGCATCAACGCCGGCGAAGTTGCCGGCTTTCCGCTCGCACAAATCGCCGCCGAAAAACCGCTCTCGTTCAAGGCGGGCGTCAATCCCGCGCACGCCGCCGCGCTCGCCGCCTTGCTGGCCAACGCGGTGAAGCCGCTGCTCGGCGACAGATCGGAATTGACCGAAGCGGACTGGGCCGCATTGCAAGCCAGACTCGCGCCGTTTGAAGCGTGGAACGCAGGCAAGGCCGGCGCAACGGTCGAAAAGCTCGGCATCCAGCGCGTTCGTGAAATTCTCGGAACCGGGGCGAAGGAAAACATCGCCGCGCTCATCGCCAAGGACAAAGCACTCGAACCTGAGGCCACGGCGATTGCCAATGTCGAGAAACTCGCGCGTTTTGTCCGCGATTTGCACACACTTTGCATCAACTTCGTCAACTTCAAGAATTTTTACAGCCGCAGGATCCCGGCGATTTTCCAGGCCGGGCGGCTGTATCTGGACCAGCGAAGTTGCGATCTCTGCCTCACGGTCGAGGACGCCGGCCGGCATGCGGCGATGGCCGGGCTGGCGGGGGCTTACCTGGCTTATGTGGATTGCTCCCGCAAAGCCACTGGCGAGAAATTGAGCATCGTCGCGATTTTCTCGCAGGGCGACGACGACAATTTGATGGTTGGCCGCAACGGAATTTTCTACGACCGCAAGGGCGGCGATTTTGACGCGACCATTTCAAAGATTATTTCCAACCCGATCAGTGTGCGACAGGCGTTCATTTCGCCTTACAAAAAACTCGTGCGGATGATTGAGGAACAAGTGGCCAAGCGCGCCGCCGCCGCCGATGCCGCCGCGACCGCGAATTTGCAGGCGACCGCGACCTCCGCCGCCAACGCCGGCCCGGCTGCGCCTCCCGCTCCTACCAAAATTGATACCGGCACGCTCGCCGCGATTGGCTTGGTATTGACCACCTTGCTCGGCGCATTAGGGGGGATTTTTGGCAAAATCCTCGGTCTCGA
>OCZU010002084.1_pt1 | contig 12878 bp, 13 predicted proteins | sample 1539001 | NCBI WGS metagenome assembly OCZU01 (sample SAMEA3539306, study PRJEB22396) | soil metagenome | biome: tundra; feature: field; material: soil | place: USA | collected 2010-05 | depth 0.15 m
AAAAATACGACTGCCAGTGGCATAAAAAGAAAGAGTGCAAGAAACAGCACCGCGACCGCCGTGAGCGTCCAACGGACCCACGGGGATTCGAGCGTCGCGCCTTGCGAAACAGAATTGCCTGCCGAGCGCTTTCTCGTCTTCAATGTGATTGATCTGGCCATAGATGCTCGCTGCTCGCGGTTCTCCTTGGTTACGATTGGGGTCTCGAGTGAACCGGCCTCTACCTCAGGGGCTAAAGCCCGCATTGTTTCCGGTCCGAACGGCACGGCTAAAGCCGTGCCCTACCCGAAAGCGATTCGCACCAATCGATTTATGACACTGCTGTTGTCCCATCCTTAACTACCGAACAAAACTCGGTTCCAGCGGAGTGCCCGCGATGACGGCTTCTTCCGTGGATTCGCCCCGCTGACCTCGACTGCTCCACTTCTGCAACAGGTTGATCGCCAGCAACAACGTGAATGAGGCCACCAGCATGACCACCGCAATCGCGGTCGCGCCCGCGTAGTCGTATTGATCGAGCTTGGTGATAATCAGCAGCGGCGTGATTTCGGTTCTCATCGGCATGTTTCCGGAGATGAAGACCACCGATCCGTATTCGCCCACCGCGCGGGCAAAAGCCATGGTGAATCCGGTGAGCGCGGCCGGCAAAATCGCCGGCAGAATCACTTTGGCGAAGATCTGCAAACGATTCGCGCCCAAACTCGAGGCCGCCTCTTCCACGTCTTTATCGAGATCTTCGAGCACGGGCTGAACCGTGCGCACCACAAAGGGAAGTCCGATAAAGGTCAGCGCGATTACGATTCCGAGTTGCGAATAAGCGGCCTTGATCCCGAGTGGTTCGAGATAGCGTCCGACCCAGCCATGGCTCGAATAGATGGTCGTCAACGCGATGCCGGCGACCGCCGTGGGTAAGGCAAATGGCAAGTCCACGAGGGAATCTACTAAACGCTTTCCCGGAAACGTGTAGCGCACCAGCACCCAAGCCACCAGCAGTCCAAAGATCAGGTTGATCAACGCGGCGATCAGCGAAGCTCCAAAGCTGATGCGATACGAGGCAACTGCCCGTGGATCGGAGATGGTGTGCCAGAAGCGCGTCCACGTCACGGTGGATGCCTTCAGAAAGGTTGCGGAGAGCGGGATCAGGACAATCAGTGCCAGGTAAGACAGCGTGAAGCCCAGAGTTAAACCGAACCCCGGTAAAATGCTTCGTTTTTTTAACGTGATGGCCATTTGATTTTCTCGTAATGCGTACGCATAATGGCCTTACCGGCCGGGCTGATAGACCTGGTCGAAGAGCCCGCCATCGGCAAAGTGGATCCTGTTCGTCTTCTGCCAATCGCCGATAATCTCCTGCAAAGTAAACAGCTTGATGTTAGGAAACTGCTTGGCATATTTTTTAGCCATAGCTTCCGAGCGAGGCCGGTAATAGCGCTTCGCGGCGATCTCCTGTCCCTCAGGGCTGTAGAGATATTCGAGATAGGCCTGCGCCACCTTGCGCGTGCCTTTTTTGTCCACGACTTTGTCGACGACGCTGACCGTGGGCTCGCAGAGAATGCTGACAGAGGGTACGACGATGTCGAATTTGTCCCCTCCCAGATCCTTCGCCCCGAGCAGAACCTCGTTCTCCCATGCGATGAGAACGTCTCCCATCCCGCGCTCAACAAACGTGGTGGTCGCGCCCCGCGCGCCCGAATCAAGTACCGGCACGTTCTTGTACAGTTTGGTGATAAAGTCCCTCGCCTTTGACTCGTCGCCGCCCGATTTCTTCAGCGCATAGCCCCAGGCTCCCAGGTAGTTCCAACGCGCCCCCCCTGACGTCTTCGGATTGGGAGTGATCACAGCGACTCCCGGCCGCACCAGATCGTCCCAATCCTTAATGCCCTTGGGATTGCCCTTCCGTACCAGGAAAATAATCGTCGAGGTATAAGGAGAGCTGTTGTTCGGCAACCGCGACTGCCAGTTCTCCGGCAGCAATTTCGCTTGCGCCGCAATCGCGTCAATGTCATAAGCCAGCGCCAGCGTGACGACGTCGGCTTCCAGACCGTCGATGACCGCACGCGCCTGCTTGCTCGATCCACCATGCGACTGCTGGATGGTGACCACCTGGCCCGTCTTCGCCTTCCAGTACTTGGCGAACGCTTCGTTATAGTCCTGATAGAGTTCGCGCGTAGGGTCGTAGGAAACATTCAAGATGCTGACCGCATTCTGCGCGATCGTCGAAGTGGCCAGAACCGGGACCAGAAATAGAGCCGCCAATATCGTCTTATTCATCTCTCCCCCTGCTGCTAGCTCCGTTTGCCGCCATGGGCAGCACGGTCGTATCACTTTTTTTCTTCCTGCCCGAATTCCGGTGGATGGCCTTGGGATGGGAACCATCCGCGGGGCCGCGGCTGATTAAGTCAGCCAGCGTCGTATTCTCCAGAATCTTGGCGGCCGCGTCGCGCACTTCCAGGAAGACACTGTAGAGAGCGCTGTGGCCGGCATCGCGGTTGATTAGAACTCGCAGTTGATCGGCGTCCCCAAAAGGCGCCAAAGGGCCGTCGATCAAGCGGATAATTTCGCTTAGTCGAATCTCCGATGGTTCCCGGCGCAAGCGGTATCCGCCGTTGGCGCCGCGAACGCTTTCTACCAGGCGTGCATTCTTCAATTCCAGAAGAATGAGTTCCAGGAATTTCTCCGGCAGATTCTCTTCGTAGGCGATATCGCGAATACGAATCGCGCCCTGGTTATAGCGGCGGGTCAGAACCATCATGGCCTGCAGCCCGTACAGCCCTTTTTGAGAAACTTTCATGTTCGATATGCCCCGACTATCTCTATTGTACTAATAGACATTATAGAAAATAGCACGCCCGCTGCCAAAGCAAAAAATGGCCGGCCCCAAGGGGACACGTGATTTCAGCAGGTTACGGGAAGGAAAAAGGGCGTGGCAGGGGGGTGCGCAAGGTTTTGCACTTAAGAGCGCGTTTTAGGTGGCCGGATATCCAGTGCGCTGTGATAGCCGCGGCCTTGCCTACTCTAAACTGAGGCCCTTCGTCTCGGGCAACTGCGAAGCCATCAAGCTCGCCAGAAGAAACGCTCCTGCGCATAGGTAAAATGCCCAGCCCAGCCCGTGCGCCTGCCCGACCCTGCCAATCACATAAGGAGCAACCGAACTCAGCGTGCGTGCTCCGTTGTAGGTAAAGCCCAGCGCACGCGCCCGAACGCGCGTAGGAAAAATCTCACTGCCGATGATCCCGGAACCAGAGAAAAAGCCCGTGCCAAAAAATGCTACTACCGTTCCCAACACCAGCAGCATCGTCTGCGAGCGCGCCATAGCATAGAGAGGGACGAGCAGGGCGGCAACAAAGAGATAGAGTATGAAAGCCTTGCGCCGTCCCAGATGGTCGGCGGCCCAGCCAAACGTGACGTAGCCCGGAAACATTCCAAAAAGATTGAGCACGATGAGCAGCGTCGTAGTACGAAGGACGCCAAAGCCGCGTCCCCCCTGGGCTATCGGAAGCGAAAGATACGGCGGAATCCAGGTAAACAGCCCCCACCAGGCGAACAATCCGAAAAAGTTAAGCAAAAGAAGGACGATAGTGCTCTTGCCATAAGGCGCGCGAAAAATCAGAAAAAAAGAATCGTGATTGCCCTGCTCGTATAGAGCGGGCGCCCTCGCCCGCGAAATGCTGGCATCACGATTGTTCTCGGCTGCAACGCCGGGCCGCGCGTCCTTGATTGCCCGGTGCTCGAGCCAAAGCTGCGATTCCGGCACGCTCCTCCGAATCCATAGCGTAACGAGAGCGGGCAAAATCCCAACAAAAAATACAAAACGCCAATTCGCATTCTGCAAAACAATCCCCGCTACGAGCGCCGCGAGCGCATAGCCAATCGCCCATGAACTCTGCACGAGCGCAATCGCCTTGGCGCGCAGCTCATCCGGCCAGGTTTCCGCGACCAAAGTCGCCCCGGTATTCCATTCGCCTCCCATGCCGAGTCCAAGAATGAAGCGAAACGCCGCGAGCATCAGCACAGTAGTCGAGAGCCCGGAGGCGAACGAACACACCGAGTAAGTCAGAATGCTGAACATAAGCGCCCGCTTGCGTCCGATGCGATCAGCGAGCCAGCCAAAAAGCAAGCCGCCGATGCCCGAAGCGAGCAAGGTGAGGGTGTAGAGAAGCCCCGAGGTCGCCTTCGACATGCCGAGATCGCGCATCACGTAAGCGAGAACTAGCGCGTAAAGCATGGCGTCGAACGCATCGAGCATCCAGCCGAGAGCGGCGGCCAATAAGGTGCGACGCTGTCCGGGAGTCGCTTGTCTCAGGAGTTGGATTGGGCCGATCGCCATGCGGGAGGGATTGTATCAGCGGAACTCTTGCGAGGGGACGGTCGTATCACCGATATGGTGGAATTTCTATTCCAAGTCTTATCCCCATGCGCCCCAGCCTTCGCAAATACCTCTGCGCCTTTCGCACATCCCTCCCGATCTGTTCTTTCAGGGCTTCGACCGACGGAAACTTGATCTCATCGCGCAAGCGATCCAAAAAATGAAGTTCGACTTCGGTCTCGGCCGACAGTTCAAGCGGATGAAAATTCAGCAGGTGCGTTTCAATGGCAAACGAGTCGGCGCCAAAAGTAGGACGGTTCCCAACATTCGTGACCGAATCGAAGCATTCGTTGCCCACGCGCGCGCGGGTGATATAGACGCCGTCTTTCGGAACAATCTCTTCGTAGCGCGCCAGGTTAATCGTAGGGACAGTGTATTTCGATCCGTAACCGCGCCCGCGCCCGGCGGTCGAGAGAATGCTGAAGGGACGCGCCAGCAGATGGCGAGCCCGGCTGACGCGGCCCGCGGCAATCAATTTCCGAATGTGGCTGCTGGAAACATTTTCCCCGCGCAGCCTCATTTCGAGATAATCGTGCACTTCAAATCCCATCTCGCGTCCCAAGTCGCGCAGCATTTGAATGTTGCCCTCCGCTTTGTGTCCGAAGTGGAAGTTGTAGCCTTCATGAACTTCGCGAGCATGCAGCCGTTTCTTTAGAATTTCATGGGCAAATTGATGCGGCGTCATCAGCGAAAGATCGCGGGAGAAGGGAAGCAGCAGCGCGGCGTCAACTCCGGTGGCTTCCAGCAGCCGCAATTTTTCTGGGAGAGGAGTCAGCAGTCTGAAGTTATGATCGGGACGGAGAATGCGCGCCGGGTGCGGCTCGAATGTGACTACCACCGACAGCGCCCGTTGAGCGCTTGCGCGGCGCACGATCTCATCGAGAACGGCGCGATGGGCGCGGTGCACGCCATCGAAGTTACCGACGCTGACCAGCGAAGGGCCGAAGTCGTGAGGAACATCGTCGAGTTTTTGAAAAATCAGCATTGCAAAGAGTTTTTCACCGCCGAGACGCCGAGAACGCCAAGATCGAGAAAGGTTTTCTCGGCGTTCTCGGCGTCTCGGCGGTGAACTTAGATTTCAAACTCCAATTTCATCCCATCAAACGCCAGTTGCACTCCCACCGGCAGCGCCCCGTTCGTCGCCTCATGCGGCAGGTCGTGACAAATGTGGGTAAAGAAAGTGCGCTTCGGCCGCACTGCCTCCACTATCTTCAGCGACTGTTCTACCGTCGAGTGCGTGGGATGGGGCGTATAACGTAACGCGTCGAGAAAAAGTACGTCGAGATCGCGCAGTTTCTCCAGCGTCTCTGCTGGGACGTCGCTGTGATCGGTCAGGTACGCCGCCGACCCAAAACGAAATCCCAGGATGGGCGTGTCGCCGTGAATTACACTCAACGGCTCAAAGTGCGCCCCGAACAATTCAACCGGGCCTTCGATCGGATTCAAGTCAACCTGCGGCAGTCCGCCAAACTTATACGTTGGTTGGAAAATGTAGGGGAACATATTGCGCAGAAAATGGCACGCCCGCGGCGCGGCATAGAGTGGCATCTTTCCCGGCTTATGGTGATAGGTCAGAGGACGCAGATCGTCAATGCCCAGAATATGGTCGGCATGCGTGTGCGTGTAGAGCACCGCATCAAGCTGCCGAATATTTTCGCGCAGCGCCTGCTCGCGAAAGTCGGGCGTCGAGTCGATCATCACGTGGCGGGCGTTGTCGTTTGGATCGCGGTAGCTGATCAGCACCGAGGGACGGGTGCGGCGATCGCGCGGGTCCTTGGAAAAACAGACGGCACAGTCACAACCGATAGTGGGAACGCCCATCGAGGTGCCACTGCCCAGCACCGTCAGAATCGCCTGCATCAGCCGTTCGTTCCTGTGAGCGGCCCCGGCGCCTGCGGAGGCCGCGCCAGCGCGTTGGTCACTTCCACGTAGGCCATGCGCAATTCATACAGGCAGTTCTGCAGAAATCCCTGCTCTTTCGGAGTGAGATTGCCTTTGGTTTTTTCGGCGACCATGCCCAGCGTATCGATGGTCTGGCGCGCGCCGATCAGGTCAACTCCCGGCTGCTCGCCCTGTTCACGCATCAGCCCGAGCTGCATCATGGCGGTCATATAAAGCGAAGCCATGAAGCGCTCAAAGCTCACTTCGAGTTCTTGGGCAGAGTGTCCACTCAATTCAACGCGGGCATCCAGATCGCGCGACAATTGTTGATAGGCGTCGTGTTGCGCCTGCTGCTCCGTGGCCGTGGGAGGCTCGGGAACATCCGGCTCCGCGGCACTTGGGACGGTCTGCGAAGGAGTGCCTGAAACTGCGGGAGCCGGCGCAGCCGCAGCGGCCGGCGCCGGAGTGGCGGGAACGGGTGAGACTGCGGGAGCGGGTGAAGCAGCCGCTGCGGGCGGAGCCTGTTCTTCCTCTGAATCGATTCGCAATTCTCCATCGGAAGTGAACAAACGCCGGTCGCTTACTTTGAATTCGCTTTCTTCTTTTCTTTTTTGCGCCATATGATTTACCTGTCTTGGTCGTGTCGAAACAAATCTCAGGAAATGGGAAGCGATGCGGGTTGCAGCTTCGCGGTTCCAACGCGAACATCTTTTCCAGCAGCCTCGCGTCGCAGATAGCCGAGCGCGACCGCCCGATCTCCTCCAGGGAACGGCAAAATCGCGCTGCTCGTGATCTCACCCACTTCTTTGTCGTCAGTCACAATCTTCGCTTCCGGTTCTGGCAGCGGCCCCTCAACCGTGAACGCGGTAAACTCTCTATGCACCGCACCGCGCGAGCGAATCCGCTCCACGATTTCCTGCCCCAGATAGCAGCCCTTGGTGAAATTCAAGGCGCGGGCTAGTCCGGTTTCCTGAGGCAAATCTCGTTCGCGAATGTCCCTGCCAAATTGCGAAATGCCGCGCGAAATACGAAAAAGATTCAGTGCAGCCGCGCCCGTCGGCCGCGCTCCCGCGCTGACCAGAGCCTCCCAAAGCTCGCTCGATTGTGCCGGAGCAATCCACACCTGCCAGGATTCGCGCGCTTCCTCGCCCGCGCGCAGCAGAGTAACCGTCTGCTGCCGCCACGGCATTTCCAGGAATTGCAGATAAGCGAGATCGGGAACCGCAATCCCTGCGCGTTCCAGCACGGCGCGCGCTTCCGGCCCGGTCAGGCCGAACCCGGTGAATTGGTCGCTGTTGTCGGAGATCTCAACGTCGTCGGCAATAATGTAGTGATCGAAGAGCTGCAAAACTTTCTCCCGTAGCCCGCGTTCCAGGTCGACCAGTAAAGATGTTCCCCGCTGGAATACGTAGAGATCGGCTTGGATGTGACCCTGCGCATTCAACATGAAGGCGTAGATTCCATGCCCAGCGGCAAGATCGCGAACGTTGTTCGAGACCATGCCGTTCAACCAGCGGACGCGGTCCTCGCCGGTCACCGAAATCCTGGCGCGCCCGCTGAGGTCATAGAGTCCGCAGCTCGAAAGCAGTGCCTGGAACTCCGCGCGCACATCACCGAAATCAGGGACGGCGCTCGCGCCGCCGTGCCCACTCGGAGACGTGCCCGGAATAGCTGTAGTTATTGTAGTCATAGGCTTAACTCTTGATTATAACGAACGACGAGGAGGAGGCGCGCATTCCGTATTCTCAATTCTTTCATCCCGCGCGAAGAAGAACGTTCGCGAAACGAAGGTGTTGCGGAGATTCAGCGGGGCCCAGGTTAGCGCTCAAAGAACGGGCGCGAACCTGGGCACAACGAGGGCGGTGTCGCAGGTTTATTCGCCGCTGTGCTAACGTTTCCAACGTGAGTGCTGCCAAGCGAATCGCCATAATCAACGGTGACGGCATCGGAAAAGAAGTCATCCCGCAAGCCGTCAAAGTCATGCAGGCGGCTGGCGCCGCGCTTGAGTTGACGTCCTTCGACTGGGGAGCCGACCGCTATCTCGCCGACAAAGTCACTGTCCCTGCGGGCGGTTTCGATATGCTGGCCCGCGACTTTGATGCGATCCTGGTCGGCGCGTTTGGTGATCCGCGCGTTCCTTCCAATATCCACGCCAAGGACATCCTGCTGGGAATGCGCAGCAAATTGGACCTCTTCGCCAATGTCCGGCCCGTGCGCTTACTCGACGCTTCGCTCTGCCCGCTCAAAGGTGTCGAGCCAAGGGATCTCGATTTCGTTGTGATTCGCGAGAATACCGAGGGCGTTTACGGCGACCTGGGCGGCGTCTTTAAGCAGGGAACTGCGGACGAAGTGGCCATTCAGGAAGACATCAACACGCGTAAGGGAGTCGAGCGCGTCATCCGTTTTGCGTTTGGTTTCTGCGCAAACAACCAAAAAATGGATGGTTCGCCCCGCCGCCGCGTGCTGATGTGCGATAAGTCAAACGCCATGACTCACGCTGGCGGCCTGTGGCAGCGTGTGTTTAAAGAAGTGGCCACCGAATATCCGAATATCGAAACGCAGCACCTGTATGTGGACGCGCTCTGCACGCAAATGGTGCGCGATCCCCGCGGATTCGACATCATCGTCACCAACAACATGTTCGGCGACATCATCACCGATCTCGCCGCCGGATTGCAGGGCGGCCTGGGAATGGCGGCCAGCGGCAATCTTCATCCGGGAAAGACATCGATGTTCGAGCCGGTGCACGGTTCGGCGCCGCCCATCGCGGGAAAAAACATCGCCAATCCCTTCGGCGCGATTTTGACGGCGGCCATGATGCTGGCCCACCTGGGAATGATTGGCGAGGCGCAAAAAATCGAAGCCGCGGTGCTCGAAGCCGTTCGCCAGAAAAAAACCACGGTCGATATCGGCGGCACGCTCGGAACGCGCGAGGTTGGAGAGTGGGTAGTACAAGCTTTGTCATCCTGAGCGCAGCAGTCGAAGGACCCCTACCCTACCATCGCCCGCAGTAGCATGGGCGCTCTACAGAGTACAGTCACGCCTCAGCCACAGCTTTCGCCCCACCGTCCCACGCGCCGCGCAGCGTTCTCATCAATCCCTCGCCCATCACGGCAGGCAAAATCCGGCATAACCGCGCGCGCAAGTCGAGATAACCTTGCTTCCCGGCAAAAAGATCGCTCATCAGTTCGCGCAAGCTTGCACTTCGCGCCGTCAGAGACACCATCTGCTCGAGCACGCTGCCGCCAAAAATTTCTCCCTTGTAGAAGCGCTCGGAAACCCGCGCCGCCAGCTTCAATTCCGCAAGCACTTCTGTTTCCAGCAACCCCTGGTAGCGTTCAAGCTGGCCCGACAAGAGCGCATCCGCGCATAACTCCGCCGAGCGCAGCGCGTAATAAAGCCCCTCGCCCGTAATAGGGTCCACCAGTCCCGCGCTATCGCCGATCATTGCCCAGCCTTCTCCGCAGGCCCGCAGCGCGTCGAAAGTCTGCGCCCGAAAGGACGGCAGGATGTGCGAGTAAAACCGGGCTCCCTCCAAACAAAAACCATTCTCTCCGCGATGATTCCGCAGCCACTCCTCCAACATGCGGCGCAAATCGCGGGCTGACGCCTCTCCCATTTTGCCCGCGATTCCGGCAGAGACATGATCGGCGCGGGGGAAGATCCAGATATATCCGGCAATTCCTTTCAGGAACTGCAGCTGCATCAAAGAGGTCTGGCCAGGAATAAAGTACCCCGCCGTAACCATCAGATCGTTCGGAGAAATTTGCGAGAGGAACTGGGATCGAAAGGAATTACGAGCGCCCGCCGCCATGATCACGAAAGAGGCTCGATACTCATGTTGAGGAGTGAACAGCCGCCACGCTCCGCCGCTGGCTTCGATGCGCGTGACCCGCTCTTTGAAAATTCCAACCCCCGCGCGCCGTGCCCGCTCCAGCAACAGCCCGTTCAGCGCCAGACGCGGGAAGATCGCGACCGGATATTGCAGTTGCAACCGCACCCGCCGCCCCGACGGGCTGATCAATTCGCAGTCTTCGACTGTTTTGCTGCCGGCGCAGCCCGCGGCGAGAAACGGATACCGCTGCAGCGCCTTGTGCGTAAGTCCGCCGCCGCAGGGCTTCTCCCAGGCGAGCTTTTCCTCGAAAAGCAGCACCTCTTTGCCGCCATTGGCCAGCAGCGCGGCGGCCAAAGCACCCGCTGGACCGCCTCCGACAATTGCAATGGGATGCGCAGTCATTCGGAAACAAGAATTTCCGTGCAAGAAGTCAACACAGCCGCCGAGGCTGCCCCGGCGGGGCGAAGTTCGAAAGCCCCACGGTCGTCTTGCGCGAAACTCTAAACCGCAACCCCGGCGAGCTGCGTTCTCGACCACCGGGGTCGCCAGCCCCGCTCTCGATCTGGGTTACTGAAGCGTAGTGGCGCCATTTAACCCTTGATAGATAAACAATCCCGCAATGACCAGAATCATCACCCCCGACAACGCGCCAAGGATCTTGACGATTGGGGCGATCTTCTTCATCTTGGCCAGAACTTCCACTTGATCCTTATGCATCTGGGATTCAGATTCATTGAGGAAGATAGAATCGTCCTCATGCATGGTGAGAGTGCTTTTGTAGATCAGCAGGATGATCAGAATCCCCGTCAGAATACCCCACGCGACCAGCAGCATGTACATAGGAGTCATACGCCACCTCGGAACTGAAATCGAGCCCATTCCCGAAATCGCCGTTGTGGCCCCAGGCGCATCGAGTACGGCCCCTTGCTGCCGATGATTATAGCCCCGTTGGCAAGCCGCAGCGCCACTTCTTAATAGGCTGCAGCATCTAATTGTTAGATAGGGTTACGTAGCCTTCCCCGAAAGGCCTTGCGGGGAAGGCCATAACCTTTGTTATAATAGGCAATTACAAGGAGATTAAACCGATGGCAACGACTACCTCCCTACCCGAGACTCAACCGGCTCAACCCGCTCAACCGAAGACTGCGGCGCCCGTGCTGACTCCGTCCGCTATTGCCAAAGTCAAAGAGATCATGGGCTCACAGACGCCAGTTCCGTCCGGCTTGCGCTTGTCCGTAGTCGGCGGGGGTTGCTCCGGCTTCCAATATTCCATGGCCTTCGAGAACGGCGCCGGTATGATGGATAAGGTTTTCGAGTTTGACGGCCTGAAGGTGTACGTGGACGCCACCTCCCTGATGTACCTCGGCGGAGCCCATGTCGACTATGTCGAGACTCTGGAAGGCGCCGGCTTCAAGTTCGAAAACCCGAACGTGAAGAGCACCTGCGGCTGCGGCTCCAGCTTCAACGTTTAAGGCGTTAGCTCAATTAAAATCCACGAAGAAGGCCCCGCCATAAAACGGGGTTTTTCTTTTGCCCAGAATCGTGTGGGGCGGACACTCTTGTCCGCCGCCTTTGACCTTGCACTTGTTCTTGAGTTGGTTCGGACTACTACTGCTGCGGCGGTTGCCCAGAAGGTGGCGGAGGCGGCTGCAGTCCCTGGCCGGGCCCGTTATTCTGCTGTATTCCCGTCCCGCCCCCCTGTCCAAATCCATTTCCCGTCCCCGTCTGCTGTTGCCCAAGAGCGTTTCCGTTCAAGTTGGGAGTCGGTGCATTCGGATTCAGAGGTCCGGTCAGCAACCCGCCACGGTCCGCCGCCTGCAGGTATATGAAGTACCAATCGTTGTAATGGTCCTTGGTGTAGAAGACATGAATCGTCTTATCCTTCTTATTCATGCTGGCCACGCCGATGATCGGCCCTCCGCCGAACGTCTGCCCATTCAAGCCGGAACCGGAAGATGAGGTCGACGGCGTCACTTTGGTATCCGCATCCACAGCATCCTCCGAACCGCCGGCAGGGTGGCCCCCGATTGGGGTCACCGTCGCCGAAGGATCAGATTCGCTATTGTCGGAATTTGCGCTGCCCGTGTTCAGTCCACTTTGCGGGCGGTTCCCGCCCGTGGCCTGGGATCCGCCGAAAGGGCTCTGCGGCCCCGTAGGCCCACTTTGAGGGGGATTCAATCCCAATACCGGTCCATTGTTCAGGCTGACATCGAGCTGGGTCAGGAACTTGAAGGGTTTTTCCTTGCCTGTCACCGGGTCGATGTTCACTGGATCGGTATAGCGTTTCCTCAGGAAACGCATGTTGTTGGTATTCTCCAACTCTTCCACGCGTGAGGGATAGCGCCCAAACTTTTTATTGAAATGTTGAATCGCTCGCATGTACGAGTTGCCGCGGTGGATGAGTTCCACCTCCCGGTCGCGGCGCACCTGTTGGCGAATATTAGGTAGCGCAGTAAGGAGGGCGATAGTGATCAGCGCCAGCGCCAGCATGAGCGTGATCATGATGTAACCGCGCTGGCGGATTTGTGATTTGCGATTTGTAATTGGTAATTTCAAGCCGCGCTGCCGCATAACCCTCTACTCACCTTCAAATTGCAAATTACAAATCACCAATTACAAAATCCTATCCTGGCGGTCCCTGCACCAGCGGCAGGCTCTGCCGGTTGTTGTTGAGCACGTCTTCCACATCCACCATGGTCGGAGAAATATGCAACACGCGATAGCGCCGGTCGACAATGTCACCCTCGCCCGCAATAAAGATGTCTTCGTTCTGCGACAAAAATACTTTCTTCGTCT
>OCZU010002086.1_pt1 | contig 12862 bp, 8 predicted proteins | sample 1539001 | NCBI WGS metagenome assembly OCZU01 (sample SAMEA3539306, study PRJEB22396) | soil metagenome | biome: tundra; feature: field; material: soil | place: USA | collected 2010-05 | depth 0.15 m
AGTTCTACTTCATCCGGTAGAACCTAACGCGATCGCGTGTTCGCCTTGGACCAAACCGCCCAGCCGTATAGGTTTTTCGACTACAAACTGAGACCGGACTTCAATCCGTGCCGGCCTCCTGTCGCGTGTGCGAATAAATCAAGGCGCCCGCGATAAAACGAGCGCCTTGGGGCATAGTAGGCAAATGGTTATTGACGTTATTTCGGGAGGATCGTTAAACCCTGCGTCACAACGCTTGAATGCGCCTCTACGTTCTTCAGGCCCGCGCCTTGAACGATCGCGGTCCCGATGTTTATCGATTGGTTGGGCTCCGCGTACAAAGTGAGAGGGTGACTTAGATTGACAACACTCTCAATGTCACGAAGATGATCGTTAGACGCGATCGCGGTCGGTGAGAGGTTTTGCAGTACCTCCTCCGGAGTTTTTCCGCGGAGCGTCGAGTCTGACACATAGAAATATCGGGTTCCGTCGGCACTGACACGATCGCCGTAAACCCTGGCCCGGTTTTGAATGAGCACCTGGGTCGACGGCGCGATAGTTCGCGACGCGGCATCCGTGGATATGGGTGGTGTGGCGGATCTGACAAGAGAACCGGCAAACGACGCCGGCGCCTGTTGCGCGACCGCACAGGGGGCCAAAGCTAATACGAGCACAGCTAACACGAGCATCACTTTGTGGGTCTGCATAGTGCCTCCTTTGATTGGGGCGAACAGTTTACGGTTGTTGCTCGCCCCAGCCGTGCATCACCGGATTTGAATGCCACCGATCCGCGCGTTCGCCGCCGAACCGAGGGCCAACGCTACGCTGTTGTTGGCCGTTGTGACCGAGGTCGCCTGGCCGCTGACGGATGAACCGACCACCTCGATGCCGCCAATTGAGGCTTCCGCATCAGAGCCGAGTGCAAGAGCGACAGAGTTGTTGACTGTGGTGACGTCGCTCAGTTTTCCGGAGACGTTGGAGTGGTCTTTGATCAGAATCCCGCCTAAGCGAGCGTTCGCGTTGGAGCCGAGAGCCAAAGCGACCGAGTTGTTGGAGGTCGTCAGCGAGGTCGCCTGCCCGCTGAACGTCGATGCGTGGATGGCGATGCCACCGATGGAGGCAGATGCGCCAGAACCGAGCCCGAGCGCGACGGAGTTGTTGGAAGTTGTGTTGTCGGTCAGTGTGCCCGAAACAGTGGAGTTGTCCTTGGTCGCGATGCTGCCGATCGAAGCGCTCGCGCCGGAACCCAGAGCCAGGGCCACCGAGTTGTTTGACGTGGTGATGGAGGTTAACGTCCCGCTGACATCGGATGCCCGAAGCGTAGCGGGAGAAGCGAATAGAGCCAGCAGCGCGAGAGCCGCCAACGTGATTGTAAAGAGTTTTCGTGTGTTCATACCTTTCCTTTCTTTTTGTTCGGCATGTGGTCTAACTGCTTCTTGACCGCATCCACTCGCTACTACACCGAACGCACTCCGGTGCTGCACGGACAGCTCGTAACGGGCTCTGTGCCGTTGGCCGCCGTCATCGCGAAGGCCTCGGACGACAGAAGCTTGCCTATTTCAGTCCCCTTCTCGATGGGGACGGTGTTGCAGTCAGACACATTCCCAGAGGGTCTTGCCACCGCGTCTCTATTTCAGTCCCCTTCTCGATGGGGACGGTGTTGCAGCCGCTCCTGAAGAGACACATTCTACAATACTTACAGCGCGTTCGTGAAGCCCTTTCCTCGCGGATTCGGTTTCTGAATCGAGCAGCCCCCGATCCGCGAATTCTGTCATCACCATACGTCTCCGCAATAGTTTGCGGACTCGCATTCTTCACACCGCTTCCTCACGTCTGTGGGCTCCGGCAGGCACCCGGCTGAGATCATTTCGCGCATCTCGACTGCGGATTCCGGATGGGCGGGTATTTCCGGTTCCCATTGATGAAAGCTTGCGGCGAGAGGTCCGCCAAGCCATGGGATTCGTTGAATTCCCGCGAACACGTGCTGGTCATCCGCGCCTTAATCGAGCGTGCTGTCATCCACGACGGGAAAGTCGGTCGGGTAATGGTGAGGTTCCCGTCAACCGCCGTTCGCAAGATCTGCCGGGGCACTGGGAAGGAACGCGTACGCGAATCGTAGCCGCCTGGACAACTGACGCTGGAGCGGTTGCTTGATCTGATCCTATTTGAGGCAGTCAGCGCCTCGCGCGCTTGCCGGCTTCTAGGCAGCACTCGACCGTGGAAACTTAGGAGACTCGAATTCGCAGAAGCCTCACAGTGGCTTCAGCGCGATGCTGTCAACGAACTGGCAGCCGAAGGAGTTCAGCAATTTAGCAAGGTTCAGCGACCGAAAAACACTCCTCCTCCAGGTCTTGGAGCAGCTTCAGGGACATGCGAGCGGTCTCTTCGAGTTTCTGCTGATCGGAAGTGATTGAAGGTTGAAAGTGGTGAAACGAATGACGGTCTGCCCACATCTGTTCGAGTTCGATCTTCATGGCGCTACTGATGAACCCCTGTTTCTGCAGCGCATCGAGGTTCTTCTCGAAGCCCCCGTCCTTATGCGGATTCTTCTTGATCTTCAATTGCGCCATGTGTTGGACAACAGCTTCCAGTAGGGCCTGAGTCAATGCGATGCAGCCGAAGTAATGTCCGTCACGAAATTGCTCGGCGCACTCGGCGGAAGGGGCCGCAAAGGGAGCATCGGCTACGACTACTGTCGTGCGGACCTGAAGAAATCGAGCCGCCCGATCCGACAGCGTTCGCAAGACTTCATTCTTAATGGCATCCTCGATCCTGCGCTGCTCATGCGCGTCGTCCACAGTCTGAATCACCGCGGCAGTATGGTTATCGCACGAAACTACACCTTCGGTCGGCTCGGTCAAGATGCTGAGTTGTACCGGTTCGGCGGCATTCGGCTTCTTCCCTTGCGCCCTTGATGTCGGAGACTGCGCTACTTTGAGTTTGCGGAGGGCGACCATATCCATGTCTAGCCCCTGCCGGTGGATGTTAAAGCCTTCATGCTTACGCAGATCACCGACATTGGCCGTAAATGTGAAGGGAAACGATTCAGGTAAGCGCAACAAATGCTGGGCTTCGATCTCGTCTGAAGCATTTGCCAACAGCAGTGCTTCGAGCAGCCAAAGTTGGAGGTCGGTGACACTCGTGGTCATCTTCCGGGCCAAGAGGAAATGACCCTTCGTCTTCGTTGACCGAAGAACCTCCCAATCCACCAATGCCGTGACGAGCTTCTGCGCCGCCTCCTTACTCGTTGCCCGGTCACCCCAGGACGTCATCATTCGAGTTTGCACCTGAGCCGTCGTGAAGTCGTCCTGAAGGGCGAGCAGACGACCGACGACTTCGGCAAGATCACGGAAAAAAGAGTACGCCAGCGCTGTCATGCCCCAATGAAGCCAGATGCGCTCCTGGCCCGATATTCGAGGCAGTAACGCCACGGCCCGGTCTCGAAGGACAACATGCTTTGGATCAATGCCGCTCCAGATACGCAGGATGATGCCGGCAGCCTTGGCCCTCGACTCCGTTCCAGGGAGTTCTTCCCGGAGATGCTTATCGAGAAACGCACGCAATTCCTTCTCGTCCGTTGTCTGCACGAGACGATCCAATAGGGCGTCGAGCCATGCCCGTTTGAGCCTCTGTGAGATGCCGACAATTTTCCTCATGCGCCTTCCCTGGTGATCGCCACAAATGGGACCATGACTTCTTCCAGAGCGATGCCGCCGTGGGCAACGATCTCGTCCCCCACATCTGTGAACGCCTTGAGGTCGCCAGCCAGGAGAACGTACCGAGCCGGTGGTAGGCCATAGTTAGGCCAGCGAATCGAGTCTGGGAACTTGGACTCTACCTCGTCTCGGAATTCAGGCCGGTCATACACTCTTGCTCGCTTGCCTCTGGTCTCTACTAACACGCCCTCTCTCGGATTCCCAATACCCGTAGCCGTGACGTTGCCGTGATCGGCGGTCAGGTAGACAACAAAACCTTCTTGCTGGAAACGAACCAGCAGTTGTTGCAGGTGGCCTTGAGACGCCCACAGGCGCACATGGCTGTGCATCCCTGCTGTCTGCATCTGCATCCCGTGCATGATTTCATCGACCTTGTTCCACACGACGCCCAAGACTGACAGCCGGGGATTAGCTAGGACCGTTTCGAGCCGAGGGTCGGCCGGGCCGTCCAGGTTAGTGATCAGTTCGACGCCCAACCGCTGAATGCCGTGATCTTCCCAAAATCGCTGCCAGTGCGTCCGTTCCTTTGATGTCGTTTCAATTGATTCCGGGAAGTAGAGCGGCGGCTCTCCGGCAAAGATCGACTGGCGGGTGACTGACGTGAGCGTCGGAACCCAAGCGAATGCGGTGGAGTCTTGGAAACGCCAAGCCTGATCGCCAGCTTCAAGGCTCTCTCGCAGTAAAAGCCACTGATCGAAGGCGAGGCCATCCAACACAAGCAGTGCGATCTTGGCCAGTTTCTTCCGTGCCCGCTCAACGGCCAAGAAACGGGGAATCTGATGCACCATGACAGGCTGTTGGTGGTAGGGCAGGTTGTGGAGGGACCCGTAACGCTGCATCATCCACTGGCCGAAAGCGCCCTCCACCTTCGACTGCAAATCAGCCCATGTGGTTCGGTCGGCGGGGTTCATCGCTTCGTCCCACTCCCAGCGAAGCACAACCAGTTCGGCCCAACTCTGGGCCGCTTGCTGCCAATCGCGATGTGACACATCGGCACCGGGGATTCCAGTCTCGAACCTCTGCCGCAGCGTGCGAAATCTCCGCATGGCGTCTGCCTTGGGATCGTGCATCACGCCAGTTCGGACCCAGGCGGGAAGCGTGGCCACGCCTTCCTGTTCGACCGGCTTCAGCGAGCCGTCCAAGAAGAATGTGTCGATGTAGGCATGTACGTCCTCATGCTGGAAGGGAACCAAGCTTTTCGTGCCATCGTCGCCGAAGGAGCCAAGGTAGGTTTGCCATTCGTCCTGCAGGAACCGCAGAAACTTCTCCCGACTGGGCAGAATGTCGGCAAGCGGCCATTTCGCAAACGTCGAATCTTTCGTCAGGCTCCCCAGAAGGTAGTCGTTGAGGAAGTCGGGCAGTCGAATCTTACGGGCGTGAAGAGACAGCAGCACCTTCAGCAACTCAATCGGCGTCTTGATGAGCTTCGGCACGATGCCGAAGCAGTGCATCAAGACGAAGTCTTTCGTTTCCCTCTCTGTCAGCGGGGCGCCGTCGTGCGTGTCGTACGACTCAGCGACCGCGTCCAGGTAGGCCCGGTCAAGCTCGAAGATCACCGGATAGTTGAGCTTCGGGAACAACTGATGCAAAGCGAATGTGAGCGGCCTCCCCACCTTCAGGAGATCAAATGGCAGTTTGTTCAATTGCTGTTCACTCGAACGCAGGACGACCACGAGATCTGTGTTCCGGCCTTGGTCCCACACGCTACGGTACTGGGCTTCATATGCGAAACGGAATGCGATGGGATCGTCGAATGGTATTAGGTCGAAGCCTCGCTGCCGGATAGCCGATAGCATTCCTTCCTCGGTCAGCAAACCGTCAGGGTCAGCCACTAGAGTCAGCCGGGAAATCTTTGGCTGAAAATTCTTAAGAATGCTATCCCGCCAGTTAGCCATTCCCTGCCTCCACCCGCAGGAGGATAACCGGCTGGAGTTCGGGCAACACCTGCTCCCGCTTCCGCAGTTCTTCAGCCCACGCCTTCTGTTCTTCGTCCAGCCGCTTCAGGCGATGCTGACGGACTTCGGGCAAGCCGATGCGGTTCAGTGCTTCTCGCCGAACCTCGAAGGCGTATCGCCCCTTCTCCTGCTCCCGCTTCAATCGCTGCTGGTGCCGGGCATGGAGTTCATGGAAGGCGTCTTCGCCGTGGCGTTCCGCCTCTGATCGCAGCCGCCGGAATACATCTTCGACATCGGTGCCGGCCTTCGTTCCCATCAGTTCGACATCGGGCCGGTCTTCAAGCAGTAGGTCCCAAATGTGACGAGCCGTAGGCAACAGAATGCGGCCATCGTCATGGTGGAAGATCGGAATGATCTTCACGTCCCGGAACGACTGGTGGTCGAGAATGATCCGCCACAGGGACCAGTAGCCAACCACTTCGGCTGGTAAACTCTTCAACCGAACCATCGGAATCGGCTCGGACACCACGACTCGTGGCAATTGCTGGACAAGCCGCCGAATACGGTCGTCTTCGAGACTGACATGCTGCAACCCACGGTCCTGCGCATCCCGGCTGTGGAACGATACCCGCTCCATCCTGCTTCCATCGGGCCATTCGAGGCTGTAGCTGAACAGGTCCCGATCCACCCTGCCGCCTTCACACCGCAGGTACGCCGTTGTCATTTGCTCGACCCAGAACGGAAGTGGGTGACTACTCAACTGCTGGGCAAGCGTGGGATCGAGTACCGTCTCGCCGTAGAACGATCTGCCAGCCACTTCCTGTTTCCCCTGTTCCCGGATTTCCTGAATCAACTTCTCGATGTTCTTCTCAATGTCGCCGGGATTGAGGATCGCCTGTGCGTATAGCTTCTCGAAGATCGCTCCATTCTCAGCGGAATCGAGCACGTCCTCGGTTTTGTCCACCCCGAACTCGACCAAAATCGTGGCGAGTTTTTCCTCAAGAACTTCCTGCACCCGCAGTTCCACGCTGTCCTCGAAAATCAGATTGAAAGCCTTCACGGGGAGCTTCTGACCGATGCGATCCACGCGCCCGATGCGCTGCTCGATCTTCATCGGATTCCACGGCAGGTCGTAGTTGACAACGATGTGGGCGAATTGCAGGTTCAGACCTTCGCCACCGGCATCGGTCGAAACAAGAATCCGTGCCTTCTCTGCGAAGTCCCGCTGGGCCCGCCGCCGCTGGTCCATATCCATCGACCCGTTCAGGCAGACGACCGAAAAGCCATGCTGCTCCAGAAAGTCCCGCAGCATGTTCTGGGTCGGAACGAACTCCGTGAAGATCAGGTATTTCAACTCCGGGTTATTCTCTTGCCGCTGGTTCTCATAGAGGATGTCGAGCAGTGCTTCGGCTCGTGCATCCGGTCCCTGTGCCTGACACCGCCGAGCCAAATCAAGCAGCAGCCGCACTTCTTCCTTCTCATTCGCTAACCCGGCCAGCCGAATGGACAGCAGTTCGTCCAGCTTCTCCTGGCTGTCCTGCTCTTCGAGGTTGTTCTCGGGCAGTTCCTCGTCGGTCGAAGCGATGTCCGTGGCTTGCAGCGCTTCAAAGCGGCGCTCCAGAGCCGAGGCTATGGCTTTTGTGCTGCTGGTGACCAGGCGCTGCATCAGGATCATCAGGAAGCCGAGATACTGCCGGTTCTGCCGGATCGCTTGGTTGTAACCAAGGCGAACGTACTCCGTGACCGATTCGTAGAGATGCCTCTGAAGCTCATGCCTCTCTTCCCAGCGAACAGGCTTCAGCTTGGTCACACGGGGCAGGAAGAGAGGGTCGCCACGTTCGTTGATCGCCCTCCGCTTCTCTGTTCGGATTACCAGCGGGACAACCTTCTCACGGCGGATTGCTCCAGCGGTGTTGAACTCGTCCTTGTCCAGCAGGGCCATGAGGCGCTGGAAGCTGGCGGTCTTGCCCTGATGTGGCGTGGCAGAAAGCAGAAGCAAATAGGGTGCGGCTTCTGCGATGGCCTTCCCAAGACGGTATCGGGCTACCTGTTCAGTGGCACCGCCGAGCCTGTGGGCCTCATCGCAGATAATCAAGTCCCACCCTGCATCGATGAGATCGCCGAGCCGTTCCTGATTGTGGGCTTCCAGCTTCTCCTTCGGCCAGCCACGCCGCTTCTCAACCGGCTTGATGGAATCGACTGGACACACGACCTGATCGAACTGCCGCCAGATATTCTCCGAGCCAGTCAGGTTGCGCCACAGCGAAAACTCACTCGGCGTAAGAAGTCGAAACTCCTCGCCGAAGTGCGTCTGCATTTCCTGAACCCACTGCGTCACCAGACCCTTCGGTGCAATCACGAGGACACGTTTCACGAGTCCACGGAGCTTCAATTCCCGGAAGATCAGCCCCGCTTCGATGGTCTTGCCCAAGCCAACCTCATCGGCCAGCAGGTAGCGAACCCGATCCTCGCTCATCGCGCGGGTAAGAGCGTAAAGCTGGTGTGGAAGCGGTATGACGCCAGCTTCAAGCGGAGCCAACAGAACATCTTGCGTCAATGCGTCGGCGATTCGGGCCGCACAAACGGCGTATGCGATGCGGTCGATGCCTGTCGTCTTTGAAGCGTGGGTTCTTGGCGACTGGGTTGGAGCCAGCGTTTCGGCACGGACTCTCTCGACCTTTCCCAGCCGGGGAATCCAGACTTCATAGACAGTATGATTCCAGACCGACTGCACATCGAGAATCCGCACGGGTTCCCCGTGGGCCATACTAAGCGCCCAATCACCGACTGCAATACTCGATAGCGGAGTCTGGGGCATGAGTTATTCGCCGCTCAAGAGCAAAGCGTTATCCAAATACATCAGCAACGCCGGATCTTCTTGAACTAAGACGTCCGGGAGCCGCTTGCACATTTGGATAATTGTTGAATAGTCCTTCCTGTGCCAGCTTTCTTTGAATCCGGCACGTAGCGCTTCTGTGCGAACGACTCTCAGCTTGCCCTTAGTATCGAGGTAGTGTTGAAACTCTTTCAGCAACGCACGAGTGCGAAGTTGCTCCAGATCAGCTTCCTTCTTGGGATCAGGAACACGCCAGCTATTGTCGCTGTCTTTGATGAAGTTCTGCTCAAGAATTGTGATCAGTTCCAGCGGTTGCTCATGCTTCTCCCAGACTCGCTGCGCTTCCTTCATGTACAAGGGCGACAGGGCCTGATAGGTCATTTCCCGCTCGGCAAGTTGCTGCCTCACCCACTGGATAGCGGTTTTTTCATCATTCACAAACAACTGAAGCTGGATGACGTCCTCTATGGACACACGCTGACGATCATAGTCAGACACCTGATCGGGCAGAAAGTACATTCCTTCTCTCTCAGGAAATCTCTGACGCAAGCCGGCATAAAATTCAGCCGCTGAGAGGGGCACAGAGCAGCCACGCTGCACGTGAAATGCCACCATTCGGTCGAACAGCAGATATCCTTGCCGTTCAGCGATCACTTCTGCACGTTCGGCCTTGACCACAAACACCGGAATATGCCGTAAATGTGACCTCACGAACTCCCATGCTCCCGCCTCCGTACCGGCAACTATACTGAATTGTTTTTCAAATGCTTCAGTCGGTCTGTATGCCGAAATAACCAAGTCCTGCTTAACCGCGTTTGCTGAGTTATATTGCTTGAAACTGCCTTGCTGTTTGTCTAGCGTCCTCACATCGCACACGACAAACTTTGCGTGCTGAATTCCCTCCTGAATTGCAGTCCACACTCGGTTCTGCGAATTGTGAAATTCCACTGTCATCCACCTGCCGGGCTTGAGCACTCGGTAGTATTCAGCGAAGCAGTCGGACATGAGCCGTTGATACTCTGCAAGTCCCTTCTTCTGTGCAGAATTTTCGATAGCCTCCGGGCCATTATTGGTTGTAACCCGAAGCCAGCTTTCCCAAAGAAAGTTCAACTCCGAGTACATGAGGTTCCCGCCGAACGGCGGATCAGTGAAGATATAGTCGATGGACGATTCGGCCAATGGTACCGATCCAGCCGACCCGACAGAGACCAGCACACTCCTGTGAACCAGTCGAGAGGCAATAATGGCACGCCGTGTGACGTCTACTCGAGAAGAAAAAATGTTAAGCCAATTCTGTTCACCATTCAACGACGGTACGTAGAGCGTCCCCGCCGTATGCGGTTTCATGGGGCCGGTGTCTTTGTTGATCCATCGCTGAGGAAGAAATCGTGCCGTCTTCAGTCCAACCGTGTAGCCGCCGAGCAGAGCGCATCGAAGTGCCGGATGAGTGACTAAAGAATACAGTTTGGAAAAGCAGAGCAGATTGCGGCGAGTGTAGAACTGGTGAACATTGGTGATGCCGATGTCATCATTACGGCGAGATTCCTCCCCTTCCGGCATCCGTTCGGTCGGGAACCACTCTTTTGTGTTCTCAGCTTCGATTGCTCCAAGCAAAGCCCGGTCGAAATCATCCGGGGACTTCTCCAGCCGCCGTTTGTCCACAGAATAATTGATCAATACCGGCACCTGTTTTGCCAGCCGAGTCGTTTGACCCAAGCCAGTATCACGGACTGTGATAAACGCCCGTTCCATGTTTCTCTTGGACAGTTGGGCGCTGCACTGTGGACAAGCGAATTCGTCACGAACTTCCCCGCTTTTTTTGTCCACGGCAGCATCCCAAAAAACTACTTCACTACTACACTCCGAGCAAACAAATACGTCTGACCAGACGGTGTAGTTGATCCGACCCCACGGAAGGCCCTTACCCGCCGTTCGCAGGTCTGCCTTGTGTGCCTTGAGCAAGGCAATAGCAGCGTCAATCTGTGCGGGTTTTGGCCCGTCAAGAGTAAGGTAAAGCCAACCACAGTCAGCCTCGGCCTTGGTCAGAATGCGATCAGCCTCTTCGTCGAACATCACGAGATCGACCGGCGTGTTGTAGGTTCGAGCGATGAAGGAGGCTGCGGGAGAGAGATCGGCGAGAATGGCCTGTCGGGAGCCTAGCTGTGAAAGCAAAATTCCATCAGCGTCACGTAGTGTGCCGTCCGGTTCGACGGTATAACCGAGCGCCTGTATCGCAGCGCGATCCCCGCACAACTGAGCCGCCACACCCGTCATGCCGGTTCCACAGAACCCGTCGAACACAACATCTCCGGGTTCCGTGTAATGAAGAATGTACCGCATGATTGCCTTGTGCGGCACCTTGGTGTGATAGCTGTGGGCGTTATAGATCGGATCATTCTTTCCTTCGGACACATCTGTGGCAAAAGGATCACGAGAATAGGCTTCAGTCGTGGAGTCGTATGGTTTTCCGCTCAACCGAACGAACTCTTGCAGAAACGGGTTTGGACAGGCCGTATAGTATGGCGGATCGGACAGCAGCAGAATGTCCTCATCAGAGCCGATGGGAAAGCCTTCGATCTTCCGAAATTCGGGGCCCGTCAGTTGTTCCCGAAGCTTTTCAAGGAAGTAGGCTCGACGAGCCTCATCGTTCGGGAACTTGATTCCCAAGCACTCGACCGGCTTCTGAGACGAAGCGTCCTTGTTCGAGCCGAACATTTTCGTCTGCGTTGTGTTTGCCATATCGCTTGGGTTCAGCCTTCCAACAGAATTTGTTTGCGTGCAATCCGCTCGATCTCGGCGGCGTCGATGCTGCCGTCAGCGCCGTCCTCAGAGGTGATAATCCTGTCGAGGTACCCGTTGTCTTCGTACCACTGCCGCTTGCGGTCCCACGCTTCCCGGTAGGACGGCACCGAGAGCATCCCCAAATGCTCCCAATAGAATGTGTCGCCCTCGTAGCTGGCTGTGAAATCCGGCAGCTTGAAATCGTTCGGGTCGTCCTTGGAGGGGAGCTTTTGTTCGTACTCGAAACTAATGCCAAGGCTCGTCAAAACGTCGGCCAGGATGACCTCCGACTTCGAGCGAACCAGAATTCCTTGCGGATGTTGTGCGGACGGGCGCGTCCGATGAATCAGATGAGCGGCATAGTAGCGGTCCACCGATTCAGGGCGAACCGCCAGCACAAACATGTTCGTGTTCCGAAGCAGCGTGTCCGAGCACTGCGGACTGCGGAGTTTTTCGAGAACGGTCGTGTCCCGTTCCAGCAGCAGGACCATCTTCCTGCGAAACCGGGTCAGGCCGGTATACAGCAGTTCCCGTGAGAGCGTGCTTGCGCTCTTCGGCAAGACGAAGAACACTGTGTCGAAGTCGCTGCCCTGCGACTTGTGGACCGTCAGGGCGTAGGCGAGTTCCAGTTGGCCATCGACATCCGAACGGGAGTAGTAATAGGACGATGCCGGTTGGGTCGAGAACTGGACTTTGATCGAGTCTGGTTTGCCGTTCCCTTTCGATGTCTGCACTACGAGACCGATTTCGCCATTGGCGACGTAATCCAGGGCCCCATCCTGACCTTTCGGATAAGCGGTTTTCCGGCAGTTGATCGACTGCATCACCTTGTCGGTCCAAACGATCTCCTGCTCGCCAAATGGCTTCACGATCTTGCTCCACGGGTTCTTTGCTGTTGTGAGCATTCCTCCCCGATACTTCGCCTGAATCTTACGATTGATCTCGGTGGTTCCGAACACGTGGTTGCGCACGGGGCTTAGAATCTGCCATCGCTCCGCTTGAACCGGGTCGTTCTTTTTGGCGTCTTCAGGCAGTCCGATGCTGGCATTGAATGAAAGGTATGCCTTCTGGCCGTCTGTCAAATTCAGGTGCTTCCGCATTGCAGCGGCAAGCTGTTCTTCCAGTTGGGTCGCATCCCGCCAGTAACGAACTTCCAGGTCGCCGCCCACGTCCTCGCGGGCAACACGGGAGAGCATGTCATCGTCGCCGGGGGAAGTGTCGTCCCGCAAATACCCGTCCGCAAGCTGAAGGGCCTGGCTGTTATGGTCTTCGTGTCTGGCACGCTCTATCAACCTCGCCAGGCACTTCATTCGCTCGGGGTCCGCTTCGAGCCAGGCGATGATGTCCACCAGCGGACGGCCGGGGCCGATAGGTGGGAGTTGGTTGGGGTCGCCCACGAGGATCAGACGATTCACCTTATTCAAGTCCAATGCCCTGAACAGAACACCGAGCAGGTCCATGGGGATCATGGAGGCTTCGTCGATGATGACGGTCGGTGCGCCATGCTGTTCGCCACCCTGGAGCTTCAAGGCGAAGTTCTCCGGGTTGAGCCACTTGTGGCGCATCAGGAATTGGTGAATGGTGTACGCATCCCGTGCGCTACCGTCGTCCCGTTTTGTCCGATCCATCAGCCGCACACGGGCCTAGATCGGAAG
>OCZU010002087.1_pt1 | contig 12855 bp, 15 predicted proteins | sample 1539001 | NCBI WGS metagenome assembly OCZU01 (sample SAMEA3539306, study PRJEB22396) | soil metagenome | biome: tundra; feature: field; material: soil | place: USA | collected 2010-05 | depth 0.15 m
GGATGCGCCAGCCGCCAGCTTCGGTTAAAGGGACCGCCCTGCCGAATCCTCCGGCTGCGGCAAGGTGCCGAGCTCGGCCAGTCGTCGCACCGCCTCGGCCCTGGTGCGGCACTGCAGCTTGAGCAGGCTCCCCTGGACGTGCATTTCGACCGTCCGGGGGCTGATGAACAAGGCCTCGCCGACCGCACGGAAGGCACGGCGGCCAACCCGGTGCCGGATGCGCCAGCCGCCAGCTTCGGTTAAAGGGACCGCCCTGCCGAAGTCCCTGGCGGTCAGGAGATGCACGGCAGTACGCGATGCGGTGTTCGAGCGGCGGTCGTGCGCGCCACCGCCTCCGCAGCTGCCAGCTCGCCGGGGAGCAGGTCGGTGTCGCCCGGCTCCGGCATATTCCCGGCTGCGGGCGGGCCTGGCCACTGGGCGGGCACGCGATCCCGCGGCGGCGCGAAGACCTGGGTCTCCACCGTCGATACGACTTCCTCGGCCACGGGATAGCCGCGCGCCGCGAGCCAGGCCAGCACTTCCTGGACCAGTACCTCCGGCGTGGACGCGCCGCTGGACACTCCGATCGTCGACGTTCCCGCGAGCCACTCGTCGCGCAACTCCTCCGCAGACTGGATCCGCCGGGCCGCCCGCGCCCCGGCGGCCAGCGCGGCCGTCACCATGCTCTGGCAGTTGTGGGAGTTCGGCGCCCCCACGACGAGCACGAGATCGCTGCGGCCGGCGATGACCTTGAGCGCGTTCTGCCGGTTGGACACCGCATAGCAGATGTCCTCGCTGGGCGGGCTGGTCAGGGCGGGAAAGCGCTGACGCAGCAGGCTCACCATGGCAGCGACGAACTCCACCGGCAGCGTCGACTGGGACACCCAGGCCACCCGCTCGGGGTCGGGCACTTCAAGGCGGCCGATGTCGGCCGGCTCCGAGATGACCATGACCTGCCCGGGCGCCTGGCCGCGGGTGCCGGCCACCTCGTCGTGCGACAGCTCCCCGATCAGGATGACGGAGTTTCCGGCCTGGGCGAACCGGCGAGTCTCGCGGTGGATCTTCGTCACTAAAGGGCAGGTGGCGTCGATCGTGCGCAGTCCGCGGGCGCTCGCCTCCGTGCGGACCTCCGGCGCCACGCCGTGGGCCGACAGCACCAGCACGGCGCCCGCCGGGACCTCTTCGGCCTCGGCGACGAAGATCGCGCCCATGCGCTCGAGCCGGGCGACGACATGCGCGTTGTGGACGATCTGGCGACGGACGTATACCGGGGGGCCGTGAGCCTTGAGTGCCTGCTCAACTGAGTCGATCGCGCGCTGGACGCCCGCGCAGAACCCCCGCGGCGCCGACAGCAGCACCTGCCGTTTCCTCGGCCTGCCGCTGCCGCTGCCGCTGCCGCGGCCGCGGCCCTCGTCCGGAGCCGGGTGCTGGGTGGGCTGCAGGTCGCCGGCGAACCGCGCCTCCGCGCGGACGTCCGTCATGCTCAGGTTCTTCTTCATCGGGTACCCCTTAGGTCATAGTCGGTCACGGCCTGGATGTTCCTGGATGCCAGGGCTAGCGGGACGCTGGACACCAGTGCGGTCTCGCGGGGAGAGGCGTTCCGTTTCTCGGTCACGGGACAAGGGTGGACCGCCCCGGCGGCGGGAGCAATGCCCAGGACCGACACATTTACCCACGTATTGCCGGGCCGGCTGAATTGCCCGAGGCTCGGGTGACCGGGGAGGTTACGGCGTAGTTCTTGCGGGCTTTGCCGCTGGCGTAGCGGTCCGGGTGCCCGCCGAATTCGCCGGGCACCCGGGCACCGAGGATCGGTCCTAGGCCGGGCTGGGACAGGTAGATCTCAGCGTCCGGGTGCCGGCCAAAATCCGCCTCCACCTGCCCTTGCAGGATCTTGACCTGCTCATCCAGGGTGGTGATCACCGCAGCCTGCGGGAGAACAATCAGCGCCCTAAACAGCGACTGTAATACGAGGCGGGTGCGGTCGAAGGCGCCTTCTGCTGCGCCCGGGCCGGGCACGGCGGTCACCGCCCGGGCGTCCAGGGGCTCACCGCAGTGCGAGCAGGCGGGCACGGCCGTGACGACGTGCCCGCAGGCAGTGTGCCTGGTCTGGACCGGGGGGCCGCCAGGCGCCGCCCACTGGTCACCCCATTGCCGCATGGCCGTCACGACATGCCACAGGTCACGGCCTTTGGCGGTGAGCCGGTATTCCGACCGTGGCGGGTGATCGGAGTAGGCGACTCGTTTGAGAACGTCGTTCTCGACGAGGTGATTCAGGCGCTGGGTCAAGATGTTGCGGGAGATCCCGAGGCGGGCCTGGAAGTCGTCGAACCGCGTCACGCCCAGGAAGGCGTCGCGGACGATGAGCAGGCTCCACCACTCCCCTACGACGTCGAGGCAGTGGGCAACCGAGCAGGTCATGCCCTCGAAGCTGGTCCGTTGCACAGGCTCAGCATATAGGGTTGCTTAATAGAACGCACTACCCGTAGATTGAGTTCCGTGATGAAACTTAGCCAGCCTGCGGGGGCATGGGCATGACCGGACCACCTAAGCCCGGCACGGCCGAGTCTGACGAATCAGCCGGGACACAGGTACGCCATCGCGAGGTCAGCTGGGAAGACCCTCTCGTCAGCGCCGCGCAGGCCCTGGATCTGAGCGGACTGGACTTCCTGCGCGGGATCATGGTGGGGCGTATCCCGCCGCCGCCGATTGCCGTCCTGTTCGGAATGAGCATTCTGGCGGCCGAACCAGGCCAGGTCACTTTCGGGCTCGACGTGGGCGAGCATCTGTATAACCCCATCGGGTCGGTTCACGGCGGCGTCTTCTGCACCCTCCTGGACTCGGCCATGGGCTGTGCCGTGCACTCCTCACTCGACCGCGGGCAGGCGTACACCACGCTTGAGCTGAAGGTGAACATCGTCAAGGCGCTTACCGTCAAGACACCGAGCGTCGTGGCCACCGGGCAGGTGATCAGCGCGGGCAGGCGGGTGGTCACCGCGTCTGGCCAGATCACCGGACCGGACGGGACCTTGTACGCGCACGCCACGACGACGTGCCTGGTCCTGGCCCGGCCCGCGCCGGGCCAGGAACAGCGAGGGAGAGGAAACGGCGATGGACGCTGAAGCCAGCCCGGCGACGGTCAGGACCGCGACGGCACCGAGTCTTGACGCGGGCTCGCTGGAGGAGACTAGTACCTTCCTGCGAGCGGCCGGCCTCATCGTCGACGAGATCACCGCCGACCGCGTCACCGGCCACCTGCAGCTCAGCGCGGATCACCACACGCCCTGGGGCATCGTGCACGGCGGCGTGTACACGACCGCGATCGAGAGCGCGGCGAGCATCGGGGCCAGCAGCGCCGTGCGCGATCAGGGCCAGGTTGCGGTCGGCCTCACCAACACCACCCACTTCCTGCGGGCCATGACCGCCGGCCGGGTGAGCGTCGAAGCGGTCGCCCTCAACCAGGGCCGCACCCAGCAGCTGTGGCGGGTCGACGTCACCGACGAGTCCGGCCGGCTCATCGCTCATGGCGAGGTACGCCTGCAGAACATCTCGGGCCAGTGAAGCCGGTCCCTCAGCCCGAGTCGTCCAGCACGGCCAGGGTGAGCCGGCCGAGCCGCTCGGGATCCGCGATCACGTCGATCCTGGTGATCTTGCCGTCCGCGACCTCGAACGTGAGGGCCAGGGACAGGTAGCCGCGGGGGACCACCGCGGGCCCGGCGGCCACCGCCTCGGCCCCGGTGACGTGCTGCGGGATGCCCGGGAGCACGGCCGCCGCGTCCGCCCGGAGTTCAACATCCGGGTCAAGGACGACCAGCATGGCGAGCCCGACCGAATCAGCGAGCACCGCTTCGCTGTCCGGGCCACCCGGATCAGGAGTTCAGGATCGGGGGGTTGTCTGCCGCTGGCCCCTCGGGTCCGCTGAGCGCACGACGGCGCAGGTCATCGCGCACATGGCGGCCCAGCTTCCTGGTTTCCCTGCCGTTGAGGAGGGCGCCCGCGGCGGCGCCGGTGAGCAGCGGGCCCAGCGAGAACGCGCTGCGGCCGGCCCGGGCGGCGAGACGCCGGCGAAGCAGCCGGGTCAGCGGGGACCCGGCCGCGAAGATCACGCCCCCGGGAATCGGGGAAACCCCCCGGCGATGGGCCCAGGCCGCGAGGTAGGCGCTCATCCGCTCCGGGAGTTTGCCCGGGGCCGGTGTCCCGTACGCTTCGTGAAGTTCCGCGACGAGCTTGATCTCGATGCCCACCACGACCAGGGTCTCCGCGACCACCTCGGCCGGGAAGGCAGGCAGCACGGGCAGCACGGAAACCACGCCCGCGGCCCCGCCGACCGCGGCCGACGCCCGGGCGGCGCCTTCGATGAGCGCGTCGGCGATCTCTTCTCCGGACTTGCCGGGGAACTGCGCCTGGAGCGCCGCCTGGTCGCGTACCCGCAGCCGCGGGGCCATCGCGACCACCTGAGCGACCAGGCGGCTGGTACCGGTCCCCGCCCGCTGCCGGGCCGCCCGTGTTCCCGATCCCGCTCCGCTGCGCACCGCCCGCGTCCCGCGGCCGGCCACCCGCGCACCCGAGCCCGCGGCCTTGGTGAACGCACGAACCAGCCGGTGCCGTTCTTGCGGACGATCTTCCTCGCTGATATCGGCGGCTACCTCGGCGGCCCGGAGCGAGATGTCGGTTTCTGGTTCAGCCATGCCACTCCCCTACCCGTGATTGCTGCCTACCCACCTCCTCCGGCGGCGCCGGCCGGTCTCAGTTGGGGTTGTACGGCGTATTCCGCAGGTCCGGGGCGGGCCGGGAGGTCGTCGTGCGCAGCATGGACGTCTCGCGGGACAGCAGGGCCCGCTGAAGGTTCAGCCGCTGCCCGGTGTCGGGCTCGGCCAGCAGGGCCTGCCGGTCCGGCAGGTCGATGATCATCGCGGCGGCGACGATGAACGACAGCAGTCTGGGCTCGTCCGGCAGTTCCTCGATCCTGACCGTGGCGCCTCCCCATTCGGTCAAGGCGTTCAGGTAGGTGCGGAACGCGGTCTGCACGGTGCGCACCAGCGGCGCCGCCGCGGCCGGCTCGGCGTCGTCGTCGGCCAGCACCTCGACCTCGCCCTGCAGGTAAGGACGCGTCTCATCCAGGCTGAGCAGCTTAAACCGGTGCGTGCCGACGGTGACGATGTCGAACCGGCCGTCCTCGTGCTCGTCTACGCGGCGCAAGGTGGCGGTGCAGCCGATCTCGTACAGCGAGTGCACACCGTCGATGCCAGTCTCGCGGCCTTTACGGATCGCGATGACACCGAACCTGCGGGGGTCAGGCCCGTCGAGCAAGTCCCGAACGAGCTGGCGGTACCGTTCCTCGAAGATGTGCAGCGGCAGCAGCATGCCCGGATAGAGCACCGCGCCGAGCGGAAACAACGGCATCATCTCGCTCATGGGGCGTGCTCCTGCGGCTCGCTCATAACCTGACATTACCCGCCCGCTGGCGGCGAGCATCAGACGCCCGGCCTGTCACAGCGTCAGGACGACCTTGCCCCGGACATGGCCCTGCTCCAGGTAGCGGTAGGCGTCCTGGACTCCGCTGAGCGGGAACGTCCCGGCGATCGGCACCTCCAGCTGGCCCGCGGCGATCAGCCCGGCGAGCTCGGCCAGCACGCTCGCGCTGGCTCCGGCCGCGTTGCCCTCGGCCTTGACCCCGTACTCGGCGACCGCGTCGAACCGGACGATCGTGTCGATGCGGGAAGGCTCGACACCGAGCTCGAGGGCCAGCTCGATGTAGTCCGCCCCGATCGTGTCGATGAACGCGTCGACCTGGCCGGCCACCTGCCGGATCCGGTCGGCCACCCCGTCGCCGTAGGCCACCGGAATCACCCCGTGCCCGGTCAGCCATTCGTGGTGCGCCGCGCTGGCCAGCCCGATGACGGTAGCGCCGGCCAGCCTGGCCAGCTGGACGGCGATCGAGCCGACTCCGCCCGCCGCTCCCGCGACCACCACAGTGTCTCCCTCGGTCAGCGCGACCGCCCGCACGGCGGCGTGGGCGGTGGCCCCGGCCACGAACAGCGATCCCGCGACCTCCCAGGGCAGACCCGCCGGCTTGGCGGTCAGGTTCTGCTCCTCCACCACGACGAACTCAGCCTGGCTGGCGCGGTTGTCGGTGTAGCCGATCACGTCGTCACCGGCCGAGACGCCCGTCACTCCCGGACCCGTCTGCGCCACGATCCCGGCCAGGTCGCTGCCCTGCCCGGACGGAAAGGTGGCCGGCCACCTGGCGCGCAGCAGTCCCGCGCGGATCTTGGCTTCGCCGGGGTTGATCCCCGCCGCCTTGACCTGGACCAGCACCTGCCCGGGCCCTGGCTCCGGCGGCGGCACGTCCTCGACCTTCAAGACGTCCGCCTCACCGTACTCATCGAACCGTACTGCCTTCACTGGCGTGTCTCCGTTCTCCCAAGTAGCAGTAGCAGTCAACGGCGCGGGGCCGCCCGGTATGCCCGCGGGCACCAGCCTCAGCCGGAAGGATGCTCTCGGGACAGCAGGGCGTCAGCCGGGCCGAACCCCGCGCGCCGGTACAAGGGGATGGAGCGCTGACTCGGGCTCAGGACGACACGGGCAAAACCGTGGCCGTCCGCGTAGCCGAGCACCGCCTCGACGAGCCGGGCGCCGATGCCCCGGTTACGGTACTCCGGCCGGACGTACGCGTTCGCGAGGTAGCCCCACCGGCCCGGGCCAGGCCCTGGCCGCGGCATCCGCTCGAACAGGACGAGGTTCATCATGCCCACCGCCGTGCCGTCCGTCTCGGCCAGCCAGTTCAGGCGGCGCGACGCCTCTTGCTCGTACCAGGAGGCAAAACGCTCCCCGTACCCCTCGTCTTCGCGTTCCGGGAATCTCTCGAAGGCCGACACCCGGCGCAGGTCGGCCAGCGCCGCCACATCCGCATCGCAGGCCAGGCGAATCATCACATCCATAGCCGTTCGATGATCTCACCCGGCGCCGGACAGACGTTGGGCCGCGGGTGTGCGCCGATCTTGTAGGTAGCCGAGGCCGTCTTCGGGCCCGGCTTGGTCAGGCGGCTGGTTCCTGAGTGTGCGGTGCGCGGTGTGTTGCAGGTGGTTCCCGTCGGCGGCTGGCCTCGCGGTAGCGCCCGCGCCCCCGGTTCCTGGCCCCGGCGCGCCCCAGTGGTCTCACCGCTCCCGGTGGCCCCTCGTTTTCCTCCTGGCTGGCGGCAGGGCCCAGGCAGCGGGAATCTGCGCGGTGGATCCGGGCCTGGCGGTGGATCGGGTGCACGGGCGGCCATCACATCCGCCGAGGACGCCGCGCTGTGCAGGGAGTGTGCGGGGTTTGCCTGCGTAGCCTGGGCCATTCGGAGAGAGACCCGTAGCAACAGCGATCTACACCACCAACATCATCGGCACGCTGGTGTCCGGGTTCTTCCTGTTCCTGATCGCGGCGCTGAACGTGGTGATCCTGGCCGGGATCACCAAGGTGTTCCGCGAGATGCGCTCGGGTGCTTATGACGATCAGCAGCTGGAGGAGCAGCTGAACAAGCGGGGCCTGATGAACCGGTTCCTGGGGCCGCTGGCCCGCCGGATCGATACCCCGTGGAAGATGTACCCGATCGGGTTCTTGTTCGGCCTGGGGTTCGACACCGCCACCGAGGTCGCGCTGCTTGTGCTGGCCGGCACGGCCGTGGTGGGCGGGCTGCCGTTCTACGCGGTGCTATCGCTGCCGGTCTTGTTCGCGGCCGGGATGAACCTGTTCGATACCGCCGACGGGTGCTTCATGAACTTCGCCTATGACTGGGCGTTCGCCCGGCCGGTCCGCAAGGTGTACTACAACCTGACCATCACCGGCCTGTCGGTGTTCGTGGCGGTGTTCATCGGCGCGATTGAGGTGCTGGGCCTGCTGGGCCAGGACGGCAACCTGACCGGGTGGGGCTGGGCGTGGCTGGAGAACTTCAATATCAACACCGCCGGGTTCGTCATCGTCGGCGTCTTCGTCCTGACCTGGGCCGCCGCCCTGTCCATCTGGCATTTCGGGTACATCGAGCAGAAATGGGATCTCGCCGCCGCCGAGGTGAACGTCATCGAGCAGCCCCGCTGCCGGCGGCGCGATGCCCGGTGAAGCTCCCGATGTCGGGGGAGCTGCCGGGAGACGGATTCAGTTCGCCGGGTAGGTGAAGGCAGACGCCCCAAGCGTCTGACCCGGCTCGGTCCAGGCGATGCCTTAGGGCACTCTGGTGTCTGACGGTACGCGTCGCGTTGCCAGACCTGGCAGCTACCGGATGGTTACTTGGCGGCCAGGCCGGCGGGGGTTATGCTCGTGAGCAGGTGAGCCGGGAAGCCTGGTCGGCACGATGTTCGTGACTCTCGAATTCGTGTCCACCAGGAGTTCATTATGACCACGCAGAACGCACCCGCCGGCACCTCCCCCGCCACGGGCACAGCCGCGTTGGCAAGCCCTCCGTCTGTGCCCGCCCCGCCGAGCTGGGCGTGGCGGCGGGGTGCGCTGATCCTTGCTGGTGCCGCGCAGCTGATCACCATTTCGGCGCTGAATAGCGCTGATCCGCTGGCCGTGACGTGGTGGTCGCTGTTGCTGGCCATTGCCCCGGCACCGCTCGCTGGGGCGGCTGCGTTCGCCCCGGCCCCGGCGAACAGGGTGGCTGCCGTCATCGGAGTGCTGGTCCTGGTCGCGGGTATCGCGGGCGGGATCTTGCACATAGGGCTGTTTTTCGCCCCGGCGCTGGTGGTCCTGGCCGTCGGCGGTATCAAGCTGTGGCGCGAGCAGTCGTGACCCCGGCGGGAGGATCGATGACGCGCTACCTGACCAGGGACCGCATCGCGATCCTGGCTGCGCTGGCGGCGCCGCTGGCGGTGGCGGCGGTTCTGCTGCCGTTCCGGGTGAGCTGGTCGAACACGAACGTGGCCCTGCTGCTGGTCGTGGTGGTGGTGGGGGTGGCGGCGGCCGGGAACCGCGTGGCTGGCGGCCTGGCGGCGGTGTGGGCGGCGATCTGGTTCGATTTCTTCTTCACCCTGCCGTATTACCGGTTCACGATCCGCAGCTCGGCGGATGCCACGACGGCCGTCCTGCTGCTGGTCACTGGCCTGGCTGTGTCGCAGCTCGCGGCCCGTACCCGGCGGCTGAAGGTCGTTGCGGTCACGGATGCGGGTTACCTCGCGCAGATCCACCAGACTGCTTCGCTGGCGAAGTCAGCCACGGCCCCTGATGTCGTGGTCAATCATGTCAAGGCGCAGCTCGTCGCCCTGCTGGATCTGGAAGGGGCACGCTTCGAGTACGGGTCCCTGCTCGGCCATCCGCCGCGCCTGGAGCCAGACGGGACCGTGAGGGTAGCTCACTCCCGGTGGGACGTTGAGCTGTCGGGCCTGCCCAGGGAGGAGATCGAGCTGCGCACCTTCGGCGGCGGCCAGTACTTCGGCCGGTTCATGCTCCAGGCCAAGCCGGGCTCCAGTCCCTCGCTGCAGGCGCGCCTGGTCGCCGTCACGCTGGCCGATCAGGCCGGACGCGCGTTCGGTGCCAGTCAGGCCGCGCGGAGCGTGTCCTGACGAACCAGCCAGGCGCCCCGACGCGGCAGATGTGTGCCTCATGCCGTCGCGCGGCGGCTGGACCGGGCGGCGTTACCGCGTCGGCTGGATCCATCCGGCCGGGCTGCAGCACCGGATGATGTCCTCGCCGTGGGCGGTGGCCGTGTTTGTGGCCGCCGCCGCGCTCAGCGTGGGCGCCAGCGCGGTCCTCGTGGTACGGCTGGAACGGCTGGGCGTCCGGCTGGGACTGTCAGAAGCGCTCCTTGGCCTGGTCGCGGCGCTGGCGGCGGACACTCCGGAGATCACCTCGGCGGTGACCGCGCTGGCGCACGGCCAGCACGATGTCGGCACCGGCGTGGTCCTGGGCTCCAACGTGTTCAATCTGGCGGCCCTGATCGGGCTGGGCGCCGTTGTCGCCGGGGGCATCAAACTGCACCGCAGGGTCGTCATCTTCGAGGGCACCGCGGCGCTGTGGATAGCGGCCCTCAGCATCGCCGCCGTGATGAACCTGATCACGCCGGTTGCCGCCCTGGTCCTCGCCCTGGCCGTGCTGGCACCGTATGTGTACGTATCAGCCCTCCGCCCCTCCGGCCGCTCCGCCCTCCCGCCACGGCTGCGATCCTGGCTCGCCGGGGCAGTCGCGGAAGAAGAACAGGAACTGGCCGACGCCATCCACCCCGGCAAGGGCGGCCCGAGAGACGCCGCCATCGCTGTCCTCGCGCTTGTCGTCGTCGTGGTGGCCAGCGCGGCCATGGAGCGCACCGCCTCAACGCTCGGCGCCCGCTGGGCCGTGCCGGGCGTGATCACCGGCGCTATCGTCCTGGCCGCGGTCACCAGCATGCCCAACGCCGTCGCCGCCGTCTTCCTCGCCCGCCGGGGCCGGGCCTCGGCCACGCTCAGCGAGGCGTTCAACAGCAACACCCTCAACGTCATCGCCGGGCTGCTCATCCCCGCCGTGATCATCGCCAGCCCCGGCCTCGCAGACGCCCTGCGGGTTGCCGTCTGGTACGGCGTCCTCACCGTCGCCACCATCGCCCTGGCCCTGGCCGGCCGCGGGATCAACCGCCGCAGCGGCGCCCTGATCATCGCCGCCTACCTCGTCTTCGCCGTCACCGTCATAGCCGACGCGATCCGGCCGCCTCTGTAGAAGATCATTTCGGGGCGTGATGGGCAGGACGGAATGCTTGTCCGAGTCAGCCCAGTGACCGTTGCCTCGATCGTGAGCCGACGTCGGGTACTGACCGAATTAAGGATTTACCCAAACCTGTTAAAGCGGCATCGACGCCTCAACGGTCAGCCGGCGGCCGGGGCGGATGTTTTCACACTTGGCACGTGGCACCGGGTCCACCGGCTTTCCGCGGTAATGGGTGCGGCGGGGCCGTCATTGTCTGTCGGGGAGAGGGTCTGGGGGAACCTGGAACCGGGCCGCTTTTTCCGGGCCTGGGGGCCGAGCCGGATCGCGGCGCACAGCGCCCGCGCGTGCGGGCGCTGTGCAGCTCCTGCGTGGGTGGCGAGCGGGAGGAGTCGTCGCTGACGGGCAGGACCGGTGTCAGCAGTTCACGAGTTCCGGGCTTTGGTTGAGAATCTGCGCGCGTGAGGTGGTGAACTCGGCGCGGGCGTGTGCCGCCTCGGGGCGGAATACCGCTGCGCGGTGGCAGTTCTGGAAAGCGAGCCGGACGCCGAGATGACGCTCGATGGCGCCGCGCATGGCATCGCTTGCCATCAGCCGCAGGAGCTGACCTCGTGCCGCTTCGTCCGGCGGCGGCACGTGGTTGTCTGCGGATGGGGCGCCGGTGGCGTGCAACTGGACGATGAGGCCGCTGATCACCTGCCAGGCGTAGGGCAGGGAAGTTTCGATGCAGGCGATGAAGGCGGCGTCATCCACGTCGCCGTGCCGGGCCTGCTTCAGCAGATCCGGCGGGATGGTCAACGACATCAGCGAGTCCTTTCGGTGTGTAATCGAGCTGGCACGCGACAGCCTACATGAGAATGGTTTTCATTATCATCAAGTGGGATGGCGTGTTCCCGGACTGTCACGGGCCTCCCCTGGTTGCGCCCAGAGGCACGGCCTGCCCGCGCGGCGGGGCTCGGCGTCCGGTGCGATCCCGCACTTCCCAGGCTCCGGGCACCGCTTGATTAACGATAACGGGAACCGTTATCATTAAGGGCAGCCTGATCGACGCTGCTGCTCGCAGCGGTGATATCCCCCCTGTCGTCTGACTCCTGGAGTGCGGCTCATGCGATTTCGTGATGGTTTGCTGGGAGCTGCACTGCCGGTCGGCGTGGCGCTGCTGGCCAGCGCATGCTCCTCGGCCGCTACGGCCGGCTCGTCCGGCCCTTCCGGTGCCCCGGTCGTGGCTGTCGGCGCGGAGAACGAGTACGCCGACGTGATCAGCCAGGTCGGCGGCAAGTACGTCCGGGTCAGCGCGATCATGAGCAACCCGAATACCGATCCGCACACCTTCGAGGCCAGCGCGAACGTCGCGCGGGAAGTCAGCGCGGCCCGGCTCATCGTGCAGAACGGCGTCGGCTACGACACCTTCATGACCACCATCGAGAACGCGGCCCCCTCCGCAGACCGCAAGGTAATCGACGTGCAGAAGCTCCTGGGCCTGCCGGACACCACCGCCAACCCTCACCTGTGGTACGACCCGGCCACGATGCCTGCCGTCGCGCACGCGATCGCCGGCGACCTGGCGGTGCTTGACCCGGCCCACGCGCCGTACTTCCGGGCCAGGGCAAGCAGCTTCATCGGGTCGCTGTCTGCGTGGAACGACGCCATCGCCGCGTTCAAGGCGAACTACCCGGACACGCCGGTCGCGACGACTGAGCCGGTGGCCGATTACATGCTGCAGGCGGCCGGCGCGGACAACCTGACGCCGTGGGCGTTCCAGGCCGACATCATGAACGGCACCGACCCGTCGGCGCAGGACGTGGCGGTGGAAAGGAGCCCTGCGCACGATTTCTGCCCACGCCGGCTGATCCTCGGCGCGGATCGCAAACCCTGGCTCGCTCACGGATCCATAGTAGACGGGCCAGCCTGCCCGCCATGCTTGTCAGTGGCGTTCGCTGCCTGCGAAACCTCGATCAATAGCTAAGGGATGGACCGTGGAGAGTTCCGGCACGCACGGTTATCTATGGCGCATTGGTCAGAGCTGTATCGTGGCTTCGATGGTCAGCCGCCGCACAGGTCGGGCATTTTCGGACTTGGCATGTGGGCCTGGGATACCCCGGATCCGCCGCGGAGCCAGGATCCACCACGATAAGCGGAGAGCCCTCCATGAACATTGTCGTTGATGTCCGTTATAGTCAGGCAGGCAATCGGCGTCAACTGCCGCAAAGCGCACCAATGTGCGACACGCGT
>OCZU010002088.1_pt1 | contig 12854 bp, 7 predicted proteins | sample 1539001 | NCBI WGS metagenome assembly OCZU01 (sample SAMEA3539306, study PRJEB22396) | soil metagenome | biome: tundra; feature: field; material: soil | place: USA | collected 2010-05 | depth 0.15 m
CCATGCACCGCAGCATATCACAGGATTACGAATTAGTGTTAACACGCCCTAGTGTAGCAGCAGGGATGCTGTTCCTCTGTCCTCTCGCACCTTGCTGCTTTCCCCATTTCCGATACGGCGGTGCTGACAGGCAAGAGTGCAGCAGTTGTGCAGCAGATGGTGAACTGATTGTCGGTAAACTATTGGAGATCTCGAGCCAACGATCAGACTTGAACCGATGACCGGTCAATTACGAATCGACCCAACTTTGGGTATGTTGTTGTTAAATAAGGGGGGGTTCCGGAGCGTTCCAGGGTGTTTTTGGGCGTTCTGGGGGGTGGGTCTGTGCAGCAGTTTGTTTGTTGCGACGATAGAACTCTTATGCAGGAGCGTCTAGCTAGCGCAAATAAATGTCGCAGCCGTTGCTGGCGAACACGCGTCCAAACTTAACTCCATATTCACGGAGCACTGTCAGTACGTCGGCGGAAGCCTTTAGGTTCTCGTCGCAAATGAGTAGGTTGGATATGTTGTTGACTCCTTCTTCGCGAATCGCCTGTTGCAGATTCGCATTCCGTTGGAACTCGCGTATCATGATCGCCCGCCGGTGTGCCTGATACGGTAGCTCGGCCGACCAGTCGAGTCCATAAATCAGTAGAACATCAGTTGGTTTGGTTTCCCGGTCCAGAATGTCAGCCAGCACAGGCCTGCCGGGCGCATTGGCACGCTGCACCCGATAATATCCATGGAGATAATGGACGGTGGAAAATCCAATTGCCAACACAAACACACAAACGCCGGCCCAGCTTCTCCATCCCCCCGCATTCAAGAGGCTTCCGCTCGCAATACCTACTACAGCGATAATGAAAATACCGTTGGCATAACTGTAATATGTGTGCACAAAATAGAGATTAAAAAAGATCGCAATTGCGCTCATATACAACGTCACGCAAACTGCCACAAACCGCAAGGTATAGCCGCCCATCGCAAGAGCGATAACACAGGACAACAACAACAGATAACGACTTCCTGCTAAGTCATCAAGCACGGACCCGATTCCTATTCCGGCGAAGTGGACGTAGTTACCGAAAGCAATTCTCTGTTGAAATGTTCCGAAATTCCACCCACGCAACATATGGGAGGTCAGGATGCCACTCAGTGGATTTCCGTTTTTTAGTGAGTCGGCATATGCCGTCCACTTGGCAACACAAAACACCGGCATCAGCAGTGCGCATAGTGGCAGAAAACTGACAATAGAAAGTCGGTGTCGTAGCTCTCCCCAACGCTTCCAAAAGCTGTAACTCATGAGGAGCGATGCGCCCAAAAAAAACGGGACGAAGGTTGTGATTTTCACCATTCCGGCGAGTACGCCCGCTATGGCAGAGAATGTCCCGAGCACCCAAAACGTTGACCCTCTGTAGGCGATGTGATTGAGTGCCAGTACGACAAACATAAGATACGTCACCGCCAGACAAAGGGCGGTAGATTCGATCATGAAAGTACGTGACCAAAATATATATTGCGGACTGACAGCCAATAGCGCCACGGTGACCAAAATGGTCGTTACGTCGATCCTAACAGCGCGCAGCAGAATGAATAAGGGCGGGAAGGTTGCATAAAAGAAAGCGACAGCAGTGAGTCGCCCGGCTTGATCGAGTTGCAAGGGTAACAGCCGCCAGACTAAAGCCACGATTGATTGAAACATGGGGAACTCAAACGGTATCGACCATGGTGGGCCAAGCACCGGCGTCTCATAGCTAAGAAATTCTGATCCCCATTTCGTATAATAAACGCTTATCGCGGTCTGGGCTTGGCGGAATCCGTGAGCATCAAAAATGCTATTATTCCACCCAACGCCTAGTGCCCACATACTAAACGAGATAGAGGCGAAGACCAGACACATCACAAGCAGTTTGCAAATAGGAGGACACTGCGAAGGCGGGCCACCCAAGGTTGTCTCGGATTCAAGTGCTACGCGAGTATCGTCCACTTTATTCCTTCCCCCAATGATCGATCCGGCAACAGTTCGTCGATATTAGCAAGGAACGCGTCATAGCGTGCAGTTCACCGAAGATTAGCACATCACCAAAGGAAACCAGGTTGATTCCGCGACGCAGGAGGCAGAGATTGCGAATCAGTCCTGTACGCTGTCGCCAGCTGGAATAGGCCAAGTTCTGGTTTTCAAAACGAAAACGGCATCGCGTGGTTCGCCTCAAAATACTCCCTTATCTTACGAAGGTCGGCATGAATATACGGTTTGGTTTCAGTTTCCGTCATTGATCTGTCGTGGACTCGATATCGACACAGTATCTGCGGAACATGGCATCCTTTAAGGCCCCGATCAACAAACGAGCACCATAAGTCGTAATCCTCCCAGCCAAACTTGTCCGGCATCGTTCGATACCCCCCCACCTCCCGCAGGACATCAGTTCGAATTAATGCCATGGCGTCGATATAGGGATGTCGACTAAACTTCGCAGGCAGCCAAACCGAGTTGTTAACGATTCGGCGCTGCATCCCAAACCTTTCGATTAGCGAATATGACATTGCATATCCAGAGTTGTCGAGACTCTCGCGCAAAACCTGAAGGGCCCGAGGGTAGACCAAATTATCAGCATCGAGAATGAAAATATACGGAGTCTCCACTAACGACAAGGCCGTATTTCGGGTTTCCGAAAGTCCCCTATTATCCAAGTGTTGAACCAGATGCACATTCTTAAACTTCACAGCTCCGCGATGCCGGTTAAACCAGTCTGAAAGTATCTGCGTTGAATTATCGGGCGACTTGTCGTCAACCACCACAAGATCCAATGCCTCTTCAGTTTGCCTTAGGAGCGAGTCTAGCGCCTCGGTCGCTTCCTGACCGTATTTGAAACACGAAATCGCCACCGTAATCTGAGCCGAAGACGTCTGTATCCTGCGGCCAAAAATCGTTTTATATCGCGTTGCTGTCGTCATCGTACTGTGTCAACGCTTGCGGCCAAGGCGGTCCAGCACTTACCGACAATCTCAGCCATTGGGTAAGTGGTCTTTAATTTGGTGTATGCACGCTCCGTTAGATCCTCAGCAATCTCCAAATGCGTCAACGCAAATTCGCAAAGCGCCGGCAATGCTTCTAACGGTCCTTCCAGATAGTCCGAGTTGGCTTTGACCCACGGACTCGGCTGGCAAGACTCCGAAACAACTAGGGTTTTCTGCATAATACCAAGAGTCATTATCCTTTGCGATTCAAGATAGGGTACATTGTCCCGGTGCACGTTCAGTAAAATCTTGGAGCGCCGGGCTAGGCCCACAAAGCTTGAAAAATCAATGCAACTGTCCGAATTTTCCTGAAAAGGCGTGTCGCCATCCGGTATATAAATAAAGGTATTCTTATCAGAGAGAAACTCAGCCTGCTGGGCCAAAAACTCCTGCCGCCGAGACGATGCAGTCCCGACAAAGAGCACATCGATAGGGCGGTCGGAATAATAAGATGGCAAGGATGTCCGCATGGTAGATGGCATATATTTAAAGACCTCTCGGTCTGGAAGAACCCGACCATCAAAGCTACGAGCTACGTACTCGCTAAATCCCAGCGGTAACGAAAAGGCTCGGTAACCGTCGCGTACAAGCTGCCGCGCCGATTGATGATTAATGTCAAGCACGGCATAAGCACTTCTCAAATATGGTTCGGCCACCGCGAACCAGGGGGTCTGTTGCTGCTCTGTGTTCACCATTACAGGCGTGGCCACCTGTTTAAGGATCTCAAAGGCCTGGGGTCCGCTACCTAGGAATAAAAACTCATGGGGTGCGACCACGATGACAGTCTCTTCTCGGCTGACGCTTGCGGCCTCCGATTCGGTGAATACTCGGCTGCGGACACCAAGTTGCGCGAAGGCATCTTGTAGCATTCGGCCGATTTCGGTCATAAAGTGATTGCCGAGGCTCGACACGCCAATCGCGACTTGTTCCGGCAACGAATCGTAGTCGATAGGGACTGCCATGTACGAAAAAGTGTCCGGCAGCGGGTAAACGTATGCGCCCTGATCATGCTCGCCGTGTTCGTAGTCAAAATGGGAGTCACTATTCCAGTTGTTCCATGGATTGGAAATGCGTGGTGGAAATGCAGGCCCCACCGTTTCTTCAGCTAGCGTTAAATTAGGACTATAAAACGGATCGGCGCTCAAGGCTCGTGACCAATGTTTTTTCATGTAGGCCGCTTCTTGCAGGGCTCGATCAAGGTGTTGGGGCTGATCGTCGTAACCGCGAGAAGCCGACTCTAGGTGATATAGCTCCGCATAGGGAGTCCATAGAATGTTGTAGCCGGCTCTGCGAAGCCTTAAACAGAGATCGACGTCGTTATACGCCACCTTCAGATTAACTTCGTCAAGGCCGCCGACCTCTACGAAAAGACTCTTTGGCACAACCATGCAGGCCGCAGTCACGGCGGAGACATTGCGCACGTGCTCTAGTCGATCGCTATGGCCCGCGTCAGATTGTGCCGCATGATGATCGTTATGTGCAGCCACGTCGATCATGCCAAGCACTACGCCTGCATGTTGAATAGTGTTGTCTTGATAATAGAGTTTAGCTCCAACAGCACCGACGCCTGGCCGAACTGCTAGGCGAATCATTTCTTCGAGCCATCCGGGATCGATAACTTCCACATCATTGTTGATCAGACAAATGAACTCTCCTTCAGCCTTTTCGACGGCCTGGTTATTAAGAGCCGCATAGTTAAATTGTCCTTCAATTCGTAAAATTCGAAAACGGGAGTCGGTTTGCAATGTCAGCAGGTAGTCCAGTGTCGCAGGTTCAGAACTTTCATTATCGACAATGATGATCTCCATGTTCGGATAGCGGGTCTTGTGCAATATTCCGTCAACACATCTTCGGAGGATTGCCACCTTGTCGCGCGTCGGAATTATGAGTGAAATTCGGGGAGCGGGATCCGGCAGGGGATATCGGAGGCGCCAGGATGACTGTGAAGTGTTGCAAATGACTTGTACAACTTCCCGCTGGGACGCGAAATAATCCTCGACCGCTTGCCGCGCCGAGTGTACCGCCTCCATTCCATCAGCCGACGGGAACAGTGAGGTATTGCTAGCAACACGACGGTGGTAGAGAACGCGTGGAATGTGAGCGATGCGATCTGCCCCAGTCCGGCGCAGAATCCGAAGAGCCAGATCATAATCGTGGCTTGGCTCAAATTTTCGACGAAAGCCGTCGGTTTGCTTTATCAGCGAAGACCGGTAAACCCCGAGACAACTAACTATGTCCAGGGTATAAAACAGTTCCGGATCCCAGCTTGTTTTGAAGCAGGGATTGCACCTCACGCCATCCTCCGTGATCTTGTCCTCGTCAGAATAGATAATGTCCAATTGGGAGTGTTGGTTCAATTCGGCCGCTACCATATACATCGCAAGCGGAGATAATTCATCCTCTTGCTTCAGCAGAGCCACAAAGTCGCCGTTGACAAGGGCCAGCGCGGAATTCCCGGCGGCAGAAGTACCGCCTGTTTCAGGCCGAAAAACCACTTTGATGCGGCGATCGCGTCGCGCGTACTCCGCCAATGTTGTGCTTACGTCAGGATCAGACGAAGCGTCATCGGCAATGCAAAGTTCCCAACGCGGATACAGTTGAGCGATCACCGAGTCAAGGGTCTTGCGGAGTAGGTCGGGGGCCGGATTAAAGACCGGAACCACAATCGAGATGAGCGGTACCTCGCGCAACGCTCTTATGTGATGCCGAATCGCAGCTACGTCATTTTCGGCGATGGTGTCATACTGCTTTACCCACTCGGCATAGTCGTGGCTGACCGCAGGCGAGGTCGCGGGGACAACATTCACCCTTTCGACGCGACGCGTCTCGCGCCCTTCTGATTTCCCTTTTTGCAAATAGTGCAGTAAGGGGTTCAATCCAGCCTGAGCGACATCGGAAGCGTGCTGAAGATACCACTGTCCATCGAAGAGAGGGCCGGGGTCTCTGTTTTCGCTAGCGCCAAAAAGTGCATAATGCAATGCGGGATCCCAGCCATTGGCTGCTACGTCCAGATAGCGGCGCAGGTACCATTCACTATCAAATAAATCTGACGCCGCGATGATGTCTCGCGACCGGAAAAGCCGCCGTCGATCGCGCATGCGACTGAGAAGTTGCAGAGTGAGCGTCCACCAGACAAAGCGAAGAGCCTGTCGTCCGACCTTTCGTATCCGGGGATGACGCGCAAGGGCGTTGCGTAACGCGGCGGTCCCCTGCCAAATCGTGCTGGCTTCGATTATGGCAAGTTTGTTCTGCAACACTTCAATTTGTGTCTTCGCCTGCGATTGTTCTCGCTGGCGTAATTGGTCTAATTGGTTCGTCGCTTCCTCGGACTGCGCCCGAACTTCTGCGAGCGAATGATTGAGGTCAACGATCTTAGTCTCACGCTTCGTCAGGATCGCCTTGATGTCCGCGATTGTTCGGTTTAGGGTGCCGATCTGCTGGTCGCCGATTGTAGCAGCGCGACTTAGAGCGACTATTTGGTTGTCGCGCTCGGCGCCCTCATGACTAAGGTGGACAATCTGCTGGTCACGCGTAGCCACCGCGTGGCCAAGATTAGCCACCTCCGTTGCTACAGATCGCATTCCGCTTGACGTCGGAACGAATCCTAGGTCTTCGCACGGATTACCCGTTATGACTGTCTGAAATCTCGCTTCCTGTTGCATCCACGCTTGAATCTCTTCTTTGGAAACCGATATGTGGAACTCAGCACTGAGTTCCTGGATTACCTGAATGGCTGACTCAATGTGGTTGGCGACGGGCACTCCCGAAGTCAGTGACCATAAGATACCCCGGGTCACCACCCAACCAAGTGGAATGTCTGAATCCGCAAGCCACTCACAATCGATCAACACGAGGTCGCTGCCCGTGTCGAGCAGATTAAATGGTGTACAGTCCAGAAAGTCTGGAGGAAGCACGTAGGACGCGAGCGTCGTAGGGATCTTCCCCGAATCGGCCACTTTCGAGGTAGACACCCGGGAGTGCCTCAGCAGAAAGTCCATCCATCCTCGAAGCGACTGAACGACCGGCTTTACGTCGCCGGATCTCGCCCTCGCTCGTAGCATTGGCCACAGCACCTGCCGCCCAGGATAATAATCGGATTCAGTCAAGCAACTCTCGATTGTCATCTCGTCGGCAACCTTGTACCGTTGATGGGCGAAGTTTGTAAGAGATTCTTTAATAACTTTTAGTTCAGTCTTGTGGCGAATGAACCTTGTTTGCGTGGCGAATTCAGGCGAGCGATTATTCGCTGAGAAGGCAACCGCAAGATCCCTGTCCTTGCTTTGCGACAACGGCTCCGGGGTGGCAACTACCAGAAATGAGTTGCTAAGGTCAGCAAGTAAACCATTGTCTAGCAGGGACGAGAAAGCGAGCGCGTCATCGAAGCTACGAAGGGGAGAGCCTGCATAATCGCGCGCGTGACAACGAGCGAGCAAGTCAGTAGGGTCGAACTCTGGATCGGTAAGTGCGTCTTCCGACAGAATTACCGAAGGCAGCTTGTAGTCCGGAAAAGGATACAAAAAGTATGTAGATGCCAATCCGACGGCGGACAGCTGCTCGATCAGTTCTTGCCGCCCGAAGGTTTGAGCGGTTTTCGTGCCGTAGAGATTCTGTACCCCATAAAACGGAATACCTACGTGATCTTCACTACAACCATTGAAATACTTAAGGCCAAGCTTATTTTCGATAGCAACCACGACTCGTCCACCCGGAGCAAGAAGCCGAGTTACTGAACGCAGATAGTCTTCGGTCGGGTTATCCTGGTCCGAAAACAAGGCAGCATATTCCAAAACGCCGATCAATAGGATCCAATCGAACTGCTGTGCAGTGTTGAAACGGAGGAGATCGTCCGCGACTATCCGAACGTTACTGAGCCCCCGGCATCGCTCCGCTGCCACGCGCGCCCGATTCAGACTGCCTTCGACTGCCACAACTTCGGCGGTCATCTCACCAAGGTAGCGCGTGATTGCACCGCACCCGCAGCCAAGTTCAAGAACTTTGTCGCCGCCTCGTATGCCGAGCGGCCGTACCAGACGATGCCGGGCACGGCTTAAGTGATATTCGCTAGGCCAGTCGATGATAGAGTCCGAAAGTTCTTTGGAAAACGTCGAGCGGTCAGTAGCTTTCGACACAACGGCCAAAAGACGTTCTTCAACGTCCTGGCCGTCTGAATAAACGAAGTCCTTAACATTTGTTCGCCGGAACAGATGGAATCGATGATCCCACTGGTAACTGCCGCCAATTGGAGATGGCTCGTGTCCCGTGAGCGAATCCGAGTTCAATGTGTTCGCTCCCTGTGAAGGGTTGAGTTACGGTGTTGATTGCCTTCAAGCAGATGCAACAGCTCGCAGGCTAAAATTGTACCAGTGTACATCGGAATTGGCCACTTGCGAGAGACTTAGTCTCTCCGTAATCCGTCCGTAAGGAATTTGCCGAGTTGGGCGAGCGTGCGGATTGACAAGGCGGAGACGGGGAAAAGAACGGGGCGGAAGTTCACCCGTTCGGTGTTACATTGCACTCACGATGAAAGAGAAAGCGAAACGTAGTCCCGCCGAAGGTGATTTTCTGTTCGAGATCGATCCCCAGCCGCTGGAAGAATGCGTGACGGCCCTGGGCGGGGTGCCGCTGCTGGTGCGGGCGGTGCGCTCGCTGGACGTGCCGGGCAGCGTGCAGCGTCACCTGCGGGTGAAGCAGCGGGAGCGGGGATTCGACGAGGCCACCTACATCGAGAGTTTCCTGGTGTTGAACGCGGTGGGCGGCGACTGTCTGGAGGACTTCGAGCAGTTACGGGAAGACGCGGGTTTGGCCGCCATGCTGGGGCACCCAGTGCCCAGCGCCGAGGCAGCGCGCAAGTTCCTCTACCAGTTTCATGACGAAGCGAAGATCGAGCAGGCGCAGCGGGAACTCCCGAGCGGGCGGGTGAGTTACATCCCGGGAGAGAGCGCGCCCCTGCGCGGCTTGGCGCAGGTGAACGAAGACGTGATGCAGGAGTTGGGGCGGCGCTGCCCGGAACAAAAGATTGCCACTCTCGATCTGGACGCCACTCTCATCGAGAGTTGGAAGCGGGAAGCCAAAACGACGTATGCAGGCACGACCGGCTATCAGCCGCTGCTGGGGCTGTGGGCGGAGCTGAACGTGGTGGTGGCCGACGAGTTCCGTGACGGCAACGTGCCGGCGCAACAGGCGCCCTTGCCGGTAACGCAACGGGGGTTTCAGGCGCTGCCGAAGACGGTTACGGAACGCTATTTTCGCGGGGATTCGGCTTGCGACGAAGACAGCTTGTTGACCTGGCTGCGCGATGAAAAGCGGGCCGATGGACCGCCCGGGCGGATCGGCTTTGCGGTCAGCGCGCGCATGAACCCGGCCTTGCACCAGGAGATCGTGGCTACGGCGGAGGCGCAATGGCAGCCCTACAGCGAAGACAGCGCGGCCATCAAGGAGTGCGCCGAAGTCGATTACGTTCCCGAGGAGAGCGCGGAGAACCGCTATCGGGAACCCTTGCGCTATGTGGCGATCCGCATTCGCAAGAAGCAAGGGATGTTGTTTGCCGACGGCAGCGCGGTGAAGCACTTCGCGGTGATCAGCAATCGGTGGGACTGGACGCCGAAGAAGCTGCTGCAATGGCATCGCGAGAAGGCGGGTTCGATTGAGGCGGTGCATGACGTGATCAAGAACGAGTTGGCGGGCGGGGTGATGCCGTGCGGGCGCTTCGGGGCCAATGCGGCCTGGCTGCGGCTGGCGGTGCTGACCTACAACGTGCTGACCGCGCTGAAGCGGCTGGCGCTGCCGGCTGAACTGATCACCGCGCGACCCAAGCGTTTGCGGTTTCTGATCTTCTGCACGCCGGGCAAGTTGGTCCATCATGCGCGGCGAACCCTGCTGCGGCTGGCGCGGAGTTGGCAGCGCTTTTCCAACTGGCACTATGCCCTGCGCTTGCTGCCCTTGCCGGCGTACGGCTGACGCAAACGAAATCGAGCCAACCGAAGCCAACCCAGCAGCCCGGAGCGAGGGCGGGACGGAGCCTGTCCGAAAAATACATCACCCGAGGACTGGCGCCAGCCTGTGAGTCGGCCTGCAGATGCATGAGCTGTACCGCGTCTCACGCCGCCCATACTTGATCGCTGCACGACCACCCGATCTCGCCTTCAACTTCTTACGGACGGATTACGGTTTTTGAAACACGCTCTAGTCTGTATACTCATCAAGCAGGTGCCGGGCTCGGCGGGATAAAACACGAAGATGTCAACGCGGGAAGCAATTGCAGCGGCCACCTCGGCCAAACTGCCTGAAGATGTCCGACACGTTTACATCCGGCGCGTAGTGTGCTCCCTAGGAATCGCAATGGGAGCCGTTTACGCTTACTCCCTCCGTTTCATTATGACTCCAGACGGCATAGGGTACCTCGATGTCGCCAGCGCGTACCTGCGTCACGACTGGACTACTGCCGTGAACGGTTGGTGGAGTCCCGTTTACTGCTGGATTTTGGCCGCCTTCCTTGGCATATTTCCCCCCACGGCTCGAACGGAATACCCTCTGGTTCATTTGGTTACGTTCCTATGTTTCGCGTTCACATCCTGGTCTTTCTATTTATTTTGGGAAGCACTACGGAGTGCAGTCCGTGGAACGAATTCCGAATTGGTTGGATTACCGATACTGACTCCGCTGGTCGTCGACTTATTCGTCTACAGCTTGTTTTTTTTCTTATTCCTTCCGCTTGTAGCTGTTCCGACGCCTGATGTGTTCGCCTCCGCATTCGTCTTTCTGATCGCCCACCGTCTGTTGCGATTCGAGACTAGCGATTCGCCTACTTGGCGAGACGGAGTATTGCTCGGCGTGTTGTTCGGTCTTGCCTACCTCACAAAAGCCATCCTCTTCTATTTCAGTATCGTGGCATTGGCAACGGCAGTTCTCAATGCGAGAACTGGGAGCCGTAAGCCGCTCTTCGTTTCGGCTCTTCTTTTCGCCATCGTAATTAGTCCATGGCTTATCGCCCTACACAGCAGCTTTGGAGTTTGGACTCTCGGTTTCAGCGGCCAGCTAAACTATGCATGGTTTGTAGACGGAACAGAAACAGACCGGTTTCTGGAACCGAATGGCGCTCCATTACCATATTTTCCTGGATCGGTAGTCTTCTCGCAGCCCACAATCTACAAAGTACAAACCCAGCCCCACATAACCTACCTACCTTGGTACGACCCCGCACGCTTCTATAAATCACGTCGCGCCAGCTTTCAATTGCACGGCCAGATCGCAGCGGTTGAGAAGAATCTTATCTGGTTACGGACATGGCTACTTATCACGCTTGGACCAATGTCGGTTTCAACGGTGTCTCTGCTATTAGGCTCCGGGGCTGTAATGTTAACCATCTTGCGCCGTTACTCAGCCATTGTTATGCCAGTTCTAGTAACCTTCGCAATGTATGGCCTGATTTTCATTCGCACCCCCCGTTACATTGCCGCAGTTACCGTTCTATTGTTCGCGATTGCCTTAGTTTCTGTTCGTTTTGAGCCCACAGATATTAGACTCTTGCGCGGCATCCTTGGTGCTGGACTCGTTATTTTCGCTGTAGTAAGTTTGCCCGGGGTAGTTGACGTGATCACCGCTGCATTTAGTTCCCATCCTGATCCTATGATAGAGGTGGCTGAGGGGTTAGAGCGTTCCGGGATTCGGAACGACACACACGTTGCTACAGTGGGGCCGGCTATATACGCCTACTGGGCCCGTCTGGCACGTGTCAATTTGGCTGCCGAGATTTGGAACGACGGAGTTCCGCAGTTTTGGAGCGCAGACCCTGTTCGACGTCGCGAGATGCTTTGCGTCATAGCTAATTCCGGGGTATCGGTCATCGTTGGCGACCCACCTCAGAACATCAACCTCGACAGCTGGGAGCCCTTGGGCAGTGGTGGCTTCTGGATGCACCGACTGTCGGGGCATGATTGCGAGCAAAGGTAGCATTGGGAGAGTGCGAGATTCCTGTCCCGAGGACAGGACTGCGTTTCGAAGATGAATTCAGATGCGGTAGAGTCACTCACCTTCGACGACATAGACGCTGCATTTCGGTCCGTGGCTGGGAACCACCCAACCAATCCGGCCAATGAACGCCAACGAACTGTCGTTGCGTAGGCCCGTCTGGATTGTCGTAAATGTCCGCTTATCATCAAAGAGCTGCGGAATGAACTTCGACCGAACTGATCATGCTTCTACGCCCCTGCCGGATGCACGGCCCTGCTTTTCGGTAGCTATACATGCCTACAACGAAGGAGAAACGCTGCGTGATACGTGGGGTGACGTGCGTCGGCCAGTTTCAGGAATTCAATGAACTCCGCGCTACGATGCCGTTTGCGCCGTCGCCCGCGCGTGCGGCTCCGCCGATGCCGTTTTCCCTGCGCCTGGTAGACAGCTTCCGACAGTTTCTCGTCCTTTAAGGAGACTCTGATTAAGCTCTCCTTTTCCACCGCGAATCCAGGTACATTGGCAGGCAGATGAGACAGAGGACACTGGCGATGATGAACGGATTCGACCTGTACAGCAAGAAGACACGGCGGACATTGTTTCTGGAAGCAATGGAGCAGGTGGCGCCGTGGGACAAGCTATGCGGGCTGATCGAGCCCTACTACCCGAAGGCAGGCAATGGGCGCCAGCCCTTGGGTGTGGAGCGCATGCTGCGCCTCTACTTTTTGCAGGAGTGGTTCAACTGTCGGATCCGGCCGTGGAAGAGGCGCTGTACGATTAGGCGGTGATGCGGCAGTTTGTGTGTCGATCTGGGGCGCAAACCGGTGCCGGACGAGACCACGGGGTGCAAGTCTGGCGGATGCGACCGTGCTGCCGGAGTTGCTGCACGGGGAGGAGACGCGGGTGTG
>OCZU010002089.1_pt1 | contig 12849 bp, 7 predicted proteins | sample 1539001 | NCBI WGS metagenome assembly OCZU01 (sample SAMEA3539306, study PRJEB22396) | soil metagenome | biome: tundra; feature: field; material: soil | place: USA | collected 2010-05 | depth 0.15 m
CAGCCTGGCCGCGTCCGCCGCCGCCTTCAGCCCGAGGCAGGCCACCGCCGCCGCCCGGCCCCCTTCCTGTCCCGGCCTGCGCCTCGATCCACGGCACGGATTTCGTGTCGTTATACACCGGACCGCCAACCGGATGCCCCTCGAATCGTGGAATCTGGTTGACCGGGTCGCCGTGCATTTCCGGGACCACCTGGTTGGAACCTAAGAGCAGGTCGCCTTTGTTGCCCATGATGATGGAGCCCGTGGAGTCGCGGTAGCCATTGGCTTCGCGAACCCCCATCGTCATCATGAAGTTCGGGAAGTTGTAGATGCACTCCTGCAAATCGGGCGTCTCGCCGTCGTCTTCCAGCGTGAACCGGCCGCCGAACGACACGACTCTCGTCGGGCCCTTCGCTCCCGTGACCAGCAGAAAGGCAGCCACGCTGTGGGCGCCCAGGTTGGTCAACTGGCCACCCGAATAATCCCAGAACCAGCGGAAGTGGTAGAGTCCACGATGCGCCTGGTAGGGCCTCTTGGGCGCCGGCCCGAGCCACATATCGTAATCGAAATCGTCTGGTGGAGTGGTGACCGGTGTCTTCCCGAAACCTGGATAGATGTTGCGTCCTCCGGCTCCCAACTTAACCATCTGGATCTTGCCCAGCACGCCGCTATCGACGATCTTCTTGGCGGTCTGGTGGCCCGGGTTATGATTTCGCTGCGTCCCCACCACCACCACGCGCTTGTACTTATTCATGGCTTGCAGCATCCACTTGCCTTCGTCGACGAAAACGGTGAGGGGCTTCTCGACGTAGACATCCTTGCCGGCCGCGCAGGCCGTGATCGTCAGCAGGGCATGCCAGTGATCCGGCGTCGCGACAACTACCGCATCCACGTTCTTGTCTTCGTACATCTTGCGGAAGTCGCTGTAGCCTTTGGCATTTGGGCTTTCCATGTACGCGAGACCCTCGGCGACCCGCGGCTTGTAGACATCGCACAGCGCGACTCTGTCCACGTCCTTGAACGACGTCTTGAAATTGTAGATGTGTTGCTTCCCGATCAGCCCGAAGCCGATGAAGCCGACGCCGACGCGATCGTTGGCACCGAGCACCCGGTTGTACGATGCCGCGGTCAGCGCTGTCATACCGCCCAGAAAACTGCGGCGGCTCGATGTCTTAAGCTCCTCTTCCATTGGTACTTTTTCTCCTTTCGTTGACTCCACCGCGGCCCGGCTGCACAGCCCAGGCGCAGTGCCGGCGCGCGACGGAACGATGGACCGAGTATAGGTCATTTCACTGGCGAGTGTCGGACATCTCTGCGGTCCCGCCCGGTCGCCATCTGCCACGCCAAGGCGTACACTTGGGACCAGAAGACCAGTACGGATGACGGGTTTTCGAGGCCGCTCGCCTGCGAGCCCGCAGATACGAGGTGAAGACTTGTGACGATCAGACGACTTGACACGAAAACTCCAAAAGCGAGAATCCTGCATCTTGTACTCGCCGCTATGGTGCTGCTGTTCCTGGCAGGCACCATGCAGCAACCTGCCTGGGCGCAAGCCGGACGTGGTACAGGCCCTCAGGGCGCTCCTTTACCGCAGGGCCAGAACCGCAATGGCATGCACATATTTATCTGGGCGGGCCTGAAATCCCATAACGAAGGTCAGCACGACTACCCGCAGTTTCTTGCCGATTGGAGCAAACTTCTGACGGCGCGTGGGGCCGTCGTGGATGGCGCCCTGCATGCCCCCAGCAGCGCCGACCTCGAACATACCGACGTTGTCGTGATCTACAAAGGCGATGCCGCCTTCCTGAGCGAGACAGCAAAGACCGCGCTCGAGGCGTTCGTCAAACGTGGCGGAGGTCTCGTCAGTTTTCACGACTCCATGTGCGGTCCGGATCCGGACTATTTTGCGACGCTGGTGGGCGGCGCCAAGAAGCATGGTGAAGTGAACTACACCTTGGACGCGCCCATCCCTTATACCGTCGTGGATAAATCGGATCCCATCATGAAGGATATGTCCGACATCACGATTCAAGACGAAGCCTTCTTCACGATGACATGGTCGAAAGATCCTGCCGTCCATGTGCTGGCAACCGCCAAGATCGCGCCGACGCGCAGCGCCGGCGACCACAAAGACGAAGTCGTGCCGCAGATCTGGACGTACGAACACACCGTCCCGGGTGGTCAGCCTGCCCGGGCGTTCGTGTTTATGCAGGGCCACACCTACGGCAATTTCGCCAATACCCAGATTCAGCGGACATTGCTCCGCGGGATTTCGTGGGCCGCCAGGAAGCCGGTCGATGAGCTCATCGACTACGTGGCTCCTCCCCGTCCCCCGCGCCCGGAAATGCCGCCGGCGGCTAAGAAGTAAGCGCCGCGAGAGCGGCCTTCAGCTCAGCGCGTCGCTTCCCGGCCAGCCCAGTCCTTCCAGTTGGTCGATGAGGAACCGGCGCATCGCCACCACGGTCGCTCCCGCTCGCATGAGGGCGACCCCGTCTTCGATGGAGGCCACGCCGCCGGAAGCCTTGATGCCGAGCGTGGCGCCAACCGTCTCGCGGATCAGGCCTATGTCGTGCACGGTAGCGCGTCCCGGTCCGAAACCAGTGCATGTCTTGATGAAGTCCGCGCCGCTATCCAGTACCAGTTTGGCGGCGATAACCTTCTCGGCCTCGGTCAGGACGCCGATTTCAACGATGACCTTGAACGGCACCTGGAAAGGCCGCGCCACGCTCATCACCTCGCAGATGTCCCGCGCGACGCGCGCATACTCGCCGGACTTGAAGGCGGCGATGTTCATCACCATGTCGAGATCGGTCGCGCCGCGCCGGAGTCCCTCTTCGGCCTCCAGGCACTTGACGCGGGTGGTGGTGCCGCCGCACGGGAAGGAGATGGGGATCTGCGCCCGTACTCCCGAACCTTTCAATTCGTCCACCAGGATGCCCAGGTACTGGGGAAAGGCCACTACCGCGCGAAAGCGGTAATCTCTGGCCGCAAGGCAGGCTGCCCGTGCGTCATCCTCGCTGGCCGCGATGGTAAGCGCTTCCGAGTAGTCGACGGCCGGCACCAGGCGGCCAATTTCCTCCGCTGTGATTTCGTGCATACGCTCCGATGATACCGCCAGGACGATGCACTTTTTTGGGTCCAGGATGTTGTGGCGCCGGTCATTCAATAGAGCGTGGTTTGCCGCTTCGCTGCCCGGAACAGGTCGTCGGCCGCACTCAGCACCACCCAGCGCAATCGCTGCGGCAACTCCGGATGCGCCGCCAGAAACTGCCTGACAGTTTTCGCCGCTTCGGGTGATCGCTGGCCGCTCAAAATGGCATCCATCCACCGCTTGGGGAAAAAGATATCGCCGGTCTTCTGAATCTCCTGCAATAAGTCCAGGGCCGGCCGCACGCACTGTCGCGCCTGCGCTTCGCGCAGCGGGTGATTCAGGTAGCGTAGCGACTCCAGCACCCACGGTTCGTGGCTGCGGTTTCCCGCATCGCGAAACCGCGCGAACGCCTGCTCGCGCACCGCCGGGTCGGCGGAGAGCGCGGGCATCACGAACTCGAATCGCGCCCGGCGGTCGGGGTTCTGCGTGCGGTCGCGCTGCGCGGCCAGAACCTGCTGCCATCCAGGCACTTCACGCACCGCCAGGTTGAGCGCCATGTCGATTTCGTCCGTCTCGGCGAACGTGAGACCCTCGATCTTCTCCTCGCGCCGCCACACCCGCTCCAGCCACTCCAGGCCTTCGCGCGTCAGCACCACGTCGCGAAAGGCGTTGAACCATGCCGATTTCTGGCTCGGCGTGGGGGCCCGCGTGAGTCCGCCGCGCAGCAACGCTTCCAACCCCGGCGCCCGAGCCCCGCGCTCCGTTGGCGGTATCTGGTGCCAGAAGGCCCGCGTCAGATAGGAAAGGATCCGCTGTATGTTCTGTTCGTCCGTCTCGCGCGGCAGGGCGCGCGCGGCCAGGTCGAGCAGTTCCGCCGGCTCTATCCGCGCCTCCAGCAGGTTCTCCCACAGGTCTACCCAGGCGCTGCCGCGGGTCAGCGGATCGGGGACTTCCTCCAGATGATCGAGCAGGTAGCGCAACGTCCCGGTGTCCAGTTTGAAGAGTCCGTACCCGAGCCCGCCGCCGTTCGGGATGACGTACAGCGGGCGCGGCATGCCCTTCACCTCTGCCACTTCGGTAACCGCCCCGCTCGCCGCCACGTGGAACTGCCCGATCCCCCCGGGGAACCCGACGGTGACTTGCAGCCGTTGCGGCCACACCAGGTTGCGGCCCAACGGATCGCGCTGGCCAAGCGTCAGGCTGGCAATCTTGCCATCCGCGCCAATGCGGACGGCCGTGGCGATCTCCGGCCGCCCCCGCAGTTCCACCCAGGCCCGGCTCCACTTCGCCACCTGCCCCGGGTTACGGGCCTCCAGGATGCCCACCAGGTCGAGCCACGTCGCGTTGCCAAATGCGTACTGCTTGAGGTATTCCCGCATGCCTTCGCGGAAGCCGCGTTCACCCGCGATCATCTCCAGTTGCCGCATCACGACCGGCGCTTTGTCGTAGATGATCGCTCCGTAGAGCGACCCCGCTTCGTCGAGGTTCCCCAGTTCCTGCCGGATCGGGTTCGATCCGGCGGTCCGGTCTATTTCATAGGCGGAAGGGTAATGGGCGAGAAGAAACCGCAGTTCGTGATTGATCTCCGGGAAACTCGGGTTGACGATCTTCGCCGCCATGAAGTTGGCCAGCACTTCCTTCATCCAGACATCGTTGAACCATCGCATGGTCACCAGGTCGCCGAACCACATGTGGGACGTCTCGTGGGCGATTACGCTGGCGCGGCCCAGCAACTGGCTCTGCGTCGCCGAGGGGTCGAGCATCAGGCCCGAGGCGTTATAGAGGATGGCGCCCGCATGCTCCATGCCGCCGAACTGGAACGAGGGGATCAGCACGAAATCGAACTTGCCCCACGGGTACGGGATCGCCGTGTACTCTTCCAGCCACGCCAGGGCGCGCGCGTGCAGGTCGAAAATAGCATCGCGGTTGCGCGCCACCTTGGCGGCGTCTGTCTCGCGGTGAAACATACGGAATGTGCGTCCGTTGCGCTCCGCCGTCTCCACCTGGAACCTGCCCGCGGCGAAGGCGAACAGATAGGTCGGCAGGGGCTGGGTTTCGGCGAACCGCACAAGCGCGCGGCCGTTGGCGGTTTCGCGCCCGGTCTCCGCGCCGTTGGCCGTTGCCTGCCACCCGGCGGGAATATCCAGCGTGAGGGAATAGCGCGCCTTCAGGCTGGGCTGGTCGAAGCAGGGAAATGCGTAGTGCGCGCGAGCCGGGACGAACAGCGTGTACAGGAACTCGTCGTTGCGATTGAGCGATTCGTCTCCGGCCAGGAATTCAATCCGGATCGCGTTCTCGCCGGCCCTGATGGCGGTGGCTGGAACAACGATGTGTCCATCCACGAAATCGAATGCTGCCGCCCTGCCCCCTGCCTTGACCGATACGATGCGCTCCCGCTTCTGTTCGAAGTCGAGCACCACCTGCTCCGAGGCGCGCAATTCGAAGCGCACGGTTTCCACTCCGTGCAGTGCGTCCCCTTTGGAGTCGGGTATCCGGAACGAGAGTTCGTAGCGCAGCGCGCGGATGCTGGCTGCCCGTTCAGTCGCCAGCGTCTGCGGAATGCCGCGCCCGGGCGGCCCCACCGCGGACGCCGCCGCCAGCGGAAGAACGGAAATCACCAGCAGTCGGGCTACCGCGCCTGGCATACTCTCCAGCTAGCGATGCCGGATCTCTACCTTCTTCACCACCGTGGACGAAGGCTTGTCCGAACCATTCACCACATACACCGAATAGTCCGTATCCTGCTTGTCCGCGCCGGGTGTGACTTTCTTGATCACCAGGTCGCGCGTGCCAAATGTGGTGGCCATCTTCTCCACCGCCGAATTCACCATCCGCGCGTCGGCCAGTTGGACGGGATTTGCCGGCGATTTGGAGGTGTTCGCCGGCGCCGCGGTGGCCGGTGATTTGATGGCATCGTATAAATCGAAGAAATCGCGCGGCGACCTCGATAACACTACGAACAGGGTCTCCGTTCCCGGCGGATCGCCGATCTCGAAGCAGTAGTCCTTGGGTGCGCGGACCTTCTGCCCCGGGTCGGCCACATTGCTTTCGTCCGGCATCTCGGAAGAGGGAAACAGCGGCAGCCACCCGCCGCTCGATTGCTTGGCCAAAACGTAGAGATAGCCGGACTGGTTGGATTCCACTTCGATGCGGACGCACTCGCCCTTGTGGAAATCGCGATCCGGGTCTACCGCCGCCGCCTTCCCCGAGGTTTGGTTGACCAGCGCCAGCGTGTAGCGGAAGCCCAGATGCGGCACACCGGCCGCTTCCACCGCCGCGCCCGGGGTCACCGGTACGCGGCCGGACTGAGTTCCCGCCGATTGGGCAACCGCGGGAGCCGGCTTCGCGCCTTTGCCCGCCGTGGAGGTTCTCTGGATCGGCGGCAGCGTGTCCTTCTGTGTCGCGCCGAAGTAGAAAAGGTCACGAGCCCCTTCGATTTTCGGTTGTGGTTGCGGCTGTTGAGCCAACAAACCGCCAACCGCAAGGGTTCCCATCAGGGCTAATAAAGTCTGCGTTCGCATGCCGTTCACCTCGCGTCTTGACTCAATCGGGATTGACCCATATTATGGTACAGGATTTTAAGTTCACTATCGTACGTTTCCGAGGGTATTGATTCAACTTCCAGCCCGCTTAGGCAAGTACGAACTGCAGGAATTCCTCGGCGGCGGTATGTCGCACGTTTATCGCGCCCGGGACACGGTGATCGGCCGCCCGGTCGCCGTCAAGATCCTCACCGGCGCCGCCAGCCAGGATGAGGAAGCCAAAGCCCGGTTCCTTACCGAAGCCCGCACGGCCGGCAACCTCACCCACGAAAACGTCATCAGCATTTACGATTTCGGCTGCGATGAAGAGCACGGGCTGTTCATGGTCATGGAGTTCTTGCAGGGCGAAGACCTGCGCGGCGCCATCCGTAATGGCCACACCGGCGATCTGAAGAAAAAGCTCGGGATCGCGGTGCAGATCGCGCGCGCTCTCGAATTCGTCCACCAGGCCAAGATCATCCATCGCGATATCAAGCCCGAAAACGTGCACATCAACACCGCCGGCGTGGTGAAGTTGATGGACTTCGGTATCGCCAAGTTGGAAGACCTCTCGGTGACACGGGCGGGCTACATCCTCGGCACCCCTTACTACATGGCTCCGGAGCAGGTGAGGGGCGAGAAGATCAACGAACTGGTGGACGTCTACGCATTCGGCATCCTGCTGTTCGAGTTGCTGGCCGGCCAGAAACCGATCGCCGGCGACACGGTGGAGCGCATCTTCTATAGCATTCTGAATGAGCCGCTCGACCTGAACCCCCTCCTCGCCGCCGGCCTGCCTCAGCCTGTCGTCGATCTGGTGGCCGCCTGCACCGCCAAGCAGCCTGGCGACCGGCCCCAGGACTTCGGCTCCATTGCCGCGACCCTGGAACGGATGCGCGAAAGTCTCGATGCCGCCACCCGCGTCCTCGCACCGGCGAGTCCGGCCACCGCCTCCGCGCCAGCGGGCCGTCCGGCCTGGCTGATCCCCGGAATCGCCGTCCTGTCCGTGTTGATCGCGGCGGCCCTGTTCTTCGCGCTGCGGCCCAAGCCCGGCCCCCCTCAGCCGCCAGCCCTGCCTGGCGTCATCGCTACGTCCACTGGAGCCATGGTGCTGGTGCCGGCCGGCGAGTTTGCGTTTGGCGAGGACAAACAACGAATTTCCCTGCCGGCGTTTTATGTCGACCGGACCGAGGTCCCCAACGCCGAGTACGCCAGGTTCTGCCAGGCCACCAACCGCCCGCTGCCGGACGCCTTCCCCGCCGGCCAGCCCAATTATCCCGTGGTCAACGTCACCATCGGCGACGCGCGCGCCTTCGCCGCCTGGGCAGGTAAACGTCTGCCCAACCCTTTTGAGTGGGAAAAGGCCGCCCGCGGCGCCGATGGCCGGGCCTTCCCGTGGGGCAACGAGCACGATCCCGCGCGCGCCAACGTGGGTACTCGCGCGCTCCGTCCGGTGAGCGATTTCCCCAGCGGCGCCAGCCCGTTTGGCGCCCTGCAAATGGTCGGCAACGTGTGGGAGTTCGTCGATCAGCAGCGCCCGCCGAGTCCGCAGGCTCTGAAGGGCTTCCCGACCTTGAAGCCTCCGCCAAGCGCCGAAGAGCCCTGGTACATGATCCGCGGCCAATCTTACGGCGAGCCGCTGCTGGACGCGGTGATGTGGGACTCCGCCCCTGTCCCGGCCCGGTGGAAAAACATCTACATCGGATTCCGCTGCGTCAAAAACGCGCCCTGATCGCTTAAGGCCACATGCGCAAATGGTGGGGGCTTGACCCCCACGATTGGCTATAGTCAGTTCATGGCTCTCCCTCGCAGAAATTTCCTTGCCGGTCTGCTGTCCTCGCCCCTCGCCGCGGCTTACCAGAAGGCCGCACAGAGCGCGCCCCCCATGCGAATCCGGCGCATCGAGACGGTCTACTGGAAGGCGCGCGAAGACGCCCCGTTCTGGCCGCACTGGACCTGGCTGAAGATCGACACCGATTCCGGTGTGTCCGGAATCGGCGAGACCTATCCGCGCAACGCCAACGAGGCGGCTGCCATCCACGGAGTCGCCGGCGAGTTGATTGGCCGCGACCCGCGCGACATCGAGCGCATCTGGGCGGACCTCTACCGTTCCTTCGACTATCAGGTGACGGGCGGCGCCGAAATGCGCGCCTTGAGCGCCATCGACCTCGCACTGTGGGACCTGCTGGGGAAGTCGCTCAATGCGCCGGTCTACCGCCTGATCGGCGGTAAGACGAATCCGCGAGTGCGCCTGTACAATACCTGTTTCCCCTACAAGTACGATTTTCTCCGCGAGCCCGAGAAAATCATGCGCGAGCTGATCGATACCCGCGGCATCGGCGCCATCAAGGTGTGGCCGTTCGACGGCGCGGCGCAGCGCAATGGCCATCAGTACATCACGCAGCAGGACATCGACCAGGCGCTCGAGCCGGTGAGGAAACTGCGCGATGCCTTCGGCAACCAGATCGAAATCGCCATGGAGTTTCACTCCAATTGGAACCTGACCGCCGCCATTCGGATCGCGCGGGCGCTGGAGCCGTACCGGCCGATGTGGCTCGAGGATATGCTCCTGCCCGGGAACCCCAATCAGTATCGCGAACTGGCGTTGGCCACCTCGCTGCCCCTGACCATCAGCGAGCGCATGGCGGGCAAGATGCAGTTCGAACAGCTCCTGGCCGCGCGCGCGGCAAAATTCGTGATGTTCGATGTGACCTGGTGCGGCGGTCTCACCGAAGCCCGCAAGATCGCCAATATGGCGGACGCCTACCAGCTCCCGGTGGCTCCCCACACCGCCGGCGGCCCGCTGCTGTTCTACGCGTCCACACACCTCACCACCGCGTCGCCCAATGTGTGGATTCAGGAGAGCTGCCAGCGCTTCTACGAGCGCGATTGGCCGGCCATGCTGGAGAATCCCCTCGCCCCGCGGGACGGGTTCATCCAGGTTCCCGAGGAGCCGGGCTTCGGTATGAAGATCAAGCCCGAGGCGTGGAACCACCCTGCCGCCGTACGCCAGGTCAGCGGGACGTAGAGCTGTTTCCGGCCGGCCTGGCCGCGGCAGCTTCCACCGAGACTCCGCGATCGCCCATCCCCACCAGGGAGCCTTGGGCATCGTAAAACTTGACCTGATAGTAAGCCACATGCGCCGGCAGGACGGGCAGCGCGATGGTGCAGGATTTCCCGCACGGCATCCGCGTATAGTTTTCCGTCTGCGCATAGTGAAACGGAGCGGCATCATTCACCGTAGCCGAGACCGCCACGCAGGTCTCTCTCCGCGACGTGCAGTAGCCGCCCTGTTCCGTGTAGCCGAACTCGATGGCCGCCGAGGCAATGCCCTGGCCCTGCGGCGCGGAAATCGAGATGGGCGCGCGGACGAACGTGGAACGGTCCACGGCGTTCTGTTTGGCCAGCGGCGGAAGCTTCGCCATCCAGACATTCACCTGGTCCGCCGGGGTCCCCAGAAGGACGCCTACGTTGAACAGCGCCCAGGAAGCGTCGGGCAGCGATTTCGCGGTCGAATAGGTAAACATGTCCTTGACGCCCGCCAACCCGTGCGTGACTACCCGGCTGTGCGAGACGCTCTCCGCCGAAGTGGCTCCCAGATACACCTGGGTCATCCCTTGCACCCAGGCTCCGGCATTGCCCACGCACAAGTCGAGGTTGCCGGGGTTGGGCCCGTCGCCGCCGGTGCAATTGAGGTACTTCACGTTCGGCGCGTTGATGAAGACATCCCCTGGCGCCGAACTCGCGCGGCATTCACCGGCCACATTCGCAACGCAGTACTTGTACGAGTCCGAGGGCTGGTCCGAGATGACGCTGCCGGGACCGCTGACATCGAGGAGGGACGAGCCTCCGCTGGAGGCGAGGGTGGCGAGCTGTTTGCGGGTGAGTGGGTTGGTTGGATATAGGATGTACTTGTAGAGTTGGCCGGAGATGAGGGTAGCGCCTGGGTTTGGCGACATGAGATTGCCGCCATCAAAGGGCATCATGTCCATAAACCAACGCAGCTCCGAGGCGGGAGCCTGCGCCTCGTCCTGATGATAGCTGGGGTGCTTGCTGGTGGTGCTGCCATAGTCGACCCCATGAGCGCCCGCAAAAAAAGGAGAATCGTCGATCTCCACCGAGAGCGGCTCGTTGAGATGATCGATCACCCGACCGAAGACTACTCCCCAACCGGAATTGTATTCCGTCACGCGCCCCAGCGGCCCGGCGTCGGCGTGACCGCCGCCACTCCAATAATGGTCGATCACCACATTCTGATTCGTGATGTCCTGGCCGTGCGGGTCGTTGAGGAACTTCCAATAGGTCAGGTTGAACCCCGCTTTGCAGTCCGCCCAGACAACGGCGCCCGCGGGAAATGCCGTCGCCGGGTTGCCGCGCGTGACTGTCCAGACGCGCTGGCCGGTCGTGGGACCCGGCGCAATGGCGGTAATGTGGACCGATTCGGCGGGATTGTCGCCGATAATAAAAACATCGCCCACCGCGGCGTCTTGCCGGACCGGATCTCCGGCGGTCGCCAGACTCAAGGGTTCTCCGTCCACCGTGATGGTTGTGTCGCCTGGAGTGATGGCGGTACTCAGCTTGGTGGCCATCCGCGACGCGCCCGGCGCGTCGGGCGAATCGTTGAGCTGCTGGAAATTCAATCCGACCAGCGGATTATTGGGGATCATTTGAATGTTGTGCAAGCCGCACCAGCGTGTCGCCGGTGCGCTAAAGACGTTCATCGCCGCCACCACGCGGGGGCATGCGTCGCCGTCGGTGCAGTTGGCGGTAATCGCCCGCCCGTCGCCGCCGTAAAACGCGCCTACCCAGCCATAAGAATTCTGAACGCCGCGACTGCACTGAATCAGCGCGTACTGTCCCGGACCGGGAACCCCGAAGCCGCACGCATAATAGCGATCGTCGAATGATGGATCGAACGCCTTCATCAACTGGTTCATCGAGGCCGCGCTGTAAAGCGCGCCCGGCGACATGGCGATGCCTTCCTGATTGACTGCGGGGCGAAAGTTGCCGGTGTAGGTGGACCGGTATATGTTGCCGCCATTCGAGTAGTAAAGCGACAGGTCGCTTCCGTTGACGCTCGCCCCGGCATACCCGATCATGCCCAGAAACTGAGTCTCGCCGGTAGACGGCACGATAAAGTACAAAAGTCCGTATCCCAGGCCGTAGTCGGGGAAGGTGCACAAATATCCGCGCTTTCCCTGTGCCGGTCCGGTGAGCGCTGGCGAGCACACGCGGTTGAATCCCCCATAGGTCAGGAAGGCTCCGGCATACCCGTAGGCATGGTTGCCGGCTTCGGCATCCAGCGACACCCGCTTCAGCAATGCTCCCGTCTGTGGATCCACAATCGATTGGGTGCGGTCCTGCAACTGCGTCGGAATCAGCCACTGGCCCGGATTGCTCTCGTCCACCTGAGGAACATCGTTGTACGTCATCCCCAGAGGAATGTTGGCGGTGGTGAACGAGCCGGCCGCCACGGCGGATCCGCACGTGACCTGATAGTAGTGAGCCGCGTAGGCTTCCAGCGCGCGCGAGTAGTTCTTGCCGTCGGAGGCCCGTTGCGTGATGCGCTTGCCGACCACGAAAATGCGGCTGGTGTGGGACGTGATGGTCTCCGGCCGCGTGTCCTGGTCCGAACCGGGGAAGAGCGCCGGGTCCACGTCGTGCACCAGCGGAGTCATGGAGGGCTGCTGGGACACCGCGACCGTGCAAGGGACGCCATCGGGAGCGGAATACGTCAGAACCGCCTGCGTATTCGTCGTCCCGGCGATCTCCGCGTGGAGCGGATTCCCGCGAGAGACAGGCCGCTGGTTACTATCGGTCTGGGAATAGCCAGGCACGCTGCCGCCGGGGCCGAGCAGGCACCACACGAACACGCATGCCGCCGTCCTGCCACGAGTCTGCATTCCGCTCATGACTCTATTGGAGCACGGCCGCCTGGGACACTCTCCGTAGATGCCGCCTATTCCGGCGTAACGGGCTCCGCCAGCACCAGCCCCGACGGGAGTTCCTCTCCGAAGATGCGGCCCAGCGTCCCGTCGTCCTCTTCCTCGCCATCGAATACCCCCAGCAGGCGATCGGCATGCGGCAGCGTTTGGAGTTTGCTCCTCACCGCCTCGCGCGTGGCGGCGGGAAGGTCGCGCGTGGGGTCTTCGGTCCGGCGAGCCATCCCAGCCAACGCGTCGCCGGCGGCGGGGATGCGGAGCAGCGCTTCCACCCAGCGCGAAACCGTGGCCGGCGGGATCACCAGGTTGATCGGCC
>OCZU010002091.1_pt1 | contig 12835 bp, 8 predicted proteins | sample 1539001 | NCBI WGS metagenome assembly OCZU01 (sample SAMEA3539306, study PRJEB22396) | soil metagenome | biome: tundra; feature: field; material: soil | place: USA | collected 2010-05 | depth 0.15 m
GCACCGGGGTCAGCGCAAGGTACCGCAGCGCTCTGATCATGGCGTTTCTCCCTTCTGTTGGTGCAATGGACCTTGCGAGCCCCGCTCTATCGAAGCGCTTCGACATTTTCACCGTTACAGGAGTGTGTCAATAGTGTTTCGCAGGACTACAGCTGGCTGATGGCACGTAACTCATCTCGAAGCGCTTCGAGTTACCGCCGCTGGATCACCCCGTGACCAGCCCGCGGAGTACGCTGCAAACCTGCCGGTGAGGGGAGCCACGTCGTGACAGCACAACCCCAGCCGCTGGCCGGGCGCCGCGCCCTGGTGACCGGAGCGGCGAGCGGGATCGGCGCCGCCTGCGCCCGGGCGCTGGCCGAGGCCGGCGCCCACGTCGTCGCGGCCGATATTGACGCGGCAGGCGCCGCGGAGATCGCCGCGCAATTGGGCGGCGAGCCGTGGGTCGTGGACTTGACCGACACCGCGGCGCTGGAGACGCTGACGCTGGATATCGACGTGCTGGTGAACAATGCCGGCATACAGCACGTCTCGGCGATCGAGCAGTTTCCGCCCGCCGCATTCCGCCGCATGCTCGCGCTGATGCTCGAGGCGCCGTTCCTGCTGGTCCGGGCCGCGCTGCCGCACATGTATGAGCAGGGCTTCGGCAGGATCATCAACATCACGTCCGTGCACGGCCTGCGCGCTTCGCCGTACAAGTCCGCGTACGTGGCGGTCAAGCACGGCCTGGAGGGGCTGTCGAAAGTCATCGCGCTGGAGGGCGCGGCGCGCGGCGTGACCAGCAACTGCATCAGTCCCGGTTATGTTCGCACGCCACTCGTCGAAAAGCAGATCGCCGATCAGGCGCGGCTGCACGGCATCGCCGAAGAGGACGTCGTCGAGACCGTCCTGCTCGCCGAGACCGCCGTGAAGCGGCTGGTTGAGCCAGCCGAGGTCGCCGAACTCGCGGTCTGGCTCGCTGGGCCGGCCGCCGGGATGGCGACCGGCTCGTCGTTCACCATCGATGGCGGCTGGACCGCGAAGTGACGCGCTAGGGACACGCCCTAACAGGCCGGCAGCCGGTAGGCGATGTGCGGGCGCAGGGGGTGGCCTGCCGCGAGCCCTGGATGGTCGAAACGCGCGGTCGCGAGCCCGGGCTGCCCAGTCCAGGCCGACCGGTCCAGGCCGACCGGTCCAGGCCGGCCGGTCCAGGCCGGCCGGTCCAGGCCGGCCAGCCCGCCGGTGGCGGCATCGGTGGCCCGGGAACATGGTCACTTAAAGTTCGTGGCAGGGATTTGTGAGTAATCACACGATACGTCCAGGCGGCAGTCGGTTCTGGCCCCAGCGAAGACCGGCGGATAGCCGGTCTTGGCCCGGCCGGCCCGGCGACCGCGTATAAGTTGTCTTCCGTCGTCCACTTCACGGGCCTAGGCGAGCGGTTTCCCGCTGGGTGACACTGGTGGTGGTGCCACCTGTTGCTTACCGGGAGCCCGGTGGTGGCCGCCAGGGTAGGGGTTAACATGTCCGGCTGGTTCCGAGAGCAGATCGTGGAAACGGGGCGGCTGCCGCTGTTCTGTTTCTTCGTGGCGTTCGTGGCCGGCTTCGGTTTCATTCGCGTGTCCGCGCGTCTCATCCGCGCGCAGGTCCGCTGGTGGCCGGGCAACGTCATCGCAGGCAAGACGCACGTCCATCACATGGTCTTCGGCGTGGTGTTCATGGGCGTCGGCGGGGTCGCCGAGCTTGCCGCGCCACTGCACTCGCTGCCGTGGCGATCTTGGCCGGCCGCCTTGTTCGGGCTGGGCACCGCGCTGGTTCTCGATGAATTCGCGCTCCTGCTGCACCTGCGCGACGTGTACTGGAGCAACGAGGGCCGGCTGTCGGTGGACGCCGTGTTCGTCGCCGCGGGAGTGACCGCGCTGCTGCTGATCGGGATCGGCCCCGTCGGGGTGAAGGCCGTGGCTGACTACCTCCGGCTGACCGGAAATGCCGGCGCGGGCCTGACGCTCATCGTGACGGTGGCGGTGCTTTTCGTGCTCGCCGCGATCACGCTGCTGAAGGGCAAGGTCTGGACCGGGCTGTTCGGCGTGATCGTGCCGCCGCTGTTCATCGCCGGCGCCGTCCGGCTCGCCCGGCCCGGGTCACCGTGGGCCCGCTGGCGCTACCGGGAACGGCCCGGGAAGCTGGCCCGGGCTGACCGCCGGGAAGAACGCCTGCGCCTGCCGGTGATCCGCGCGAAGATCCGCTTCCAGGACATGCTCACTGGCCGGCACGACCAGCCCGTGGCCGGGCGCGAGTATGGTGCACCGGCCGGACCCGGGCCGGCCATGACGGCCCGCCAGGTTGGCGCGTCCGACGAGGCGCCTGATGCCAACTGACGGGCCGGTGTACGCGCTGGGCGCCGGTTTGCGTTGGAGTGCACTCGAACGCCTAGTGTCGGTGGAGTGACGAGCTTTACGACGAGGCAGGCGGCCGAGAAATGCGGGCTGACCCAGCACACGCTGCGCTGGTATGAGCGGATCGGCCTGCTGGACCGGATCGACCGCACGGCCGACGGGCGCAGGCGGTTCAGCGACGCGGACCTCGACTGGCTGGTCCTGCTGAGCAGGCTGCGCGCGACCGGTATGCCCGTGCGTGACATGCAACGCTACGCCGAGCTCGTCCGGTCGGGGGCGGGCCAGCCGGAGCGGCTGGAGTTGCTGCAGCGGCACCGGGAACGGGTCAGTCAGGCGCTACTGGAGCAACAGGAGTGCCTGCATCTGCTTGACACCAAAATCGCGACGTATCGCCGCCAGGTACCTGCGGCGCAGGGATAGGAGTTTCACGTGCGCAAGGTTTCACTGGGCGATGTTCATGTCTCGGCGCAGGGTCTCGGCTGCATGGGCATGAGCGAGTGGTATGGCCAGGCGGACTGGGAGGAGTCGATCGCCACCATCCGTCGCGCGCTCGATCTCGGCGTGACCTTCATCGACACCGCCGATATTTACGGAGCGGGCCACAACGAGGTCCTGGTCGGGCGTGGGATCAGCGGCCGCCGGGACGAGGTGCAGCTCGCGACGAAGTTCGGCATCGACCGGTCGGGCGGGGACGACAAGCGGGTGATCCGCGGCGAGCGCGGATACGTGAAGAGGGCGTGCGAGTCGTCGCTGCTGCGGCTGGGCGTGGACGTGATAGATCTCTACTACCTGCATCGCCCGCCGCAGACCGCCGAGATCGAGGAGACCGTCGGCGCGATGGCTGAGCTGGTCGCCGAGGGCAAGGTGCGCTACCTGGGCCTCTCCGAGGTGGACAACGACTTGCTGCGCCGTGCCTACGCCGTGCATCCGATCACGGCGGTGCAGAGCGAGTATTCGCTGTGGGCCAGGGACCCGGAAACGACGGTGCTGGACGCGCTCCGCGAACTCGGCGTCGGGCTGGTCTCGTACTCACCGCTCGGCCGCGGCTTCCTCACCGGCACGGTGGACGTTGCCGCGCTGGACGCCAAGGATTTCCGCGGCCGCAACCCGCGCTTCGCGGGCGCTGCCGGGGTGGCCAACCAGGGGATCGCCGACGCGGTGCGACGGGTGGCCGAGGCCAAGCGCGTGACGCCCGCGCAGGTAGCGCTGGCCTGGGTGCACGGGCAGGGGGAGCGGCTCGGCGTGCCGGTGGTCCCGATCCCTGGCACCAAGCGGGTCAAGTGGCTCGAGCAGAACGTGGCGGCGGTCGACGTCACGCTCACGGCCGACGAGCTGGCCGTGCTCGACCCGCTGGGCGATGAGGTGGCCGGCGCCCGTTACTGAGCCCGACCGCAGCCGGCCATGCGGCCGCCCGGGCGGCCATCCGGGCGGATCGCGCCGTCAGCGGACCCGGACCGCAACGAGGCATGCGTCGTCGCCGGTATCAGATGGCGCGCGGCTGAGCAGATGATCGGCGTAGGACGCGACGCTGCCAACCGGCCGGCTGGCGATGCGGAGCAAGGACTCCATGCTGTCGTCGATGGATTCGTCTCGGCGTTCGATCAGCCCGTCCGTGAAGAGCAGCAGGGCGTCGCCCGGTAGCAGCGAGGTCGTCACCTCCTCATAGGAAGCATCTGGCTCCACCCCGAGCAGGAGCCCCTGCGGGAGGCTGAGTTCCTGGGCCACGGCGTCGCGCACCAGGACGGGGGGCATGTGACCGGCCCGTGCCCAGCGCAGGGACCGGCTCGCCGGATCGTAGAGCCCGCAGACAGCCGTGCCGATGATGCCGTCGGTGAGGTGACAGGCGACATTATTGAGCCAGCCGAGCAGCGCCCCGGGACCCGCCCCGGTGATCGCCAGTCCGCGCAGGCAGTTCCGCAGGGCCACCATGCCGGTAACCGCGTCAATCCCGTGCCCAGCGACGTCCCCGACCACCAGGAGGACCTGGCCCCCCGGCAGCGGGACCGTGTCGTACCAGTCGCCGCTGACCAGATTCCCCGGCCCGGCCGGCCGGTACCGTGCGGCGATCTCGAGACCGGCCACGTCCACCGGTTGCGCTGACCGCGGCGTGATGGCTTGCTGCAGGCGCAGGGCCAGGACCCGCTCCTCCTCGGCCCGCTCCTCGGTGTCGGCTAGCTGGTCACGGGTCGCGGCGAACGCCACCTGCGTATGGTAGTCGGCCGATACGTCCTGATACGCGCCGCGCACGGCGACCAGGGTGCCCGCCTGGTCCGTGACGGGCTCGGCGAAGACACGGAGCTGCCGGACGCTCTGGTCGTCAGAACGGATGATCCGGAAGACGGCCGCAGTCGCCTTCTGCTCAGTCAGCAGCGTGCTGCGGAATCGCTCGACCCCGGCGATGTCGTCGGCCGGCACCCGGGTGTGCAGCTCCGCGACCCGGACCGGAGCGCCGGGCTGCTGCCCGAACAGGGCGAATGTCCGGTCGGTCCAGTGCACGTCGCCGGTGAGCAGGTTCTCCTCCCAGCCGCCGATGTGGCCGAGCCGCTGGGCGTGCTGGAGCAGCGCCGTGAGCCGCTCGACCTCGTCGGCCCGCCGCCAGGCGATCACGATGCCGTCGAAAAGGCGCACGATGCGGACCTCCATCACGGGCGCCATCGCGGCGTGCTGCACCGGCATGCTGATGACCTCGCCGGATGCGTGCTGCGGCTCGCCCGTCGCCAGCACCGCGGCGGCCTGGTCGTACAGGCCGCCCGGCAGTGCCGCCGCCGGGTATGCCTCCAGCAATGACTGGCCGGCCAGGTCCGCGGCGCTGCGGCCGGCTGGGTCACGGAAACCGTCGCTGAGGTGGCAGATCAGGAAGTCCACCAGCCGCCCCTCGGCGTCGCGCAGGCAGCGCGCGAACATGGCCGACTCGAGCAGCCCGTCCAGCAGTCCGAGGATCCACGATGCCCGGTCATCGGCGAGAAGATCACCATGCGCCAGCCGGGTGCCAAGCGCCTGCGCGCACACCTCGGCGAGGGCGGTGATCTGGCGGCGCAGCGGGGTGGGGAAGGCCGCACGGGGATCGGGCCAGCAGATCTCCATGGCGCCGAGGGTCACCCGGGCGCTGCGCAGCGGGAGCACCGCGCGTGCCCCGGCCGGCCAGCGGCCCATCAGGGGAGTGCCGTCCGCTTCTGGGGACCCGGCAGGCCACCAGAATTCGAGGCCCTCGTGGGCCGCCCGCTGGGCGAGTGAGCGCATGTCTGGGTGTATCCGCCGCCAGCGACTGGCCTCGCGCGTTCCGAATCCGGCCTCGCTGGCCAGCGCCAGGCCGCCATCGGGTTCGGTCAGCCAGAGCGCCACCGCCACCGCCCCCGTCGGGGCGAGTGCCTCTTCAAGCAGTGCGGCCGCGACGCCGGCGGCGTCGGGAGATGTCTCCATGGCGGCCCCCGCCAGGCTGAGGCGGCGCATGGGCGGTTCGGCCGCCCCGGGCGCCGGCGCCTCGCTGGTGACCTGGCCTTGACTGGTGAGCCAGCCGTTGCCGGTGAGCGGTGGCTGCCTGGCGATCTGGGCGGCGAGTTCCGGTACGCTCGTCCCGGATTCGGCCGAGAGGTGCGCCAGTTGCTCCTGAGCCTCGGCGGCCGAGCAGCCGAGCCGCTCCATCAGCATCCCCCTGGCGAGATCCGCGACCGAGCGCGCGGCGGCCTCGGAACGCATCCTGTCCAGCTCACGCCGCTGCCGTGCTATCAGCCCACTCAGCCTGGCGAACTCGCCACTGCCCGCTGCCGTCACGGCCACGCCTTCCCGGGACCGGCCCATCGGCACTACGCTACCGGCCACGATTGACCTGTCCTGGCCATTATTCTCCTTATGGACCGTGGGAGTATCGGCCTGTCGAGGAAGAGCCGTCGGAGACGCTTCCTTGCAGCCGGGATTTGGGGAGCGTCGATGACAGAGGCCGCGCAGCCGGGAGGCCAGTCCGCGGACCCGCGGTTGCAGCTATTGCTGGCGGGCCTGACCGCAGTGCGCGGCGGGGACTTCAGCACCCGCCTGCCGCACACGGGCGATCCGCTGATGGTTGAGATCGCCACCGTCTTCAACAGCATGACCGATCAGCTTGCCCTGTTCACCTCGGAGGTGACCCGGGTGGCCCGCGAGGTTGGCACCGACGGGAAGCTCGGTGGCCAGGCCCAGGTACCCGGCGTCGCGGGAACGTGGAAGGACCTGACCGATTCGGTGAACGCCATGGCGGGCAACCTCACCGGCCAGGTCCGGGACATCGCGCAGGTCGCGACGGCGGTGGCCCGGGGTGATCTGAGCCAGAAGATCACCGTGGACGTCAAGGGCGAGATGCTCGAGCTGAAGGGCACCCTCAACACGATGGTGGACCAGCTCTCGGCGTTCGCCGACGAGGTGACCCGGGTGGCCCGCGAGGTGGGCACCGAGGGCCGCCTGGGCGGCCAGGCGCAGGTGCCGGGGGTAGGCGGCACCTGGCGCGATCTCACCGACTCGGTGAACTTCATGGCAGGCAACCTGACCAGCCAGGTCCGCAACATCGCCCAGGTCACCACGGCGGTGGCCCGGGGAGACCTGTCGAAGAAGATCGACGTGGACGCACGCGGCGAGATCCTGGAGCTGAAGACCACGATCAACACGATGGTGGACCAGCTTTCGTCGTTCGCGGCCGAGGTCACCCGCGTCGCGCGGGAGGTGGGCAGCAAGGGGCTGCTCGGTGGCCAGGCCGAAGTGGAGGGCGTGTCCGGCACCTGGAAGCGGCTGACCGAGAACGTCAACGAGCTCGCCGGGAACCTCACCCGCCAGGTCCGCGCGATCGCCGAGGTGACCAGCGCGGTCGCCACCGGGGACCTGACGCGCTCCATCACCGTCGAGGCCGAGGGGGAGGTCGCCGAGCTCAAGGACAACGTCAATGCCATGGTCCAGTCGCTGCGCGAGACGACCAAGGCCAACCAGGAGCAGTACTGGCTGAAGACGAACCTGGCCCGCATCGCCGGCCTGCTGCAGGGTCACCGGGACCTGGCCACCGTCGGCGAACTGATCATGAACGAGCTCATCCCCCTGGTCGGCGCCCAGCACGGGACGTTCTTCATCGCCGCCGACAGTAGCGACGACACCGTGCTGCGCCTGATCGCCGGCTACGGCCTGCGGGTTGACATGGCGGCGCCCACCCGGTTCCGGCTCGGGGAGTCGCTGGTCGGCCAGGTGGCGAAGACCAAGAAGTCCATCGTGGTGACCGACGCCCCGGCTGGCTACGTGAAGGTCTCCTCCGGGCTGGGGGAGTCCGCGCCGCTCAATCTGATCGTCCTGCCGATCATCTTCGAGGGGCAGGTCCTCGGCGTGATCGAGGCAGGCTCGTTCAGCCCGTTCACCCAGGTGCACCAGGACTTCCTGGAGCAGATGATGGAGACTATCGGCGTCAACGCCAACACGATCATCGTCAACTCGCGGACCGACGACCTCCTCGCGGAGTCGCAGCGGCTGGCGGTGGAGCTGCAATCCCGCTCCGGTGAGCTGCAGGCCAGGCAGGAGGAACTCCAGCGCTCGAACGCCGATCTGGAGGACAAGGCAGCTCAGCTGGCCCGCCAGAACAGTGCTATCGAGACCAAGAACGCCGAGATCGAACAGGCCAGGCAGGAGATCGAGGAGCGGGCCAAGCAGCTCGGCCTGGCGTCGAGGTACAAGTCCCAGTTCCTCGCGAACGTGTCACATGAGCTGCGTACCCCGCTTAACAGCCTGCTCATCCTGGCCCGGCTGCTGGCGCAGAACCCGGCCGACAACCTGACGTCCAAGCAGGTGGAGTACGCGAACGTCATCCACTCGTCTGGAACTGACCTCTTGCTGCTCATCAACGACATCCTTGACCTGTCCCGGGTGGAAGCGGGCAAGCTGGACATCCATCCGGAGCGGTTCGCCCTCGCCTCGCTCGCGGAGGACCTCCGGACGGTCTTCGAGCCGCTGGCCGCCGAGAAGAACCTGAATTTCGCCATCGAGACGGAGGCCGGTGTCCCCGCCGAGGTGGTCACGGACCGGCAGCGGCTGCGCCAGATTCTGCACAATCTGTTGTCAAATGCGGTCAAGTTCACCCCGGCGGGCCGGGTGGAACTCCGGATCGGCCTGAGCCGACGCCGGAGCGCAGGCGAGGCGCCTGAGATCACGTTCTCGGTCACCGATACCGGCATCGGCATCACCGACGACAACCTGGAGACGATCTTCGAAGCCTTCCAGCAGGGTGACGGCACCACAAGCCGCCGCTACGGCGGGACTGGCCTCGGCCTGGCGATCAGCCGCGAGGTTGCTGCCCAGCTCGGCGGCCGGGTCACCGCGGAGAGCGAGCCCGCCGCGGGCAGCACCTTCACTCTCTACCTGCCCGCGGCCTATCCGGGCGCGGCCGAGGGGCTCACCCCGCAGCCGGCGGCAGACTTCGCGGAAGCCGCAGCGTACTCGCTGACGGCGGCCGCAGCTAGCGACGCGGCGCCCGTGCCTCAGCCGCCCGTGCCTCAGCCGCCCCTGCCGCATCCGACGGTGCCGCAATCACCAGGACCGGACCCCGGTGTGGCCGATCCCGCACTGGTGTCACCGGCCGCGGCGGCCCGGCCGGTGGCCAAGCCGGGAGCACACGAGAGCCTGCGCGGCAGGAGTGTCCTCGTCGTCGACGACGACCTGCGTAACGCCTTCGCGATCACCAGCATCCTTGAGCTGTACGGGCTCACTGTCATCCACGCGCCCGACGGGCAGCAGGGCATCGGGGTGCTGCGGTCCAACCACGACATCGATCTCGTCCTGATGGACGTCATGATGCCGGAGATGGACGGCTACGCCACCACCGCCGCGATCCGCACCATGCCAGAGTGTGCCCGCCTGCCCGTGATCGCGGTGACCGCACGGGCCATGCAGGGCGATATGGACAAGAGCCTCGCCGCCGGGGCGAGTGACTACGTGACCAAGCCGGTCGACACGGAGGAACTTCTCACCTGCATGGAACGCTGGCTGGCCCCCCTGGGACAATCGTGACTAGCTGGCGGGGGCGTGACTAGCTGGCCGGGACAACGATCCGGTACTCGTGGATCTTGCGGTAGATCGTCGCCCGGGACATCCCCAGCGACTTGGCCGCTTTGACCTTGTTGCCTTCATGATCCAGCAGGCTCTGCACGATGGCATCGCGCTCCATCGACTCCAGCGGGCTGAGCAGCCGGCGGCTGACCGTCCAGCATTCCGGCGGCAGGTCGCTTGGGTGGATCGTCCCGGTCCGCCGGTGCTGCACCACCTGCTTGAGGATCTGCCATAGCTGCTCGGCGTTACCCGGCCAGCTCGACCGCAGCAGCAGCTGCATCGCCTCGGGCGAGCAGTCCAGCTGTTCGCGCCGGCTGAGCTTCGCGAGGAAGAACGGCACGAGTTCGTGCAGGTCCTCGCTGTGATGCCGGAGCGGGGGGAGTTCCACGGTGCTCGGGAAGGACCGCAGCACCTCGGCGAGGTCTGCGCTGACACGGGGGGTTCCGGGGGGCCGCCCCCCCGGGTCAGCAGAGCCCTCGCTCAGCGTGACCGCGACCCACAGCGACTGCTGCTTGCCCGCGGCCAGCGCTTCGTCCAGCGCTGCCGACAAGGCGTGCAGATGCCGGGCTTTGAGCCCGTCGACGTGCCTGATCACCAGGTCACCCTCGGCCTCGAGCAGCTCACGGCGGGCCCCTGCCGCCCACTCGGGATCGCCGGCGTCCGCGGCGTCCAGCACCTCGAGATGGCGGCCGGGATTGCGCCGCTGGTGCAGCGCCCGGAGCAGGGCCAGCTTGCCGGTTCCGCGTTCGCCCTCCAGCGCGAGCCACTCTGACGCGGTGTAGACCGCCTCCACCTGGTGGCATGCGCGCACCCAGAGCGGCCCGGTGCCGACCAGGCCAGGCAGGAAAATCCGGGCTTGCGGCGCGGTGTCGGCCGACTGCCGGGTGCCCCATTCGACCAGCTTCACGTGCACGACGCCGCCGGCCGGCCGGCCTTCGCGGCCCACGGGCCGGCAGTGCAGCCGTGCCTTGATGCCGGTGGGCAGCTCGACCGTGACCGGGCTGGCCTGGCGGCTGGCCAGCGCATCTGCTGCCTGCCCGAGCAGCACCACCTGGTCACCGGGATCCAGCACATGCCGGGCGTAGTCATTCATCATCACGACGTCGTTGTTGAGCGCGAGCACGATCCCGGCAGTGCGCTTGCAGGCCCGCAGGTACTCCGACAGCAGCTCGAACTCCCGCGCGCTGCTGTCGGTCAGCAGCGCCTGGGTGATCTGGTCGGCGGTGGTCTTGGCCAGCGCGATCAGCAGCGGGTCGGCGTCCTTGCGCCAGCAGGTGAGATCCACGGCGCCAATCGTCTTGCCGGAGGTTGGGTGGTGGATCGGCACCCCGGCGCAGGCGAGATCCTCCAGGTTCTCCGCATAGTGCTCATGGCCGAACACGTGCATTGGCCGGCCGCCTTCCAGCGCCGTGCCGATCCCGTTAGTGCCGACGAACTCCTCCGCGTAGCTGAAACCCGGCGCGAGCTGGACACTGTCGAGATGCCGTTCAAGATCGCGATCGCCGGTCAGCCGGGCCAGGACGACGCCCGCGGCGTCGGTCAGGATGACGCTGATCGGCTGGCCATCCAGGTTGTCGCGCAGGGCCCGGAGCACTGGCAGGGCGTTGCGGGTCAGCGGGGTATCGAGATTGGGATCGCGGATGTAGTTCAGCTCGATGTGATCGGCGGCGACTTTCCACTGCCGCGATCGCCACCAGGAGGCCAGGATCGTATCGCGCACCTGGTTCGGCTCGAAGGAGTCGGCGGTGAGGAACCGCTCCCGTGTCTTAGCGAGCCGGTCAGCGTCGGTGACTTGGGGTCTGGGCATATCGCCTCCTTGTACCGCTCTCGCAGGCGACCCTGTCTGCGAGGTCGGGCTTGGAGGTTGCGTCCTGCCTCCCAAGATAAGCCCGGTCCCTCCGATACGTGTCTCATGTTGAGACTGCTAATTCGCGCCAGTGGCCATTTGATGCCTTCACGTGAGCGCGGCGAACCGCTTGGGAGGCGCCCGATGGACCGGCCAGGTGAGTTGCCGGACGAGACCTACAACCCGTGGACTGTCGTCAACCTGGTTTTCCATCATCTGGCGGAGGAGGGCCTGCACCCCGCGCTGGGTGACTCGGGGGACCCGGGCGCGCCTGCCGCGGAATTGCTCCGTGCGCTCGGGATCGAGCCTGCCGCGGAGGGCAACCGGCAGGTCTCCAGGGACGTTCAGGAGCATCTGGCGCAAATCCGCGCCGCCGTATTCGACGAAAGCTGATCGTTCCCGTCGTTGCGGCCGCCGGGGCCGACGGCCGGCCTAGCACGCCCGCGTAAACGCGATGTTGCGGCGCTGTCTCATGTTGAGAGCTAAATCCCTGCTCCTACAGGTTGTGATGCAGCACAGGAGGACTTTCCGGGCGTGCCAGCCGGTGCGCCCCCGGCGAGGTGACGCACCTGAGCCGGGCACGACGATCAAGGCCGCAAGAAGGCTGTCTCAGCCGACCCGAGTGAAGGGCAAGGGGTGACTATGAGTCGCCAGAGTGTGGCTAAGGCCCACCAGAAGATCCAGGAACTCTCCTGGGAACCGCTGTACCACGAGCCGGTGTCCCAATACGGGACGGACTACACGTTCCATAAGGCGGCCAAGAAGGACCCCCTCAAGCAGGTCCTGCGGTCCTACTTCCCCATGCAGGAAGAGAAGGATCACCGGGTCTACGGCGCCTCCGACGGGGCCATCCGCGGCAACATGTTCCGCCAGGTACAGGAGCGCTGGCTGGAGTGGCAGAAGCTGTTCCTGAGCATCATCCCGCTGCCCGAGATCTCGGCGGCGCGGGCCATGCCGCTGCTGTTCCGCACGGTTCCCAACCCTGAGCTGCACAACGGCCAGGCGATCCAGATGATCGACGAGGTCAGGCACTCGACGATCCAGCAGAACCTCAAGCGCCTGTACATGAACAACTACATCGACCCGGCCGGCTTCAACAACAGCCTCCGGAACTTCCAGAACGACTACTGCGGGACGATCGGCCGGCAGTTCGCCGAGGGCTTCATCACCGGTGACGCCATCACCGCGGCGAGCATCTACCTGACCATCGTGGCCGAGACGGCCTTCACGAACACGCTGTTCGTGGCCATGCCCGCCGAGGCCGCCGCCAACGGTGACTACCTGCTGCCGACGGTGTTCCACTCGGTGCAGTCCGATGAGTCCCGGCACATCAGCAACGGTTACGCCACCTTGCTGATGGCGCTCGCTGACGAGGGCAACCACCAGCTGCTCGAGCGTGACCTGCGCTACGCGTGGTGGAACAACCACCGGGTGGTAGACGCGGCCATCGGCACGTTCATCGAGTACGGCACCAAGGACCGGCGCAAGGACCGCGAGTCCTACGCCGAGATGTGGCGGCGGTGGATCTACGACGACTACTACCGCAGCTACCTCGTGCCGCTGGAGAAGTACG
>OCZU010002092.1_pt1 | contig 12834 bp, 13 predicted proteins | sample 1539001 | NCBI WGS metagenome assembly OCZU01 (sample SAMEA3539306, study PRJEB22396) | soil metagenome | biome: tundra; feature: field; material: soil | place: USA | collected 2010-05 | depth 0.15 m
CTTCGTGCTCCGCTCGGAGGAGCTTCGCCATCACCCGGGCCAGATCGCGTTTCCCGGCGGAGGGGCCGAGACAGCTGACGCGGACGTGGTGGCGACGGCTCTTCGCGAAGCGGGTGAGGAGTTGGGGATCGGGGCCGAGAGCGTCGAGATCCTCGGCGCGCTGACCCCGTTCTCAACAGTGGTCTCGGGACGGTGGCTGACCCCGGTCGTGGGTCTGCAGCGCGGGCCAATCGAGTTCAGGTCCGACGATTTCGAGATCGCTGAGTGGTTTCATGTCGACATCGCCGACCTCATGGTGGCGACGCACACAATTCGCGAGATCGAGCGCGATGGCATGCGCCGTCAAGTTCATTACTACGAGGTGTCCGGCCGGATCATCTGGGGGGTCACCGGGGCGATCGTGCACGAGTTGCTCGAGCGCATCGGCCGGACCGACTGACCTCAGGCCGCCGCGCCGGCGATCTTCTGATCCTGAGCGAGAGCGACCGCCGCGGCGAAGGCCGGATCCACCGGCGCTGCGGAATTGACAACGAGGACGACCGCGATCACATCGCCGTCCTGCAACGCGACGCCAACCTGGCTGTACCCGGTCAGCGTTTTTCCGATGAACTCATCAGCCTGGCAGCCGAGATGTCCGAGCGACGATACGCTCGTGACTGACACGAACTGCTTCTTCGCCGCGTCGCGCAACTGTGGATAGTCAGCGCTTGCGTTGAGCGCCGAAGGATCGAGGACGACGTCGTCCTCGATGCGATACGTATTGGTGGCATTGGCAAATCCGCGCTGGTCACTGTTCGGGGTGTTGTTCATCTCGCCGTCGGTGATCTGTTTCAGCGGTGGGCCGCCATACGGGATTCCACTGACCGTGAGCGCCAGCCGGGTGACTGGTGAGGTCGACGAACTGAGTTGCGGGTTCGCACACGCCGATGCGGATGCGGAGGGTGTTGCCAGTCCCGACGTCGGATCGGCTGACGAGGCCGCGATGTTCGCGGTATCGCCGCATCCGGCGGTCATAACCGCGACGATGGCGCAGGCGCCGACGACCAGTGCTGTACGCATAACCAAGCTCACTCTCAAGACCCCTCCCAACCACCGTAGCACAGGGTCCCCCGGTCAGCGGTATCGCGGATGCACCACAAACGGGTTGCCGCGCATCTCCTCATCCACGGTGGTGCGCTGACCGTGGCCGGGGTAGACGACCGTGTCGGGAGGAAGCGTATAGATGCGGTTTTCGATCGAAAAGATGAGCGCCGGCCACGATCCGCCGGGCAGATCGCAGCGACCGACACCGCGATGGAACAGCGTATCGCCCGACAGTAGGTCGGGTCCGATCCTGAAGCACACCGACCCGCGGGTGTGCCCCGGCGTGTGTACGACTTCGATGTCGAGGCCGTGCCAGCGGAGCAATTCGCCGTCGCTCAGATCCTCCTCGCACACAACGTCGGGCAGGTCGTCCGGAACACCTGGAAGGTACCGAACGGCGTCGAGCTGTTCGCGATCATCGGGATGGATGGCAGCCTCACATCCGAATGCAGCCTTGATCGCCGGGACGCCGCTCACGTGGTCTGGATGGCCGTGAGTCAGGAGAATGCGATCGCAGCGCAATCCGCGCTTCTCCAGCAGGTCAAGTGTCTGCGGATACTGCAATCCCGGATCGATGACGAGCGCGTCGGTCGTGTCGCGCCGGCGCAGCACGTAGCAGTTCTGATCGAACGTCGGGTCGACCACGATGGCCAGCTCGAGGAGGTCGCGCAGCGTGTCGGTCACGACCGAAAGACTACGCGGGGTTGGCGTTGATCGGGCCCAGGACGTCCGAGGCGGTGATCGGAAGCACGAACCCCGCACCCCGCTCACGCCGGCGTGGGGCGTCCGACGCGACCAGCGCACGGTCGAGCACCTCACCCACGTTATCCACGGGAACGACCTCGATCGCCTCGAGGATCTCCTTGTCGACCTCGTACAGGTCGCGCACGTTCTTCGCCGGCAGGATGAAGGTCTTCAGCCCCGAACGGTGCGCGGCGAGCAGCTTGTCCTTGACGCCGCCGATGGGAAGTACCTTGCCCCGCAGGGTCACCTCGCCTGTCATCGCGAGGTCGCGGCGCACGCGCCGCCCGGACGCCACCGACACCATCGCGGTCGCCATGGTCACCCCGGCGGAAGGCCCATCCTTGGGGATTGCGCCTGCTGGGACGTGAACGTGGATGGCATGGGTGTCGAAGAAGTCTCGGGGCGCGCCGTACTCGACCGCGTGGACCTTCGCCCACGACAGCGCTGCACGGGCGGACTCCTCCATCACACTGCCGAGCTGGCCGGTCAACACGAGCTCGGGCTTCGTCTCGATGGCCAACGCCTCGACGGTCACGATGTCGCCGCCCACCTCGCTGACGACCACACCGGTCACGGCACCGATCTCGTCCTGCTCGTGGGCCTCGCCGTAGTCATGCCGTCGCGGACCGAGCAGTTCCGAGAGATCCTCCGGGGTGATGACCACGGGAGGCGTTTCCCCGGCGGCGAGCTTGCGCGGCACCTTGCGAGCGACCTCGGCGATGGTGCGATCAAGCTGGCGCACGCCGGCCTCGCGGGTGTACCCATGCAGCATCGCGACGATGGTCTCGCGCGGAATCTGCAGCTCACCCGCGTCGAGCGAGTGCTGGTCGAGCTGGCGCGGCACCAGGTGGCGCTCGGCAATCTGTACCTTCTCCTGCTCCGTGTACCCGGTGATCCGGATGATCTCCATGCGGTCGCGGAGCGGCGGACTGATCGTGTCGACGATATTCGCCGTGGTGATGAACAGCACCTGTGAGAGGTCGTACGGAACCTCGAGGTAGTGGTCGGAGAACTCCCAGTTCTGTTCCGGATCAAGCACCTCGAGCAACGCCGCCGACGGATCACCGCGAAAATCCGCACCGACTTTGTCGATCTCGTCGAGCATGATCACCGCATTGCGCGTTCCGGCCGTCCGCATCGACTGAATAATCCGTCCGGGCAGTGCACCGATATAGGTCCGACGATGGCCACGAATCTCAGCCTCGTCACGAATGCCGCCCAGACTCATGCGCACGAACTTGCGGTCAAGAGCTCTTGCGATTGACCTACCGAGCGACGTCTTCCCAACGCCCGGAGGTCCGACGAAACACAGGATCGGCGTCTGAAGCGTTCTCCGCTTTGGAGGCGCGAGTGCGGCGGGTCCTGTCGGCACGGGGCCCCCTCGCCGTTCAGCTGCCCGGTCTGACTCCTCATCGTCCTGCGTTCTGGGAACGTCTTGCGCGGCGCCGGTCAGCAGATCGGCGCTTCCCCCCGTGCCGCCACCCGCCTGCTGGTTGGCCGTTTCAAGCTTGGCGTCCGCTTCGTCCTTGGTCGCTTCCGCGTTCGCCAGCTCGGTTGCGGCCTTGACGCGGATCCGGTCGCGGACAGCGAGCCATTCCAGCACACGATCTTTGACCTTTGTCAGGCCGTAATGGTCTTCGTCGAGGATGGCCGCGGCGCGTTCGATGTCGAGTGTCTCTGCGGGTGGGTCTATCCAGGGAAGGTCCAACAGCCAGTCGACCCAGGTTCTGACCATTCCCATTTCTGGGGAGGCGCTGGGGATCTGCTCGAGGCGGTGGACCTCTTTCAGCACGCGCTGTTTGACGTTGTCGGGCATCCCTGCTTTTTCGACGCGGGCGCTGAGGTCCTCGTCGTCTTCACCGGCGTCGTCGAGCTCGGAGAGCTCCTTGCGGATGGCGCGGAGCTGCTCGCGGAGGATGTGCTCGCGCTGCGAGTTGTTGATGGTCTTCTGAACGTCTTCGTGGATCTTGCTGCGCAGCTGGGCAACTTCGACTTCGCGCGCGAGCAGCGGGATGAGCTTGCGAAGGCGGACGAGGGTGTCGGTCTCCTGGAGGAGGGCGACGCGATCGTCGAATCCGAAATCCGGACAGGTGCTGGCGATGTCGGCGATCAGCTCCGGCTGCGACGCGCGCGCCATCGCGACCGCGGTGTCGGCTCCGACCTGGGCTCCGGCGTTGACGTACTCGGCGAACAGGCCTCGGACCGATCCGAACAATGCGTCCACCTCGGTGCCCTCGACCGGTTCGGGTGGGAGCGGCGTGACGGTAGCGATCCAGGCGTCGCCGGAGGCGTCGAAGGCATCGATGCGGACGCGTTCCTTGCCCTCGACGAGCGCATGCGCGCCGCCGCCCGGAAGCCGCCGGAATGCGCCGACATGGGCGATGACCGCAATCGCATGCACGTCGTTGATGGAGGCTTCGTCGCGCTCGGCATCGCGCTGGATCGCCAGGACCACACGCCCGTCGCCGTTGACCGCGGCCTCGAGAGCCGCAACCGAGCGCGGCCGGCCTGCAGCCAGCGGTGCCAGCTGCGACGGGAACACCACGTTGTCCCGAAGCGGTACCGCCGGGAGGGTCAGGGGGGCGGGGCCGGAAGCGGCCGGATCGGGCTCGGCGGGGGCCGAGGGCTCGACATCGGGCATCCCAAGAGAATAGACGAGGCCTTCCGGCGTCAAACGTCGATTGCGAGTGACGTCTCCCAGTCGCGACGCCAGGCTGCGGCGTAATACGCGGCAGCGCCGGGGTGGTCTATCCGCAGCGCGGCCTCCCAGTTGCCGCCGATGCCAGCCTCGCTCCAGTTCGCCGAGGAGACCAGCACCGCACCGTCGGCCACCAGCCCCTTCGCATGGCCCGACGTCGAGCGTGCCGGGTCCATGCGGCGGGCGGGAAAGGGCAGCGCAGCGAGCAGGTCCACCGCCTTCGGGTCGGGAATCGCGCCAAGCAGAAGCGCGCAGGCCACCCTCCTGGAGGACGCCTCGGCCATCAGATCGAGCACCTCACGAACCGGCAGCGCCCTGGGATGCGCGTAGGGAACCGTGACCAGCACCCGTCGACGGGCGGCGGAGACCAGATCGCCCAGCGTCTTCCCGACCGCCGCGCCGCCGATCACCAGGGCGAGCCGGCCCGATGGCGCGCAGAGGAGCTTCGGAGCAACCTGAGGCATTGGAATGCCCACCGCGGGCGCTGTGACGTCGGACGCCACGGCCCAACCGGCCGGCGGCGCCGTCGCCGTGGCCCAGTGGGCTTCGAACGCGTCGTCCGCGGACCGATGCAGCCGGCGGGCGTGGGCCACCGTCACCCACCACTCCCGCGTCCCGGCCAGCGGCGGTCCAGCGGGAGGCAGGCGCAGATGAGGATCCCGGGGCGCATCACGCCAAAGCAAGTTGCCGCTGCCGACGGCGACCGTCCCGTCGACGATGAGCAACTTGCCGTGGGCGGCGTCGGCTCCCACCCCGGCCACCCGACACGCGGCACCGGCATCGATCAACGCGCGTGCAGTCGCCGCGTTACCATCGGAAACGTGCGCGTCGAGCACCAGGCGCACACGCAGGCCGCGCTCCGCAGCGCGGACCAGGGCCCATCGATACGACGGCCCGACCTCGTAGACCGCGGCGTCAATGCTGCGACGCGCCCGCCCGAGCAGTCGCATCAGCAGAGTCCCCGCGGAATCCGGGCCGAGCGCGCAGGTGATCGCGCTCATGGCGGCGCGAACGCGCTGGCGTGGTCGCACGGCACCTCCCGACTCTATGCACGGCGCACGCCCACACAACGCACGATCCAGCAGTCGCGCGCGCTGCCACGCGACGGTGTCACGCCCTCGCGGGGCCGACCCTCGCGGCGAGCCGCTGCAACTCCAAGTGATGCTGCTTGACGTGGGCGACCACATCGTCGAGCACGGTGTCCTGCGCCTGGAGGTGCGCCTGCAACTGCAGGCATTCGCTGAGGATTGCCTCTGCGTCGTTGTACGTCTGCTCGGAGCGCTTATCGGATGCCTTGCCCTGGATGTTCTGGCCCACGATGATGATCGGCAGCAGGACCAACTGGATGAACGTCTGTGCGATCCAGCTGATGATCGTGATCAGCGATCCGCTCTTGAGTGCGTCCGGCAGGCTCACGAGCGAAATCAGCGTGAACACGTAAGCGCACCACATCGTACCGACCACAGCCGTGATGATCAGCGCGAAATGCCCGTTGATTCCGACGCTTTCGTCCTTAACCTTGACCGGCTTCTCGTTTCTGCGCTGTGCGATGCGCGGATGCTCGACGCGGTGGAACAGCTCTTCGACCTTGGGGATCGAGACGGGTGCCGGGCTCGGTGCCGGTGGGACGGGCTGGTCGGTCATGTCAGATCTCCTCGCGTGGGTGCTGGAGGTGGGCGCCCAATTGCGCGGTATCGTGAACGATGCAGGAGCAGTTGAGTGAAGGTCGGGAGTCGCGGATCAGGCTCGGTGTCGCAACATCGCCGGCGGACGCGACCGGCGAAGACTCCATGCCGGCTGACGCTCGACGAACTCGTACATCGCGGCGGGACGTCCCGGCCCTCCTTTGGCGAGCGTGCCGGTGGCACGCACCAGGCCCGATTGCTCGAGCTCGCGCCGGAAGTTCGAAGGCTCGTAGGTCACGCCGCTGATCGCCTCGAACACCCGCCTCGCCTGCGGCATGGTGAATCGCTCGGGGAGCAGCCCGACCGCGATATTCGACCACCAGAGCTTGCCGCGGAGTCGCTCGACGGCATCGACGACGATCCGGGGGTGGTCGAAGCCGAGCGGCGGGAGCGCGTCGACAGGTTCCCACCTCGAGCTGGACTCGTCTGCCCGGAGCACCGCCGCGTCGATGAGGGCGAGGTAGGCGACAGTGGGAATCCACCCGCGCGGGTCGCGCTCCGGGTCCCCGTAGGTCTCGAGCTGCTCGAGGTAGACAGCGCCGACCCCGGTCTTCTCGGTGAGCTTGCGCTGGGCGGTCTCCTCGGGCCGCTCGCTCGGACTCATGAACCCGCCAGGGAGCACCCACGTCCCCGCAAAGGGCGCCTCGACCCGCTGCACCAGGAGCACGTGGAGCCGCCCGGACAGTGGCGCCAGCACCACCGGGACGGCATAGATGCCCGCCGGGGCCGGGAACCCCGACGAGTTGACCGCGGTCATTCCGGCGGCGCTGCCGGATTCTGCACCTGGTGGCATCGCGATTGATTGTGGCGACGCGCTAGGCTGCACGTCGATGGAGAGCGGGAATATCACGACTGCGGAAGGCTTCCGCAGCGCCTATGCCGAGATCTTCGCGAATGTCGGCATGCTGGCGGAAGGGCTCGACGATGAGCGAGCGATGCTGCCGACCGGCTGTCCCGGCTGGGCGGTCCGCGATCACATCGCGCACATCACCGACCTCGAGGGCATCCTGGTCGGGCGACCGCGGGTCGAGCACATGCCGCCCGAAGGGCTGCCCTACATCCGCAACCAGCCTGGCGCGTTCATGGAGATCGGTGTCGACGCACGGCGGGCTGTGCCGTTGCTCGACCTCCTCGTCGAGTACCGCGTGGTCACCGCGGAACGGCTGGCCCGACTCGCCGCGCTGACCGATTCGCAGCTCGACGAGATGGGCCGTGGCTTCTTCGGTGAGTCCAAGGTCCGTTCGCTGCTCGCGATCCGGGTGTTCGATCTCTGGGCCCATGAACAGGACATCCGGCGCGCGCTGGGCGAGCCCGGCGGGCTCGACGGTGTCGCCGCGGCGCACAGCCGCGAGCGGATGCTCATGGGAGCTGCTCACGAGCTCCAGGAGCGGATCGCCCCCTCCGCCGGGACGGTGATCGTCTTCGATGTCAGCGGGCCGGGTGGTGCGGTGCGGGCCATCACATTCGACGGCGAAAGGGGACGGGCCGGGTCGACGATCCCCAGCTCGCAGGCTTCGACACTCCGGCTCGACCTGCCGACTCTGACCGTGCTCTCCTGCGGCCGCGCCGGCGACCCCGGGGCTCGCGCTCGCGTTGTCGTCGAAGGTGACCAGAACCTGGCGCGGCTCGTGCTCGAGGACCTGGCGGTCACACCGTGAGGGCGCGACTCCTTGCTACCGGGATCGTGGCGGCCCTGATGCTGGCCGGGTGCGGGCTGCAGCAGGACCTGGGCTCGGTGCCGATCGCGGGCAACGGTCCCGTGGGGCCGGCAACACCGATCAGCGCCCCAACGCTCACCGGCACCGAGTTCGCATGGTCGTCGACACACGGGCACGTCGTGGTGCTCGACTTCTGGGGTTCGTGGTGCAGCCCGTGCAATGCGGAGCAGCCGGACCTCAACAAGCTGGCTGCACAATGGATGCCGAAAGGTGTGATCTTCCTGGGGGTGGATGAGCAGGACCCGATCGCCAACGGCGCCGCCTACGAACGCAGTTACAAGGTGCCCTATACGAGCGTCAACGATGCCAGTGAAGTGATCATCTCGGAGTACAACGTGATCGACCCACCGACGCTGATCGTCATCGACGCCAAGGGCGACATCGTCGATCGTTTCCTCGGTACGCTGGCCGGCATCAGCACCGATCTCTCGAAGCTCACCTGATGCCGCAGATCACCGTCTACGGGGCTCCATGGTGCCCGGACTGCAAGCGCTCGAAGCGATTCCTCGCGGAGCAGCGTGTCGCCTATGACTGGGTCGACATCGACCAGGACGCGGCGGCCCTCAAGCACGTCGAGGAGCTGCAGAAGGGCGGCCGCACGATTCCGACCGTCGTCTTCGACGGCACCGAGGTACTCATCGATCCAACCAACGAGGTGCTGGCGCGCAAGCTCGGGCTGACCCTCGAGGCTCAGCGGAGCTGCTACGACCTCGCGATCGTCGGTGGCGGCCCGGCCGGGCTCGCCGCCGCGATCTACGCGGCCCGAGAAGGCATCGACGCCGTGGTGATCGAACGCAGCGGGCTCGGCGGCCAGGCCGGCGTCACCGAGCGCATCGACAACTATCCCGGCTTCCCCGACGGCGTTGGAGGTGCCGACCTCGCCGAGCGATTCATCGCACAGGCCCGCCGCTACGAGGTCGAACTGCTCAGCGCGGTGAGCGTCGAGCACGTCGCGGCGGACGGTGCCGAGGCCGGCGACATCTGCCTGAAGCTGGCAAGCGGCCAGGAGATCGAGAGCCATGCGGTGCTGATCGCGACGGGGTCGTCGTACCGGCGTCTCGGTGTGCCGGGGGAGGACGACCTGATCGGCGCCGGCGTGCATTTCTGTGCCACCTGCGACGGTCCGTTCTACCGCGGCGCCGAGGAGCTTCTAGTCATCGGTGGCGGCAACTCGGCACTCGAGGAGGGACTCTTTCTGCGCAGATTCGCCGAGCGCATCCGCATCGTCCAGCGAGAGCCCGAGCTCACCGCCTCGCGGCTCCTTCAGGACAAGATCAACAACGATCCGCGCTTTGTCGTGCATCGCAATACCGAGGTCACCGAGCTCGCCGGCAAGGGACATCTCGAGTCGGTGCGCCTCCGCGACCGTGAGACCGGTGAGGAGCAGGTGGTCACGCCGCGCGCCGCGTTCGTGTTCATCGGCCTCGACCCCAATACCGCATTCCTCCGCGGCAGCGTCGACCTCGACGCTCGCGGGTTCGTCGACGACAAAGGCGGCTTCACCACCTCGATGCCCGGGGTGTTCGCCGCCGGGGATGTGCGCCGCGGCTCCACGAAGCAACTCGGCTCAGCTGTCGGCGACGGCATTGCCGCCCTGATCGCGATCCGCGAGTACCTGCAGGAGCACCACGAGGTGGCCCGGTACTGCGAGGACTGAGACCCATCATTTCAGCGTGCATGATGCTATAGTGCGGAACGCAATATGGAAATCCGCACTCAACCCAAGGACATGGTCGCGCTCACCACGCTCGGCCTGCTCAGCGAGCAGCCGTGTCATCCGTACGAGCTCCAACGGCTGTTGAAGGAACGCCACAAGGCGTATGCCGTCGGCAAGACCCGGAGCCTCTACCGGGCAATCGAGGAGCTCGAAGCGGCTGGATACATCGAGCCGCTCGAGACCAGCCGCGAGGGCCGGAGGCCGGAGCGAACCGTCTACCGGATCACCCCCGAGGGCAGCGAGGAGCTCGAGAACTGGCTCGCCGACCTCCTCTCCACGCCTGTCGACGAGACGCCGGTGTTCCGGGTCGCGGTGGGACTGCTCGGCTATATCACCCAGGAGCGGGCCGAGACCGCGCTGGCAACCCGTGTGGTCGCGCTCCGCGCACGGGTGTCCGCGCTCGACTCAACCCTCAGCATGGCCCAGGACGATCTCGGGCTCCCCAGGCTCGTTCTGCTCGAGCTGGAACACGCGATGGCGCTGGCCACGGCCGAGGTCGACTGGATCCGATCCATCCTCGCTGACATGCAGCAAGGCGTTCTGGTCTGGAACGAAGAGCTGATCAGAGGGCATTTCGAGGCAATGCACGCCGCCGACGCCGAGCGTCGCAGCCGCCATCGGGAAAACCACCTCGCAAAGTTGCTCCATCGCGAGCGAGGCGAGCCCGTGTCCACCACCAGGGAGGAGACACCATGATCGAGACACACAATCTTCGAAAGACATTCAAGTCGCGCCGGGGACCCGTCGAAGCGGTCGCCGGGGTCGATCTCGACGTCAAGAAAGGCGAGATCTTCGGCTTCCTCGGGCCCAACGGTGCGGGCAAGACGACCACTCTCAGGATGCTGTCGACGCTCCTGCCACCGACCAGTGGCGAGGCAACCGTCGCGGGTTTCGACCTCCGGCGCGAACCCGCCAAGGTGCGTTACGTCATCGGCTACGTCAGCCAGGAAGGCAGCAGCGCTCCCGAGATCCCCGGCCGGACCGAGCTGGTCATCCAGGGACGCCTCTACGGCATGACCAAGCCGCGTGCGATTGCGCGCGCAGCGGAGCTCATCGAGTCGCTCGAGCTCGCGGATTGCGCGGACCGGCCCACCAAGACGTACTCCGGAGGACAGAAGCGCCGTCTCGACATCGGCATCGGGCTCATGCACCTCCCTCAGCTGCTCTTCCTCGACGAGCCCACCACCGGCCTCGATCCACAGAGCAGGGCTCGAATGTGGGACGAGGTGCGCAGGTTGCGCGACACCGGCACGACGGTGTTCCTCACGACGCACTACCTCGAGGAGGCGGACGCGCTCTCCGACCGCATCGCAATCATCGACCACGGCAAGATCGTCGCTCTGGGCACACCCGATGAGCTCAAGCGTCAGGTCGCCGGTGACGTCGTCGTCGTGGGCACGGACCAGGCGAGCGATCGAGTGCTCGAGCTGCTCAGGGGTCAGCCGTTCGTTCGTGAGGCGACCGCCGCCGACGACCTGGTGCGGCTCTACGTCGACCGCGGCGAAACCGCGATGCCCCAGATCATTCGCGTGCTCGACTCCGCGGGCATCCCGCTCGCATCACTGTCACTGAACCGCCCGAGCCTCGACGACGTGTTCCTGCGTCAGACCGGGCGTTCGCTGCGCGAAGCGGCGTAAGAGGGAATCGATATGAAATTGCTGAAAGACACGTGGCTGATGTTCCAGCGCTATCTGCTGGTGTTCCTGCGCAACCCGGCATGGGTGGCCATCGGCGTCATCCAGCCCCTGCTCTACCTCGTCCTCTTCGCGCCGCTGCTGAAATCGCTCGTCCAGGTGCACGGATTCCCGGCCGGCGGCGCGTACAACGTGTTCGTCCCGGGACTGCTCATTCAACTCGGCTTGTTCGGTGCGAGCGGTGTGGGATTCGGGCTCATCGCCGAGTTGCGCGCCGGGGTCATCGAGCGATTCCGCGTGACGCCGGTCAGCAGGTTTGCGTTGCTGCTCGGCCGCGCATTGCGCGACATCCTGACGCTCGTGGTGCAGTCCCTCATCCTGCTGCTGCTCGCCATTCCCTTCGGGCTGAAGCCGACGGTCGTCGGAGTCATCGTCATGCTCGGATTGGTTGCGCTGATCGGCCTCGGCATGTCGTCGCTCGCCTACGCGGCCGCGCTCGCGCTGAAGAGCGAGGACTCATACGCGCCGCTCATCTTCACGCTCTCGCTGCCGTTGCTCCTCCTGAGCGGCGTGCTCCTGCCCCTCGACCTTGCACCGGGCTGGCTCCAGGACATCGCCAAGGCGAATCCGCTCTCCTACGCGGTGAACGCGGCACGCGATCTCTTCAACGGGAAGGGCTTCGACCAGGCCGTGTTCGAAGGGTTGGCGATCATGGCGGCGCTGGCAGTGGTCGGAGTGCTGATCGGTGCACGCCGGTTCACCCGAGCGATCGCCTGAGGGGACGCTCTCACGGAGAGACCGAGCGGAGGAGGTCAGCCGGCGAGGGCGGGAGCGTCCTCGAAGCAGGAGCGGACCACCGCCCCAAGTCCTGGCAGGCTGAAGGGCTTGGTGATCAGATGGTTGGCGCCGGCCAGGCGCGCACGTTCGACATCCTTGTCAGCGGAGAGCGAGGTGAACACGAGCACGGGCATCGATTGCGTCGCAGGCTGCGAGCGGATATAGCGGCACACCTCGATCCCGTCGACGCCGGGCATCATCACATCGAGGATGGCCAGGTCGAACTGCTCGGTTTCGAGCATGGAGATCGCCTCACTGCCGTCCGAAGCCTCGCTGACCTCGAAGCCTTCCATGCTGAGATACAGCCCGACGACGTGCAGCAGGCGCGGTTCGTCGTCAGCAAGAAGGATGCGCTGCTGGGTCAACGGTTGCGGCCTCCCGGGCGCGTGGATAGGTGCGTCATCGCAGTATCGAGCGCGGAATCGATCCGATCTCGCTAACCATCGTTCCGTCACCGGGTGGAGACATCAGCCACAGAACCCGGTCCCAGGCGCGGCCGTGCTGGATGATGTGGTGATGGCGGTCCCCCATGAACACGGTGAGCAGCGAGGCTCGGACGTTCGTGTCTGACCCCGATGGGCCGCGCCGCACCGCTCGCAGGATGCTCACCGAGCCTCGCCGGCCGGAACGCATCCGAGCCCTCCATTCCGCCCCCTGGCTCGCGGTGGCGACCGTCTGCGTCGGAGCGTTCATGGGCCAGCTCGACGCGAGCATCGTC
>OCZU010002093.1_pt1 | contig 12830 bp, 5 predicted proteins | sample 1539001 | NCBI WGS metagenome assembly OCZU01 (sample SAMEA3539306, study PRJEB22396) | soil metagenome | biome: tundra; feature: field; material: soil | place: USA | collected 2010-05 | depth 0.15 m
ACTCCGCTCGGTGTGGCGGTGGATGCCGCCGGAAACCTGTACATCGCGGATTTCACCAACAACCGCATCCGCAAGGTTTCCACCAGCGGAACCATCACCACGATTGCCGGAACCGGGAATTCGGGCTACTCCGGCGACGGCGGCCCGGCCACGAATGCGCAGTTGAATACCCCAACAGGAGTGGCGTTAGACTCCCGCGGCAACCTCTACATCGCGGACGCGGGCAACAACGTAATCCGGATGGTGACTGCCGGTGGCGCCATCTCGACGATCGCCGGCAACGGAACCGCGGGCTACTCGGGTGATGGTGGGCCGGCGCTCAAAGCCCAACTCATCAACCCCAGGGCCATCGCGGTCGATTCCGTCGGCAATGTGTACATCGCCGATGGCAGCACGGTCATCCGCCAGATCGTCTACCCCACCGGAATCATCCTCACGGTTGGCGGCAATGGCACCCGAGGCTATTCGGGAGACGGCGGCCTCGCCTTGAGTGCGCAACTCAACGGCCCCTCGGCAGTAGCCCAGGATTCGACCGGCAATCTGTACCTCGCGGATACCAATAACAACGCGGTGCGGGTGCTCCGGTTCGCCGGTTCGGGAATCTCCGTCAGTGCCGTGGTCAACGGAGCCGGCAACGTCAGCGGAGTCCTCTCCCCCGGTGAGTTGGTGGTGATCTACGGCTCCGGCCTTGGACCGGCGGCCCTCACGCAATTCCAACTGGGGGCCAACGGCCTGGTCCCCACGAGTTTGGCCGGCACGAGCGTCGTAGTCAATGGCGCGCCGGCTCCGATCCTTTACACTTCGGCGACGCAAGTGGCCGCCATGGTTCCGTTTGGAGTTACGGGCCCGAATGCCCAGGTTATTGTGGTGTACCAGGGGCAGGCCGCGTCCGCACTATCGGTCACTGTGGCGCCGGTGTCGCCCGGCATCTTCACCGCGAATAGTTCCGGCACCGGCCCGGCCGCGGCCCTGAATCTTCAGAAGGGCAGTACGTCCGTGAACAACGCAGGCCATCCCGCGAATGCCGGAGATGGCGTAACGCTTTACATTACCGGCGCGGGACAGACGAATCCCGCCGCCGTTGACGGCCAACCCGGTGGAGACGGTTCCGCGGGGAATCCGTTCTTAATCCCGATCCTGCCCGTTACCGCGACCATCGGCGGCAAATCGGCCACGGTTCAGTTCGCGGGCGGAGCGCCCGGCGTGGTCGCGGGCATCATGCAGGTCAATGTCGTGGTCCCGTCCGGACTCTCGGCAGGCGCGGTCCCCGTGGTAGTGCAGGTGGGGACTACCCCCAGCCAGTCCGGCGTGACCATCGCGGTATCCGGGAATTGAGGAGATTTATGGTGCAGGGTGCGGATAGGGAAGCTGGAGGCTTGGCAGACCGGGGTCCCCGGCTTGCCATTGGGTTCGTTCCGTCAACTTCCTGGCACGGCCCACTCCTGAGCCCGCCTCCAGGAAACTGGGTTCGTTCCGTCACGGAGCCACCCGGCCAATCGCCACACCCGCGAATTGGGTTCGTTCCGTCAACCCGGGACACTTTTCCTCCCCAGGCACGGTTGGCCGCCCACGGAATGGGAGACCCACAGACCGGCAGCAGTTGTCCGATACCGTTCGATCCGAGTTCCAGCATGTCGCGGCGACGATCGAACGGGCGTTGTTTCGCCAACTCCACAGGCGCTAGAATGAGCCCTAATGAGTGAAAAGCCGCTCCTCAATGTCCGTTCGGACGCTGAAGCCGGTGGCCCGCGCGCCGTTTCCGGGGAAGCCCGCAAACCGAGTCGTGCGGCCGAGCCAGTCCCGGTAATCGGCATCGGGGGGTCCGCCGGCGGACTGGAAGTCTTCAAGCTGCTGCTCGCCGACTTGCCCGCCGAAACCGGTTTTGCCACCGTATTCGTTCAGCATCTCGACCCCAAACACCACAGCATGCTGGCCGAGATTCTGTCACGAGCCACCATCATGCCCGTCAGAGAGGCAACCGATGGCATGCCGGTGGAAGCCAACCATGTCTACGTTATGCCGGCAAACACCGACCTGACCATCGCAGGCGGTGCGCTGAGACTGGCCCCCCGCACGCAAACGGCGGCAGCGCACAGGCCCATCGACCGGTTCCTGCGGTCTCTGGCGGACGACTGCGGCAGTCGCGCCATCGCCGTGATCCTCTCCGGCGCCGGCACGGATGGTTCGGCGGGCGTCGAAGCCGTCAAGGCCGCCGGCGGCGTGACATTTGCGCAGGATCACGCCACCGCGAAGTTCGCCACCATGCCGCAAGCCGCGGTGGCCACCGGATGCGTGGATTTCGTCCTGCCCCCCCACCGCATCGCCGCGGAACTGGTGCGGCTGGGCCGCCACCCGTATATGGCGGATGCCTCCCCCGGGGTGCGGGACTACACCCCGGCCGGCGACGAAGGGCCGTTCGGGAGCATTCTGGCGACCCTTCATGGCGCTACCGGCATCGACTTTTCTCTCTACCGGGAGAAGACCATCAAACGCCGCATCCTGCGACGACTGGCTTTGCGCAATTCCGACAGCCTCGAAGAGTATGCCGAACGGCTGGCAGGCGATCTGGAGGAAGTGGCCGCCCTCCAGCGGGATCTGCTCATCGGCGTGACCAGTTTTTTCCGCGATCCGAAAGCCTTTGAGAGCTTGAAGCGGCTCGTCTTCCCAATGATCCTGCAGGGCCGGCCCGCGACCGGGACCATCCGTGTCTGGGTGGCGGGTTGCGCCACGGGAGAAGAGGCATTCTCGATGGCCATCGCGTTACAGGAATACCTGACCGCCACCGGCGCCACGTTTCCGGTACAGATCTTTGCATCCGATATCAGCCTGCCGGCCATCGAGAAGGCTCGCACCGGCAGGTACCTCGAGAACATCGCGGCCGACATGTCCCAGGAACGTCTGGGCCGGTACTTTACGAGAATCGAGGGCGGCTACCAGATCAACAAGAACCTGCGCGAAATGTGCATCTTCACCAGGCACAATCTGATCGACGACCCGCCGTTCTCGAAGGTCGACCTGATCAGTTGCCGTAACGTGCTGATCTATCTGGGAAGTGTGCAGAAGAACATCATCCCGATGTTTCATTACGCCCTGAAACCAACCGGGTTCCTCATGTTGGGCGGATCGGAGACGGCGTCGTTCGGCGACTTGTTTGCGATGGCGGACCGCGACCAAAGGATCTACGCCAAGCGGGAATCGGCCAGGAATCCGCACCGGTTTCCCGCCGGCGCCCTGGTCCCGCGTATGCCCGCGGGAAGCAGAGCCGCCACGGCGATGGCCGCGGAATTGTGGGACAGCGGGGACGTGCGCAAAGAGGTGGATCGCTTACTCCTCTCCCGGTACAGCCCTGCGGGGGTAGTGGTGGACGAAGACCTGGAGGTGCTCGAGATTCGGGGCAAGACCAGTCCATACCTCACGCTGCCGGTTGGAAAAGCGAGCTTCAATCTCTTGAAGCTGATCCCGGTGGCCGGACTGTTCCTGGAAGTCGAGAAACTGGTCCGCCAGGTACAAAAGAGCGGGGAGCCGGCGCGCCAGGAACGGATCCGGTTCGAACACGAAGGGAACTCCGCCGAACTGAACGTGGAGGCGGTGCCGCTGCACGTCCGGCAAAAGCGGTCGATCCTGGTCCTTTTCGAGCCCGTGCCCGGTTCCGCTCGCCGCCAGACCGAAGCGCCAGACGGGTCCCCTCAAGTCGAGGGAGCCGGCGATTCGCGGGATCGTCAGATCTCCCGCCTGAAGCAGGAGCTCGCCGACGCGAGGGCGCGGTTTCTGTCCATGATCGAAGAGCACCAGACATCCAGGGAGGAAAGCCAGGACAGCACCGAGGATGCCCTTTCGAGCAACGAGGAACTGCAAAGCCTCAACGAGGAATTGGAGACCGCCAAGGAAGAGCTGCAATCCACCAACGAAGAATTGATCACGGTCAACGACGAAATGCAGGCCAAGAATGCGGTGATCGCCGGGGCCCGCGACTTCGCGATGTCCATCGTAGAGACCGTCCGGCAGCCGCTGCTGGTGCTCGATATGGAGTTGCGGATCAAGATGGCGAACCGGGCTTTCTGCCGGGCGTTTCATATGTCGCCCCCGGAAGCCGAGGGCCGGGTTATTTTCTCACTTCTGAACGGCCATTGGGACATTCCGGGATTGCGCAATTCGCTGGAACATATGGTCCAGCGCGGCGCCTCGTTTCCGGATCTCGAAATCGAGCTGGACTTTCCCGTCGTCGGGCACCGCTTCCTCGTGCTGGGAGGCGGCCGCATCGATCATCTCAAGATGGTCCTCCTGGCGGTGGACGACGTTACCGAGCGGAAGAACGCCGAGACGGCTCTCCGCAAAGGCGAAGAGCACCTTCGCCAGGCCCAGAAAATGGAGGCCATCGGCAGGCTCGCCGGCGGCATCGCCCACGACTTCAACAACCTGCTCACGGCCATTATCGGCTACAGCAGTTTGCTTCTGGAGACGCTGGCCGGCAACGAGCCTGCCATTCAACAGGTGCTGGAAATCAAATCCGCCGGCGATCGGGCCGCCGCCCTTACCGAACAGTTGCTGGCCTTCAGCCGGCGTCAGGTGCTGCAACCCAAGGTGCTCGACCTGAACCTCATCGTGGCGGACTTCGACAGAATGCTGCGGCGGCTGCTGGGCGAGAAGATCCAGTTGGCCATCGACTGCGCTCCCGGCCTTTGGCGGGTGCGGGCCGACCCCGGCGAAATCGGCCGCGCGATCATGAACCTTACCCTCAACGCGAGAGACGCCATGTTAACCGACGGTACCCTGACCATTCAAACGGTCAACGTGACCCTTCCGGAGGGCGAAACACACGAACTGGACCTGCCGCCCGGCCGCTACGCCATGCTGGCCGTGTCCGACACCGGGATCGGCATGAATGCCGAGATGCAGACTCACATCTTCGAGCCCTTCTTCACCACCAAGGAGACCGGCAAGGGAACCGGGCTGGGACTGGCCACTGTCCTGGGGATTGTCGAGCAGAGCGGCGGCGCCATTCGCTGCGAGTCTCAACTGGGCCGCGGGACGACCTTCCGAATCTTCCTGCCGGCAGCGGCCGACGCGGTGGACCAGACAGGGAGGATGCCCGAGGGCCTTCGCATGGCGCCGAAGGGCTCCGAAATTGTCCTGCTGGTAGAGGACGAAGACGCGGTCCGCCTGCTTGCCCGGAGGATTCTCGAGACCAGCGGCTACGTGGTTCTGGAAGCCCGCAACGGCCGCGAAGGGTTGGCGCTGTGTGAAACCCACCAAGGGCCGATCCATATGCTGGTCACCGATGTGGTCATGCCGGGACTGGGCGGACGCGAACTGGCGGAAGGGGCGCTCAAGCTGCGGCCTGACATGAAAGTGATGTTCATGTCAGGGCATATGCAGGATGTGATTCTCAAGGAGGGTGTCGAGAACGGAGTGGCCTTTCTCCCCAAGCCGTTTACGCCCATGGCACTCGCGAGAAAAGTGCGCGAGGTGCTAAACCTGTAACCCGGCATTCTTGCAGGCTACGGCTCCATCACCATCTGCACGCGATTGCTTTCCTGGCCCCCGGCGTTGATGTACAGCTCCGACGCCCCGGCATTGTTGATGGAGGGCAGTTGCACCTCAATCAGATAGAAGCCCACATACCCCGGCAGCAGGGTGGCGCGTGTGACCTGAACCGGTGAGCCGTCCAGGTAGACGCGAACCGGAGCCACCACCTCTGGTACGTTATCCATCGGAGCATGGATGCCGGCGGGCCAATCGGGACGGACCCTCCCCAGCCCGGTTGCCCAGATCTGCAGCCGGCCGTTGGAGTGCGCGCCGTTTCGGAAGTCCAGCGGCAAACCGCTGTCGGCATCGAACAGCAGGGGAGCGCCGTCTTGACCAACCATAATGGCCGGGGAGACCGGCTGCATGGGCAGTTCCCGCGTCACCACGCCGCTGGCCGTCTGTAGCGACAGGTTCACGCTCGGGCCCACCGCTCCAAACGGCACCTGGATCTGCGAGTCGTTGCCCAAGACCTGCAACACCGGGTAATCCAGGTTGCCGCCGCGAGCCGCATTCACCCGCCCACCGATCACGCTGAGCAGCGACCCCGGAGCCGCCGCGCGTGTGCTGAAATCCGCGGTATTGACAATCCGGATGGTCCGGGTTGGCGCTGCCATGGCGTAAACGCCGTAGCCATCGAGGGCGGCATAAAGTTGAACTCGCGCCGGGTCCAGCCGGACGTCGGTGGCCGGCGCGTCGGGCAAGGAAGCCGAGAGGTTGATCCAGTTCACCGGCGCGTTGCTGGCGTTTTCGAGATCCGCCCGCGCCCAGAAGACGCCCTTGTCTGTTGCCACGTACACCGCGCCCGCCTGCCGATCCGCAGTCACGGCATGGGCTGAGGCGTCCTCGGGGAGGTCGCCGTCCAGGGGGTCCCAATAGTAATTGGTGCCGTAGTTGATAGTACGCAGTACATGAGGCACATGAGGCCCCTTCCCGCTGAGCGCCGCCAGCGCCACCCGGGGCTCGGTGGGGTCCACAAAAATACGTTCCACCCGGTTGCCGGTTGCCAGGCGCACTAAATGGATTGGGCGGCCGCCGATCGAAACCCAAATCCGGCCGTCGGAAGATCCGGCGTAAGCGGTACCGTCGGGTGCACTCCCCACCGCCGAGATCTCGCCGCCCCGAAGCTCTTCGCGCAGGGTCGTCGAAAACCGGTCCCGGAGCCCCGCTTCACTGTCCTGGCCCTGCACGCGATACCAGACCGAGCCGCCTGGCGGCAATTCCAGAACGTCCCCGCTATCCACCTGCACCTGGGTGCCCCCCGCGCTGCCCGGGGTGGCCAGAATCCGGCGCACCGAAAGGGCCGGCAGCAACTGGTTCAGACCGCTCCACGACAGCCCGCCATCCATGGATCGCCATACCCCGAAGTCGTTCGCTACCACCAGTTGATCGGGGTTGACGGGCGAAACGGCGACGCTATGCTGCCCCGGCCCGATGACCACCTGGGATCCGTAAGCGGTGAGGCTGTCCCAGGAGCGCCCGCCATCCAGGGAGCGAAACAACTGCCGCCCCAAGGCGTAAATCGTCGACTGGCTGCCCGCATAAGTCACGGCGCGAATCCCCGGTTCCGGCAGTCGCGGGACTGCCACGTCAACCGCGGGAGTGGGGTCGGGCGGCTGGATTGCCGGCGACCAGCTTTCGAAGTCGCTGGTCTGAAACACATTACCAGAACGTACCTTAGCGTAGAGCACGCCGTCGGTCGAGAACCAGACTCGGTCCACCGGCCCGGTCGCCGGAGCCGCGAGCATCAGTTCGACCGAGGAACCGCCGACCTTCCGCCACAGTGGCTGGGCCTGGGCGGGAGCCGGCAGCACCCCGGCTAGCGCCAGGGTGAGGTAGCAGACTGAAACGCGAACTGTTCCGTTATGACACACTGCCGTGTTCCATTTTAACCCATTTCTCCTTCGCCCCAACCTAACAAACCGCTGAATCGGCGCACTTTGTAAGCAAATTTTAATTTCGGCCCCCTATTTGCCATGCATGTTTGATGCTAGACTTTAGGAGTTCCGGCATCGGACTATAGGTTTCAGACGCCTGAGTCCTCAAAACGGTTGGTATGCTCTTGCGCTTCACGCTCTCGCGGACTGTGCGTACGCTGCTGATCGCGGCTGCGCTTGGCGTGTGCCTGGCCCCGCTTCGGGCTCAGGACACCAAAGCCACGGTTCTCACCCAGATTGGGCGAGTGTCCGTGATGACGGATGCGCTTGGATACGTCGAGCAACCATTGTTCCAGGGGATGACAGTCAGTCCGCAGCAACTGATCGTCACCGGACCGGATGGCTACGCTCAGTTCCGGGTTTCCGACGGCAGTACGTTCGAAGTCTTTTCCAACGCCCGAGTCATGTTCCGCCCGACTATGGGGAACTGGAAAGACCTGTTGAACATTGTGCTGGGCCGCGTGAAGGTCTTCATCCAGCACGCGCCGGGACAAATCAATCACAATGAAGTTTCCAGCCCGACGGCTGTGATTTCGGTGCGTGGAACGGTCTTCGATGTCGTGGTGGAAGATGGTGACGGAACTACCCTCGTTAGCGTAGACGAGGGCCTCGTCACCGTCAAGCACAGGACGGTGGCGGGTAACCCCGTGTCCGTGAACCCTGGGGAGTCTATTCGGGTATTCAAGGACCAGGCTCTAGCGGTGGTGAAGCCGGACAAGAGCAACGCCATCCAATTCGTTCTGAAATCTGCCCGCGAGGCGATTTGGCAGGTCCTGAGGGGCCAAAGGCCTGGTGGAGTCGCGGGCGTACCGGCTCCCGGCGCGCAAGGCGACAACAGCAAGGGCGGCAACACCGGCAACACCGGAAAGGGTGGCACCACCGTTCCCGGCGCTCCTTCGACTCCTCCCGGCGCTCCTCCCCCGGGCGGAGACTAGATTCTACTTTCCCGCAGCACGTCGTTTCGGGCGATCCCCATTACGGGGATCGCCTGCTTCTTGTTAAGGGCTGGGGTGCCGCAGGCGGTTCCGCCGGCGTTCCTGCATTTTGTTCATCGCAGTTTCAGCTTCTCCGCATTCAGCCGGATGGGCGGTGGCGGAGCCGATCGCTGACAACTTCCTTTGAGTGCTATCTGTCCGGGAACGGCCGGGCCGGGTCGTGATAGATTGAGAGAGTGGCTAACCATTGGGCTCCGAGGGGACTGGCGCTATTGACCTGCGCCGCGGCGCTTTACGCCCAGGCGCCCACCCAGAATCAGGTTGCGGGTCTCGAGACCGATTGGGAAATCGCCGCCACCTTACAGGCGATCGGCGCGCACGCCGGCGGGCTGCTGCCGATGCTGGAAAAGATCGACGTCTACGCATGGGTGGAGAAGGGCGCGTCCGACACCTACCTGGCCCAGTTGCAGTCGTCCAAGGTTCAGGCCAGGGCGTTGGCTGAAAGCGCTAAGATGCTCGCCGCCAGTCCCCAGAAGCTTTCGGCCTCACTGGAACTGTTCCTGCGCATGAATGGCCTGGAAACCATGCTTACCTCTCTGGAAGAGGGAATTCGAAAGTACCAGGGGCCCGCGGACGCCATGGCCGTGGCCAGCCTGGAGGCGGAGAACGGCGCCAACCGCGAACGGTTTCAGAGATACATCGTCGAACTGGCGGCCCAAAGAGAGCGGGAGTTGGACGTGATGGACCGCGAAGCGCAGCGCTGCCGCGCCATCGTGACCCAGGCGGCTCCCAAAACGGTAAGGAAGAAATGATCTCCCTCATGCCTTTCCTGTGCAGTATTTGTGGAGAGCAATCCACGCGAATTTGCGCCCGTTGCACCAAAGATTCATGCAACAATCATCTCTGCGAAAAGTGTCTCCGATGCAGCGACTGCTGTGAGTGCGAAGTGACTCTTTCGGATGTCGGCCGCGGAATATCGGCCACATCGGCGCGTGCCGCCTTCCGCGCCGCCGCAAACTCGAACCCGGTCCCGGACCCGCAGCCCGAGCCTCCTCACCCACCACCGGACCCCGATCCGTTCCCCGAGGATGAGCCCGGTCCAGCAACCCCGTAACACGTGCCATTCCGAGCGGCTGCCTGCATGGGGCGGCTCAATTCACCCAGCCTGAAGCCGACTGCAGGCTGGCGTGGCCGCAGAACCTGTCCATCGTGAGGCTTTCCGTTGCGGTGCCCGGCGACGACTCGGGCCAAGCTATATCGACAGGATCTCGATTCTCCGAGAACCACTGGCCGTCCCGGCACTGGAATTCCGCCGCATCATCCCAATCCCGCATGGCAACCCGCAACCGGGTCTCGGTGGCTGAGAGGACAACGCCCTCAACATCGAAGCCGGATCGGAAAGAAATAGTGATCTGCATAGGTGGCTCACTCGATAGTGAAACCACGCGCCGGATCATCTCATCAAGGTCACGAGAATGTGCGTACTGGACGGCTCATAACTTAGATAACTTAGGTGCAGTACTGGAACCGGCCCATCTGGCGAAGCACCGAAAGGCGCCGCAACTCTGTGTAAATCGTGGCCCCTTTTCGATTCCAGAAGGGCCCTCCGCCCCGGTCTGCCTGCCACTTATTGCCCGGCCTGAACCGTGATCTTGGCGGGCGGACTGGCTACCCCGTTTACCGTCACAACCACCGGCTGATCGCCCAATGGGACCGACGCCGGCACCACGAAATCCACCTGCATCACGCCGATTTGCAGCGGAACAAGGCCCGCCGTTTTGACGAACGCCGTTACCCCGCCGACCGTTACCGTAAGGGGCAACACCGGCTTGAACACCCCGATAGACGTCGTCCCCGGCACGAAGCCGTCCGGAATCGTCGGGCCGACTTCGCCCGCACCCGAGAGGAGTAGGGTCGCCGTCCCCCCTAGTGGCACGGTCGCCTGCGTCACGAGGAATCCATTCCCGTCCGTGAAAATGCCCGGAGCCGAAGGCGCGATATCGAGCTGATATGCCGCAATCTGCCCGTTGTTATTGACTCCTAACATGGCGGGCCCGGCGCCCACCTCGAACGGAACCTCGATGTTAATCTGGGTGGGCGATAAGTACACCAGCTCCGCCGCCGTGCCGTTCACCGTAACCGAAACACCCCCGCTGGAAAAACTGGTTCCCGGCCGTGTCGTGGTATTCGCCAGGTTCGTTCCGTAGATGGTCATCAACTCCCCGGGGCTGCCGATGGTCCCGTTGGATGCGGAGTTGACCACCGCGGCGATCGTCGTTCCGGAAGTGCTGTTGCCCAGCACGAACATCACAGGTACGTTGATCCACTGCGGGACGGCATTCTGCGATTGCAGGACGATGGTGGCCCGGTAGACGCCAGGTTCAAAACCCGTGCCGGATGCCGACAACGAGATCTGTCCCGGCCCGGTCCCTGAGTACTGTGAAAGCGTGAGCCACGAACTGGTTCGATTGGCTGGGAAGATAGCCGCCGTCCACTGCTGGGTCTTATCGGAAATCGCAACCGCCAAGGTCGCGGTCGCGGGCTTGCCGGCATCAGCCGCGGCCAGCTTGACGGTCGCCGGCGTGGCGGAAATCTTGATGGGGTTCGTCGGCGCGGCGGCAAACGAGATGCCAAATTCCACGCTAAGTCCATTGCTCATGCCGACCGAAATCCCGTCCTCCGCAGGAGGCGTGATTCCTCCGAAGCAGACCGTGCCTTGGAGCGAACCGTAGACGTCCAGGCGCTCCGTGCCGAATATAGCTGGAATCCGAGAGGTGGCATTGACGCTGCCTAGGAACAGGCTGCTCATCGAATTCGAATAGCCGCCCACGTCATCCACGTTCAGTTGTACCGCCCATTGGCATGAAGGGTCTGCGGCGGTGTTCTGCGTGACCGTGAGTGGGGTCGCGTCCAGGTTGAAGCTGTTTCGCGTAGCGAGCGGACTGTAATGCACGCTAAACTCCCGCGACCACGTCTGCCCGGTGGGGTCCGTGCCAGTCACCGCGAAGGTGCGGGTCGTGGGTGTGACCAGATTTCTGAGGACAATGGAGTAACTGTTACTGCTGCCAGGTGCGATTTCCAGCGACCGAAAAGATTGCGCCAGAGACTGAGCTACACCGTCGATGGTGAAGCCCGTGATGCGGGCGGCGACTCCCGCGGCTTCCCGCAGGGTGAAACTGGTGGACCAGCTCAACCCTTGCGCATCGGGTAGGCTGGCCGTGACCGTATCGGGCCACGACGCAATGATCGCAGCCGCACCGGCGGGAACGGCCAACTGAAGGGTCTTGCTGGTCCCCCCGCTGCTGAAGGCGGCATCGCCGGAATACTCCGCAGTCAAGAGGAACGTGCCGGTGCCTTGCAGCAGGTAAGCCGGGAAGTAGAGATCGGCCACCTGCTGGCCGTTGCGCGAGGTCAGCGGGGCTGTGCCTATCGGAACGTTACTGGTGCCGGTGCTGAAGCTGACCGTGCCGGTCGGCGTACCGCTGCCGCCCGCCGGGTAAACCCCCGCTGTCAGCGATACCGTATCGTTCGGCCCCACTCGGGTAGCGCTCATGGAAAGCACTACAGTCACGGCTTGCGTCTTGGTATTCCAGAGCGTGACGAAGTTGTTGGCGTCGATAGAGCCCAAGCCGGTGGCCATGTCATAGCCTGGCCCAGCCGAATAACCGTACGAGCCGCTGAGGCAGTCCGGGCTGCCCTGAGAACACGGCACAATATTGTTGCCGGCGGTGATGTCGTGGAACGCGGAAGGTGCGCTCTGCGCCAGGCGATAGAGTTGCGGGTTGATATTGCCGAGGCCCGGCTGTTTTTGGAAACCCTTGGCAACCTGATATTGGTTCAGCAACGCGATAATGCCGGCCAGGGAGGGCGCAGAAGCCGAAGTCCCCGAGATTCCACCGGTGGTGCCTTGGAAAGTGATTTCGTAAGCATCGTGTCCGGCCGCGCTGAGAGAGATATCTGGGACGTGGCGGGCGCCATCGTTGGGCACGCCCGGGCCGGTCTGCCAGGAGGGCTGGGCGTAGGAAACAGCGCTACCGCCACCGCTCGAAATGAGCCCAGCCGGATTGGACTCGTTCCAGGCCGATTCCGGTATGTAAGAGAGTGCCGAACCGAAATTCGGCGAGTTGGTAGTCGCCCAGTAAGTGCCGGTTCCTTCCACGAATTGCGTGCCACCCACTCCGGTAACTTCGGGCATGACTGCGGGCCAGGTCACCGAGCGGCCCTGCGTCGCGAATTTGAAGCCTACGAAGCCATCGCAGCCGGCCGGGCCGGAATCGCCCGAGGCGTTGAGAATGGTGATCCCCTGGGCGTTGCCCTGTTGGGCGAAGGCGCGTAAGAAAGGCGGGGCGAAGATTTCGCACGTTCCCCAACTGCTGCTGATCACCGGGGCCAGGTTCAGGTTGATGGCTGAGATCATCGCGGTGAACGCGTTCGG
>OCZU010002094.1_pt1 | contig 12829 bp, 8 predicted proteins | sample 1539001 | NCBI WGS metagenome assembly OCZU01 (sample SAMEA3539306, study PRJEB22396) | soil metagenome | biome: tundra; feature: field; material: soil | place: USA | collected 2010-05 | depth 0.15 m
AGTGGGAAGAGCATACGAAGGTGAAGACGGTGTAGCGGCAGCAATGTAGCGCAGGTCTCGCGCCATTTGCGGATGCGCTTCTCCGCTTTCCTAGAGTGTTTCTTCTGTGCATTCTGTGGCGCATATGAACCGCGCCACTTTTCTCCGGCGAATCCTGGATCACCGCGAACCGTGGGATCTCGCGGTGGTCGGCGGTGGCGCGACGGGCATGGGCATTGCCGTGGATGCCGCCGCGCGCGGATACAGCGTCGTTGTGCTGGAGCAGAGCGACTTTGGCAAGGGCACGTCGAGCCGCTCGACCAAGCTCGTGCATGGCGGCGTGCGTTATCTGCAACAGGGCAATATTTCGCTGGTGATCGAGGCCTTGAAAGAGCGCGGGATCCTATTCCAGAACGCGCCGCATCTCGTGCACGATCTGCCGTTCGTCGTGCCAAATTATCAATGGTGGGAAACCCCGTTCTACGGCATCGGCCTGAAGGTTTACGACCTGCTCGCCGGCAAATATGGGTTCGGTAAATCGGTGGTGCTCTCCCGCGACGAAGTGTTGCAACGCATTCCAACGTTGGAACAGGAAGGGTTGCGCGGCGGCGTGCTGTATCACGACGGCCAGTTCGACGACAGCCGATTACTCATCAACCTGGCGCAAACCGCGGCGGAGCAGGGCGCCTGCCTGTTGAATTACGCCCGCGTCACGCGGCTCGTGAAGAATGGGGATGAGTCCATCGCCGGCCTTGAATTCCTTGATGAAGAAAGCGGCTCGACTCACGGCCTCTCCGCGCGCTGCGTGATCAATGCCACCGGAGCGTTCTCGGACGCGCTGCGACGGCAGGACGATCCCGAAGCCGAACCCATGATCGCTCCGAGCCAGGGCGTGCATATTGTCTTAGACCGGTCCTATCTTCCGGGCGACACCGCCATCATGGTGCCGCACACGCGCGATGGCCGGGTGATGTTCGCCATTCCCTGGCACGACCATGCGGTCGTCGGCACAACCGACACGCCGATCACCGAGCTGAACCTCGAACCGCGGCCGATGGAGGGTGAAATTGATTTCATCCTGGAGACGGCGAGCGGTTATCTCGCGAAGCGCCCTTCACGGGCCGACATCCTCAGCGTCTTTACCGGCATTCGTCCGCTGGTGAAAGCCGGTGGCGCTTCAAGCACCGCCGCGTTGTCGCGTGAACACACCATTACGATTTCAAAGTCGGGCCTGCTCACCATCGCGGGCGGCAAGTGGACTACGTATCGGAAAATGGCCGAGGACTGTGTCGATCATGCAATTGTGCTGGCACGCCTCGAGGAGAAACCGTGTGTGACGCGGACGCTTGCGATTCATGGCTGCCATCGGGAGACGATCAACAACCGATCGCTGGCAGGCTACGGGTCGGACGCGGCGCAGATCCAGAATCTCATGCGCGAGCAACCGGAACTGGCGGAGCGATTGCATCCGGCGTTGCCGATCAGCGGCGCGCAAGTGGTATGGGCGGTGCGCCACGAAATGGCGCGCACGTTGGATGATGTGTTGGCGCGGCGCACGCGCGCGCTTTTCTTGAACTCCCGCGCGGCCATCGCCATGGCGCCCGCCGTGGCCCGCCTCATGGCGCGCGAATTGGGCCGGAATGAATCGTGGCAACAACAGCAACTCCAGGAATTCAACGGGATCGCTGACGGCTTCGTTGTGAAGGCGTGACGCGCCAGTTCAAGACCGAACCAGAACCGGCTTGCCGGTTGCGTCGATGGCAACGTACACGATTTCAGCCTGGGTCACGCGGACGGTTTCATGCGGCGCCTCGGCGCGGGTCGCTTCGACCGTGACGCGAATGGTGAGTGACGTGCGGCCGACCTTGACGGTTTTCGTGTAGAAGCTGACGAGGTCGCCCACGAACACCGGCGCGATGAACTTCACCTCATGCATCGCTACCGTTACGAATTTCTGGTTCGTGTGCTGATGGGCGGCCACGGCCCCTGCCAGATCGAGCGAACTAAGAATGACGCCGCCGAAGATTGTGCCCAGGTAATTGGCGTCGCGCGGCATCATGACGACGCGAATGGCGGGTTGCAGACCGTCGGGTTTGAAGCCCGCGCGCGAATTGTCCGTCGCATCACGTCGTTGTCCGCGAGTTCCAGACCCTTTCCTGGTCATTTCATGAATCCCCATTCCGGGTGGCCGGGCGATTGCCCGCCAGCACCTGCTGCGCGAGCCGGTAGCCTGCGCGGTCCGCGTTGCGCCCGACTCCACGGAATTTTTCCTCAATGCGCAATCGTGAAGCGCGGCAAAAATAATCCACGAGGTTCAGCAGTTCGGCTTTATTCGCGCCTGTGGCTTCGGCTTTCAGAAGTTGTTCCGCGCGCAGACACGTGGCGGTGATGGCGAACAGCTCGGTGCCGATGTCCACAAAACGGCCAAGCAAGAGTTGCTCGCGTTCCAGCTTCGGGCCGTTGCGCGCCATGGCGTGGAACAACGTTCGCGCCAGTTTCCGGCTGGTCTTTGCCGCGTAGCGCACGTGCTGCGTGAAATGTGAAGTGCGAAGCGTGAACCACTCCAGCGGCAGCCATTGCTTCGGGTACCATTTCGCATAGAACAGAGCGGCTCCGACGGCAGCGCGCAGGCGTTGGGACATGGGCAGTTTTGAGTTAAGCACGGCGCCGCTCACTTTCAGGTGCGGGTCGAGGGCTTCGCGCGCGAGAAACAGCCGCATGATTTCGCTGGAGCCTTCAAAGATCGTGTTGATGCGGCTGTCGCGCAGGAAACGCTCCAGCGGAACCGGCTCTTCGCCGCGGGACTTCAGCGAGGCCGCGGTTTCGTAGCCGCGGCCGCCGCGGATCTGGACGGCATCATTGACGATCTCCCAGGACTGTTCACTGCCCCACAGCTTGCACATGGCGGCTTCGAGGCGCACGTCGGCATGTTTGTCGCGATCCACGGCGCTGGCGGCGAGCAAGGTCATGGATTCCATCGCAAAAGTATTCGCGGCCATGCGCGCGATCTTGTCGGCGATGGCCGCGTGTTTGCCGATCGGCGCGCCCCATTGCGTGCGCTGGCCGGCCCAGGCGCGGGTGATTTCCAAACAACGTTTGGCCAGGCCGACGCAGGCGGCGGGCAGGGTCAACCGTCCGGTGTTGAGAGTCGTCAGCGCCACGCGCAGCCCTTTGCCTTCGGCCAGCAAGATATTCTCGCGTGGCACGCGGACATTGGTGAAGCGCATGACGCCATTGTAAAGCGCCTTCAATCCCATGAAACGGGAACGGTGCGTCACTTCTACCCCCGGCGAGTTGGTTTCCACAATGAACGCCGTGATCTGGTCTTTGGGTTTGCCTTTGACCATCTTCGGCGGCGTCTTGGCCATGACCACGATGACGCCCGCCTTGGTGCCGTTGGTACACCAAAGCTTTTCTCCGTTGAGGATAAAAAATTTGCCATCCGGAGTCGGTTCGGCGTGCGTCAACATCGTCGCCGGATCAGAACCGGCGCCGGTTTCGGTAAGGGCGAACGCTGAAATCTCGCCGCGCGCGACGCGGGGCAGGTATTTGCGTTTCTGCTCTTCGGTGCCGAAGAGAATGAGCGGCTGCGGCACGCCGATGGATTGATGAGCGGAAAGCAGCGCGGTCAGATTGCCGCAGTAACCGCCCAGCAACATCGCGGCGCGGCAATAATTGGTCTGCGACAGACCCAGCCCGCCGTACTGCGGCGAAATCTTGATGCCGAACGCGCCAAGCTTCGCGAGTTCTTCGATCACTGGTGTCGGGATTTCTCCGGTGCGATCGATCTCGTCCGGATCCACTATGTCGTGCAGGAGCTTTTCCAGTTTCTGGAGAAACGCATCGCCCTGGTCACGGTCTTCGGTGCTTTGAGTTGGAAACGTTGCGGGCAGGTCGAAAGAACCCATGAACAGGCCGCTGACGAACGAGGGTTTTTGTTCGGCCTCGCGGGCGGCTTCGGTCAGTTCGAGGGCGGCGCGCTGGCCGGCGGACATCTTTGAGGTATCAATCAGCGAACCTGGTTCCTCGACGGAAGGTTTTGGCTGGAGCTTGGCAGGCGAAGGTTTTGTTTCAATCATATGACTCTTACTGGTTTTGGTAAAAACTCTTTCCGCTACTTGCCATGCTCCGCACCAGCGCGCACGGCGCAAAATGGCCGGCCCCGGATTGCACGAGGCGATCCATTGCGCCGACCAGTTTTGCTGCGCCGAGCGTGTCCGCATAACGGAGTGGTCCGCCGCGGAAAGGAGCGAAGCCGGTGCCCATGATCATGGCGAAATCAACGTCCGCAGGGTCGGTGACAACTTCTTCTTCGAGACAACGCGCGGCTTCGTTGACCATCAGAAGGACCATCCGTTCCTGGAGATTTCGAGTTTCGAGTTTCGAGTTTCGAGCTTCCAGCTTTGCGGTGAGTTCGAGATTGGGTTGCGGCGACTTGCCCTTTGCGTGCAGATAAAACCCCCGGCCGGACTTGCGGCCCAACAGTCCGGCTTGGACCATTTTGTTCAACATCCCCGGGACTACCATGCGGTCGCGGTAATTCGCGGCGAGCGTTTGGGCCACGTGCAGCGCCACATCAATGCCAACTTCATCGAGGAGGAGCATCGGACCCATCGGCATGCCGAAGCCGAGCATGGCTTCGTCGAGATCCGTGACGCTCGCGCCCGCCTCGAAAAGATTTCCGGCCTCGACGAGATAGGGCATGAGGATGCGGTTGACGAGGAAGCCGGGACTGTCCTTCACGATCACGGGCAGCTTGCCGATCTGCTGCACAAAACGTAGCGCGCGTTGCAAAACTTCCGGCGAAGTCTGGCGGGCGGCGACGATCTCGACGAGTTGCATACGATGAACCGGGTTGAAAAAATGCAGGCCGATAACGCGCTCCGGCCGGCGCGTGCCGGCGGCGAGTTCGGAAACCGGCAACGCCGAAGTGTTGGTGGCCAGGATAGTGTCGTCACCGGCCAGCGCGTCCAGCCGCTGAAAAATTTTCTGCTTCAGTTCGAGCTTCTCAACCGCGGCTTCGATCACCAGATCAACGTGGCGCAACGGCACCTCGAGTGGCGCCGGAGAGATCCGGTCCATTCCAGAGCGGACTTCGATCGGGGTGAAGATGTGGCGTTTGGCGCCGTCCTGGTAAAGTTTGGCGATGGCAGACATTCCCTTCGCCACCTGTTCCGTGTTGAGGTCTCTCAGAATGACCGGCAACTGGCGGGCGCTAAGCCATTGCGCGATGCCGGCACCCATCACGCCAGAGCCGATGACGGCGGTGCGCGCGATCGGCTTCGGCTCGGTTTGTGGCGCGGAGCCGGCGAGCACTCGTTTCTTTGCGCGCTCCTGGAGGAAAAATACCCGGATCAGATTGCGGCAAGTGTCGGACTGTACGAGTTCGAGGATGCCGTCGCGCTCCAACGCCAATGACTCCGGGATGGATTTGGAAATGCCGCGAGTTACAACCTCCAGAGCCTTGAGTACGGCCGGGTAATGCCCGCGAGTTTTTTTGAGCAACTGCGAGCGCACCCGGGCGGCGATCGCGCTCGCGACCAGCCGGTTGTTCAAGAGCGGACGACCTGACCTTTGTGGCTTGCCTTTGCCGATTATTCGCGTGGCGACGTCCACGAGGTATTCTGCGGGTGCCAGTTCGTCCACCATTCCGTATTTCAAAGCTTGTTTGGCGGCCGGCGTTTTTCCCGCGAGGATGATATCCAACGCCTTCGGGAGCCCGATCAGGCGCGGCAGTCTAGTTGAACCGCCCCAGGCTGGCAGCAGTCCGAGTTGCGTTTCCGGCAGTCCGATTTTGGTCGCGCGGTCGGACGACGCGACGCGGTAATCACACGCCAGACAGAGTTCGTAACCGCCGCCCACAGCCGCGCCGTGAATGGCTGCCACCGTGGGAATCGGTAGCGCCGCGAGACGATTCATTACGGTCTGCCCGAGTTCGATCAACTTGCGAACGTCGTCAGCTGAAGCCTTCTCATTCATCATGTTCAGGTCAACGCCGGCGATGAAAATGGAGCGCTTGGCGCTCGTGAGGATGACGCCTTTGAGTTGCGATGCGCCGGCGATGAAGTCGAGTTCCTCGCCCAGTTCGGTGAGCGTACGGCGGTCGAAAATGTTCGCGGCGGAGTTGGGACGGTCAAACGTGAGCACGCAGATCTGGTCGTCGCGGACAACACGCTGAATGGTGCGCTCGGGACGCGTTGTAATGGCGGTACTTCTCCCCGTTCTTTCGTCGCGGGGTGAGAGAGCAGAAGCTACGGAGCCGGATGGTTGCGGTGACAAGATTTCGGTCATAAGAGGCTTAGTTCCTTTCCAGCCACAGGGCAGCACCCTGACCGCCGCCGACACAGAGGCTGACCAGCGCGCGCTTGGCTTTGCGGCGTTGCAGTTCTTTCAGACTCGTGAGGATGATTCGCGCCCCCGTCGCGCCGACCGGATGGCCGAGAGCGATGGCACCGCCGTTCACGTTGAGTTTCTCGACGGGGATTTCTCCGAGTGCATGTTCGCGGCCCAAAAACTTTTTCGCGAATTTGTCGGACTGCACAGATTTCAATACTGCGAGCGTTTGCGCGGCGAACGCTTCGTTCAGTTCGATCAGATCGGCGTCATCCGGCGTGAGGCCGGTTTGCTCCTCGACGCGCGCCATGGCGAACGCCGGGCCAAGCCCCATCCGCGAGGGATCGCAACCGGCATACGCATAGCCGACCAATGCACCCAGAGGCGTGAAACCAAGTTCGGCGGCCCGCTGCTCCGTCATCACGAGGAGCGCCACCGCGCCGTCCGTGATTTGCGAGGCGTTGCCCGCCGTGACCGTGCCGGTGCGGCGGTCGAACACCGGCTTAAGTTTTGCGAGCGCCTCGCGGGATTGGTTGTCGCGCGGGCCGTTGTCTTTGGTAATGGCGGAGGCCTTGAGCGGGAGGAAGGCGGGGCAAACTTCTTCGGCGAGTTTTTCGCGAGCCGCGATCGCGCGCTGATTTGACAGAAGCGCAAAGGCGTCCTGTTCCTCGCGCGTCAGCCGGAACTCCCGGGCGAGCAGTTCGGCGGTCTCGCCCATGTTCAGGCCGCAGACGGGATCACTCAGGCCCAGCAGGAGCCCGACGCGCGGTTGAAAGTCCGACGGACGAAAGCCGGCCAGCGATTGCAGCCGCTGTCCCAGGCTCTTGGCCCGGCTCAAACGACCCAACTTGGCTGCCGTGGAGGGTTTGAACAGGAGCGGGATATTCGACATGCTCTCGGCGCCGCCCACGATAAAAATGGAACCGCGACCGGCCGACATTTTTTCCTGCGCCAGCGTCACGGCTTCGCAACCTGAAGCACAGTTGCGCTGAACGGTGCTGGCGGGAACGGATTCAGGGATGCCGGCGCGCAGCGCGATCACGCGCGCGACATTGGCGGCATCCATGGGTTGCGCCACACAGCCAAAGATGACTTCATCCACGAGCGCGGGATCAAGGCCCGTGCGAGTGAGCAGGGCGTTGACGGCGATGCGGCCGAGTTCATCCGCGCCGAGCGAGGCCAGTTCGGTGCCCGCCTTGCAAAACGGCGTGCGGACTCCATCCACAATAACGAGGCGATCTTTTTTCATGGCGTTTGCTCCACTTTGTTCACGGCAACGCTGCCGGCTTGGTGTCCATTTCCATTCAAAGATAAGGGTGCGCCGGCGGTTTGCCTTTCCACAGGCTGCACCGGCGGACGGTGATCCACCAGCTTTTGTTCTTTAAGCAAGGTGCCCACGCCTTGGAGGCGGCGTATTTCGTCGGTGTCGTGAAACAGAATCCGGTTGGGATGAATTTCGAGGTGCGTGACGCAACGCTCACTGAGGTCGCGGGTCAGTTGCGCTTCGTCCGCGCCGTTGAGCTTTTGCACGTGGAGAATAAGTTCGTCCAACTCCAGGGGATCATCGTTGACCTTCCGCAACTCGATCTGCCAGGCGCCGATTTGCGGGGCGTCGTCAAGCACGTGTTCCAGTTCGTTGAAATCAACGAGCGTGCCTTTGATCTTATCGAAACTCATCTCCTTGACCTCCGAGCGGCGCGAGATGTTGCCGAGAAGCCGAGGCAGCGAACGTCCGCAACAAGGGCACGGCTCGTAGGTGAGGCCGCCATCCGTGTAGTCGCCAGTGCGATAGCGCAAGACCACGGTGCCGCGCGCGTCGAGCGGGGTGAACACCAGTTCACCGGGCTGGCCGGGCCGGAGAGTCTTGCCGGTTTGCGAATCAATGACCTCCATGATGCCGAGATCGGGATAGAGATGATAGCCGCTGGAGGGCTGGTCATGGGGGAAAGGGCATTCGGACCAGGCGAGCTTGGCTTCCGTGAAGCCGTAGGTGGCCAGCACATCCACGTCACGGGCGCCCAGTTCGAGGGCGAGGTCGCGCAGTTTGTGGCGCAGGCCGTCGCTGACTTTTTCGCCGCCGAGCACGATGCGCCGTAGATTTTCGCAACGCACACCTTCATTGGCGGCCTGGTGCAGGAGGTGATAGACGAAAGTAGGGACACCGATGAGGATGTCGGGTTTCAATTTACGGATGTGGCGGATGTTGCCTTCCGTGCCCATGACCTTGCCGCCGCCGGAACTGAGTGTGAGAACGCCACCCGAGGTTCCCGCGTAATGGGCGAGCCAGAACGCCAGATGCGGCGCGAAGGGAAGGGTGTTAAGCAGACGATCTTCGGGCCGGGCGGCGCAGAGTTCGACGAGCCGGCGACCCGCCGTCTCCAGCCGGACGAGATCGTGCTGGCTAAAGAAAAACGGTGTGGGTTCCGCGCTCCGGCCAGTGGTGAACGTCGCGAAGATCGGGCGAAATTCGGCCTCGAAATTCTGCTTCACTTTTTCTCGACCGTGGACCAGGGCGCTCAGGATCGTGCCGGGCCGGCTGGCCAGCACCTTTGGGTCGGGGACGAGTATGAAGTCTTTAAACCGCTGCGGTTGCGCGGCGGTGTTCAGCAAGTCGGACTTGGTTGTGAACGGCACTCGTTGCAAATCCTCCAAGGTGCGGAACGATTCGGCGTCCAAGCCGTGCTCCTGAAACAGCGTGCGGTAATACGCCGAGAAGGGCAGGACGACCGTACGCAGATAGTGCCTCAGTTGTTCGGCCTGCAATCGGCGGACAACTGGTTCAGATAGCTGCTGCCACCGATTCCGGAGCAAGTTTCCGTTCATGGATTATTTCCTTTCTGGCCACCAACGACTTGATCTCTTCCAGGTGTCGCTCAGCAGCTTCTCGGCCAAGTGTGATAAACCTTCCCGGACTGCGATAATCGAGCCAGCGGTCGTCGAAAATGTCCGGACGCAGCACCAGGTCGGCCATCTGGCACGATGCTTCGGCCATGCGAATCTGCGCGCCGTGAAGGCTGCGCATCAGAATTTCCAGCACGTTGCCGCGGGCGAAATAATTCACCTGCCGGTTCACCGGGAAAATTTTGCTGAACAGCCCGCGCCCCTTCGTTTCGTTTTGGCGCGCCTGCTCCAGCTCGGACTCGATGCCCCGACGAATGCGTTCGGACGTCGGAATCACGTTCACTGCGATGACCTTGGCGACTCCCATCTCGCGCAAAACGTCCACGGGCAGAGGATCCACAATGCCGCCGTCCGCGTAGATTTCGCCGTCAATGGTAATCGGCACGCAAATGCCCGGCACCGCGGTGCTGGCATGCACGGCGGCGGCGACTTCGCCGCTGGAGAAAACCTGGCGCTCCAGGGTTGCCAGATTGGCGGCGACGATGCGCAGGGGCCGCATGAGGTTGGCAAAGTGAACGTCGCCGATGGTTCGCATCAGGCGCTTCTTCACGGCGAAGCCCCGGATGAATCCACGGCGGGGTGGGAAAGCGGGATCAATCAACGTCCAAAGCGCCCAGCGGCTTTCCAATTCCCGCGCGAGTCTTTCCAGTTCGCGACCGTCGCATCCGTACGCCCAGAGCGAGCCGACGTACGCGCCCATGCTCGCCCCGGCGATCACGTCCACCTCGATGCCGTTTGCTTCCAAAACCTGGATCACCCCGATGTGGGCAAACCCTTTGGCCGCGCCGGACGACAGCGCCAGCCCCACCAGGCACCCACCGATTTCCCGGGCGAGGCGGCGGATATCGGCACGAAATAAACCCGTCAAATTGGATTGCAGTCCCGCACTTTTCATGAGCTCCAGGGTCGAATATCCGTGGATGAACATATGCACCGGGTTGGCCGCTCGTTGCGCAAGCAAATCAAGGCCATCAGACTGTTCACCTTGGCTCAGACACGCGACGGGTTTCACATGGACGCCGCCATTGCGACATCGCGTCCGCGCTTCCCGCATGACCCGGTCGAGGTGGTCAAGATCCTCGGTCGTGGGCTTGAGAAACAGATAAGCCAGATTTGAACGAAGCAGCAATTCAGAGAACCAGGGGGCTGGGCTTTTGTTGTCCAATGCTTCGATCAGCACATATCGAAAGTGGCGGCTCAACTGGTCTACCAGCGAAGCAATGCCTGCCGGAGTAGGCGGCTCGCTCCGCAAACCCACGGTGATGGAATGAAATCCACCGTCGGTTTGGCGCACCTCGGGCGGCATGTGGAATTCACCGTTGAGAAAGAATTCCGGCCGAGCCTCACCGTTGGTACTGCCGATGCCGTGCTGCGGTTGCAACCGCACCAGCACAACGGACGAATCCGTTTCAGTGCATAACGACCTGGCCAACTGTTCGCTGATGTGGGAAGCGGAAATTTGCCCGGACAAAAAGGCCAGCGTAACGACCTGGCGCGGCAGCGGTGGGTGGCTGACCTCAGACAGGAGAAGCGGCGCTTCGTTTTCCTCGCTTGTTCGTATAAAATTCATACGTAATACTTCCCTATCTGTTACAAACATAGCTCAAGGAGCTTAGTTTACAATTGGGACAAGTTAAGTTTATGGCCCCGGTGAATTCTCGAACATCCACCCAGGGGATTCCCCGGTCGAAATCCATAAGTTGGACTCCTCGCCAGAACAAATTTCCTGATAGGAGCGCCGATCTCCCGACCGGCGCAATCAGCCGCAACGAGCCGAATCGGAATCCGGCGCTCCGGTCGCACGAAGACGTTCTGTAGATTATTTTGAGAAAATTATTTTTAGAATGACTTTCATTCTCAAATGTGAGAATCGGAACGTGCTCCGTAAATGATTGCGGCGGCCCACAGCCACGTAGGATTCAGGAGCAAAGGAAAGATGCTTTTTGTGCGAGACCGGAGAAAGAAGGTCGGATATCAAAACAGACATCCGGACATAAGACGTTTCAATCAATCCTGTCCCTTGACTCCATTCGCCAGTTTTCCAAGAAAAAAGGCGCGGAAAAAATCCGCGCCCAAGTTTTGATGGCGGTGCCTTGCCGGGATGCCGCCGCGAGGTTTACGCGTTATACGTGCTCGATGACGTTGTGCCGCCCTTGCCGGTCCAGTTCGTGTGGAAGAACTGGCCGCGCGCATGGTCAATGCGCTCATAAGTATGCGCGCCAAAATAATCGCGCTGCGCCTGGAGCAGGTTCGCGGGCAGCACGGCGCTGCGATACTGGTCGTAAAACGCGAGCGCGGTGCTGAAGGCGGGAACGGGAATCCCCTTCCTGGCCGCCGAAGCCACGACGTTGCGCCAGCCTTTCTGGCAGCGCTTGATTTCGCCGCGGAAATAATCGTCGAGCAGCAGGTTCGTCAGCTTGTGATTGTTGTCGTAGGCTTCCTTGATTTTGCCGAGGAAACGCGAGCGGATGATGCAGCCGCCGCGCCACATGAGCGCGATGCCGCCGTAATTGAGGTTCCATTTGTATTCCGTCGCGGCGGCGCGCATGAGCTGATAGCCCTGCGCGTAGGAAACGATCTTCGAGCAATAAAGCGCGTCGCGGATGTCGGCGATGAACAGCTTCTTCTTTTCGGGATTTTTCACGACGCTGAGAACGGGGCGCGGGCCTTTCAATTTGCGCGCGGCCTTCACGCGCTCGTCTTTCAACGCGGAGACACAACGGGAATAAACCGCTTCGGCAATCAGCGTGATCGGGATGCCGAGATCCTGCGAATTCACGACCGTCCATTTGCCCGTGCCTTTTTGTCCGGCGGTGTCGAGAATTTTTTCCACGAGCGGCGTGCCGTCGGTGTCTTTGAAAGCGAGAATGTCGCGGGTGATTTCGATGAGGTAACTGTCGAGTTCGCCCTTGTTCCATTCGGCGAAAACTTCGTGCATCTCCGGCGCGGACATGCTCAGGCCGTTTTTCAGGATATTGTAAGCTTCGCAGGTGAGCTGCATGTCGCCGTACTCAATGCCGTTGTGAACCATCTTCACATAATGGCCCGCGCCGCCTTCGCCAACCCAATCGCAGCAGGGCACGCCGCCGTCCACTTTCGCGGCGATGCCCTGGAAAATTTCTTTGACGTGCGGCCACGCGGCGGGCGAACCGCCGGGCATGATGCTGGGGCCGTTGCGCGCGCCTTCTTCACCGCCGGAAACGCCGGTGCCGATGTAAAGCAGACCCTTGCTTTCGACGTATTTCACACGGCGCGCGGTGTCTTCGAAGAGCGAGTTGCCGCCGTCAATGATGATGTCGCCGGCTTCGAGGTGGGGCAGGAGATGCTCGATGAATTCGTCCACCGCCTGGCCGGCCTTGACCATGAGCATCACCCGGCGCGGACGTTTCAGCAGCCCGACCATCTCCTCGATGGAATGCGCGCCGATGACCTTCGTGCCCTTGGCTTCGTTGGCGAGGAAGTGATCCACCTTCTCGACCGTGCGGTTGAAAGCGACCACGGTGGAGCCGTGATCGTTCATGTTCAAAATCAAATTCTGGCCCATGACGGCCAGCCCAATCAATGCGATGTCAGCTTTAGGTTCCATTTTTGTATTCTTTCAAAATTATCGGACGTG
>OCZU010002097.1_pt1 | contig 12826 bp, 12 predicted proteins | sample 1539001 | NCBI WGS metagenome assembly OCZU01 (sample SAMEA3539306, study PRJEB22396) | soil metagenome | biome: tundra; feature: field; material: soil | place: USA | collected 2010-05 | depth 0.15 m
CGTCGGGCTTGGTGCGTTCGGCGGCAAGGCGCACCAGGGTGGTGGCCTGGCGGAGAGCCAGCGGGCCGGGAGTGACGATCTGGAAGAGGAAGTCGCGGGTGGCGATCTGGCGGTGGTCACTGGCGAGACGGTCGAGTTCCTTCTTGGCGTCGAGCGATTTGGCGAACGCGGGCTGGCGCGCGGCCCAGAGGGCGACGGCGTCGTCGTGCTGTTGCTGTTTGGCGATGATGTGGCCGCGGGCGAGCCCGGCGAGTTGGCCCTGCGCGTTGGTGTGGCTGTTGTTGAGGCTTTTGAGGGTAGCGGCGGCGGTGATGGCGCCCGCTGCGTTGCCCTTGGTGGCGTCTTCGATGGCGCGGATCCACTCGCCATAAACCTGGTCGCGAAGTTGGAAGCGGAAGTCGCGGTCGTTGGCCATTTCACCGGCGGTCATGGAGCGCACGGTGCGTCCGGGGTAGCCCAGCACCATGACGAAATCGCCCGGTTTGACGCCGCTTTTGGCGATGGGGAAGAAAAACTCCGGCTGGTAGGGTTTGCCGTCCTTGTAGGCGCGGCCGAGGGCGAAATCGCCGGTGTGGCGGGGCCAACGGAAGTTGTCGGCCTCGCCGCCGAATTCGCCGATGGCGCGCGGCGGTGCGTAGACCAGGCGGATGTCGGTGAGCTCGATGGTTTCCACCAGCACGTATTGCAGCCCGCCATCGAAGGCGGCGACGCTGCACCGCATGCCGGGCGTCTTCTCGCAGGCGGCAACCAGGGCCTTCTGTTTGGACTCGATGGCCTTGCTGCGCGCCAGGTCCCCGGCGCCCTGGGGCACGGAGCCTTCCACTTCCTTGGTGACGTCGGTGAATTTGTGCGGCACGGTGACGCGCATGGTCTTGCCGGGCAACTCCTCTTCACGGCCGCGGGCTATGAAGCCATCGGTGATCAGGTCGCGGCCGGGGCGGCTGTGTTCCTGCACGATGCCGAACAGGCAGTGGTGGTTGGTGAGGAAGAGGCCGGTGGCGGTAACGAAGCCGGCCGAGCAGCCGCCGGTGCTGATGGTGGCGGCCAGCAGTCCGGTGCCGCGCGTGGGATCCCAGAGGCGCGACACGGGGAGTTCGAGGCCCTGCTGTTTGAGCCACTGCGGGGGGAACTGGAGGAGCTGCTCGGGCGTCCACTTGCCCTCTTCGGCGGAGGCGAGGGTGAGGGCGATGCCCAGGCAGGCGGCCCATCGGAAAGATTGACGGAGTTGCATTGGAACAACCAGAATAGTCCCATGCACCAAACCAGGCAGGCATCCATGTGCGCCGCGCTCCGCGCGTCCCTCGTCTGCCTCGCCTTTGCCACCTGGCTGCCGGCCGCTGCGCAGGATCCCTGGAGGAAGATCGCTTCCGCTAACTTCGAACTCTACACCACCGCCGGAGACCGCGCCGGACGCGACCTCCTCCGCCACTTCGAGCTGCCATGCGGCCCGCAGCAGCCGCCACACGCGCTACGCATCGAGTATCAGGCGCTACCCTCGATGGCCGGAGTCGCCGGGCTGGTGCGCACGCTCGAATTCCGGTAGGCGCCGCTCTTTCGGTCGCGGTTCTCAATTTGCGCGCGTGCTATGCGAACTTCGGACCCACGCCGAGCTTTCTTCCCAGCCGGACCCAGCGCGAGCCCGAAGCCAGGCGGATGCTTTCGGCCAGCACGTCCGCGCGCTCCTTTTCCTGGCGCGCTGCGGCTTCCGCCGCCTGCCAGGCATCCACCATCTGATGGCCCGCGCAGTGGTCGAACGTGAAGTCCTGGTTCCTGGCGATGAGGGGTTGCGAAGTATCGTGATCGAACAGAACGCCGCTCTGGGGCACGTTCTCCGTCAGAAAGCCGACCGCGCGGAATCCCGCCGCCAGCAGTTGGGCGCGCAGCGCGGAGGCGCCGAATTCGCGCATTTCAAGCGTGGCCCCGCTGCCGCCATGAAAGGTGAGATCGTCGCGGATCTCCAACCCGCCATCGCGCCGGCGATTGATCAGCACGCTGCCTTCGCCCAGCGGAACGATGCGGAATTCGTGGAGTTCCGGGAAATGCTCGCGCAACCGGTCCGCGGCATTGCAGTACACCGTGATGCCGAGGAAACCGTGGGGCTTCAGCATGCGGCGGGTTTCTTCGAGCGCGCGCTCCACCGGCGGCGCGATGTGCTCCAGCACGTCGGCCGAGAGAATGAAGTCGTACTGCCCGGCAAGTTCGGGATGCGATTCGGTGAAGTCCAGGCGGGGTTCGCGGTCGTAGAAGGTGTTGGTGTAGTCGAACTTCTCGGCCAGGAGGCCGTTGTAGCAATCCTTGTCGCTCATACCCAGACCGCGGATGGCCTTCATTTGGGGGAACCCGTGCAGCGGCAGGCTGCGTCCGAACAGTTCGATGGACAGCAGATGGATCAACGCGCGGAGGCGCACGTTACTCCCGCACGCGCAGGTGGCGGGTTCGCTGGCGAAATGTTCGGCCTCGTTATCAGCGCCACAAATGTTACAGGTGAAGCAGACCATCGCGACTTTCAGGGTACCAGTGCGCGGGTCTTCCAGGTCATGCGGAAACCGGGCGGGATGTCGAGGCGCGGGGCTTGCACGAAGAAGCTGCCCACGCCCGGCAGGTCCGGCAGGGAGACGATCTCGATGGTATCGAGGTTCACTCTGGCGCCATCGGGTTGGACGGACTTCTCCTGCTTCAGAGTGCGGATGACCTGGCGGAGGCCCGGCAGACCATCGGTGCCCTCCAGGTCGGCGAAGAAACGGTAGCGCGTGCCGGCGGCTTCAATATCGGTGAATTCCAGGGCCACAACGTAGTATCCGCCCTGCTCGTCGTACCATTCCAGGCGGCGGACGCGCCCCCGCACGGGCGAGCCGTCGGGGATCAGGACGCTTTTCTTGCGCAGGACGTTGCCCTCGACCTTTCCTTCGATCAGGGTGCCGACGGCAGTCTTCTCCGTGATGCGCGTGGATACTTTGATGACCACCTGAAGTGCCGGAAGCAGCTCGCGATTCATCTCCAGCACCGAACTGGCGCCGAATTGCGGTAAACCACCGGAGGCGCCGAACGAAACCGAACTCTGCGCGCCATACAGATGGCAGTGGGTGAACTCGATATGATTGCGGCTCTCTTCGCCGGAGAATCTCACCAGCCGGGAATCGGCGGATTGCGGCAGCAGAAACCCCGTGCCGCCGAGATTGGTGTGGGCGTAGTCAATGGAGTTGGTGTGCGCCAGTATGGGAAGAGTAAGCGGGATTTCCTCGGCTTCCATGGCGATGCGCACAATGTCGTAGGTTGCAGGGTCCACCCAGAACGATCCCTTCATGCCCACCGTGCCGCTGCCCTCGGGGAGATGGATGGTACTCCCGCTCGCGCCCACGGGCACGCGGTAGTCGTAGCGCGCCAACCGGCGGCCGGAGAGAAGTTCTTCCCCTTGGTACTCGTAGGAGAGACCGTAATCGTTAATGACACCGCTTAGGTACAGCGCGAAGTGGCCGTTGCCGATGGTCCCGCTGCCGACGAAGTCAACGGGTTGGTTGTCGCCAAAACTCCGCTCGCCGGGGGACGTGTAGAGCTCGCGGCGGTCGCTGTACAGCACTTCGAGGCGAACGGTGTCCAGCGGCGCCATCTTGCCGCCCGCCGGTTGGTGATCGCGGCGCACGGTCTCCAGGCAACTGCAGTTGGGCAGACGGGCGAGTTCTTCCCGCATGTGCGTCTTGACGCGCGCTAACAGCAGCGTGCCCGGCGGCAGACCCTGCGCGGCCGCCGCCCACGCCAGTCCCAGCCCGCCAATTACGATTCGAACAGTAAGCCTCACCCTAGCGCCGTACCCATCATACAAGGCGGCAACCCTGGTGAGACGGACCACCGCCTTTCGTGGCCCGCCGTGGCCGGCTACCGTACGGCTGTTTGACAGGACGGGACAAAACCAGCGTCTATCCGCTTCAGCTTTCCAGGAACGTGAGCAGGCGGCTCACCTTGTCGAGCGGCAGAGGCTCGCGATTGAGCACAATCTGGATCAGGGTCGTAGTAAACGGGCAGAACATCGAACCGTTCCCCTCGCCCAGATCGTCCAGGTCAATCTCCACCGGCTCGGCCGTGGATCCCAGTTGCCTGGCCTCGCTGCCGTAGCCCTGATAGGCCAGCAGTTCCGTGCCGGTGGACGCGTTGATGCGGGCGCGCAGTTTGACGCCGCCGCCGGAGAGCCCTACCGGCAGGCGCACGTGGAAGCAGCGGTAACTGGAATCCGGTCCGTAGGGGTGGACGTCGGTGGACATCGCCTGGAAGGGAACCCACTCTCCGTCCGGCTGCTCGGTGAGCACCTCGATCATGTAGTCGGAGATGCCGTCGCCGCGCTCATCGCAGGCGAACACCACGAACTGCTGCCAGCCTTCCAATTCCGTGGCGGCGGGGTGGCCCAGAATGCGGCCGACGAGATTCTTCACGTCGCCTTCCAGGCCGGGGGCTTCCGCGTCCGGATCGATCTTCATCTTGGGCAGCCCAGCCTCGCCGTACTTCTGCGCGCGCCCTAGCCAGGCATCGTGGCCTTCGCCGCCCGGGTCGCCCACCTTGAGGAATGCCGCCACCAGATCGACCATCCCAGGCTCGGGCTGGCTGATCAGGGAACCGTGATTGCGCCCATCCACGGCGATCATGGGAATGTCCAGGCGGCGATCGGCCCAGGGCGTGATACTCAGACGGCTGGCGTTGGCCACTGGAATCCGCGTCAGGTCGATGGTGATCTTGCGGGCGTTGAGGCTGCAGCCGGACCAGCGCACGGTGCCGTCGGTGCCGGGATCGTTGGCCAGGCTGGCTACCCCCTCGTAGGGTGTATTGCCGATGAAGACGGCCACGTAAGGACTGCCGCCGCCCGTGTCGTAGAAGGGCTCCGGACCCAGCAGGTCGAGATGCGCCAGGTCCCACGTGAACTCGCTGCCCAGTTCGAGACCCTCCAGCACGCGATCGCCGGCGTTCAGGAAATCGGGGCCGAGGTGGCGATTGCCTTTCACCATGGCGCCCAGCCAGGTGCGGCCTTTGTGCGCCTGCGGGGAACCCCAGGTGGCCGGCGCCAGGCCGACGAGGTGCTTGAGGCGCTTGAGGCGCGCATTCGTCGCCGGGGCGCCCGCATTGGCCAGCCACGCCCGCAGCACCAGCATACCGGTGGAGTGGACGATGGCGTCGAATTCCTGAGTTTCGTTGCCGAAGACGGCGTGCATGCGGAAGGCCCGATCCAGACCTTCGGCGATGTCCTTGATGGTGATTTCGTTGTTCAACGAGATGTAATTGCAGATATCGATGTCTTTGGAATCGATGCCGCGCGAGACCAGAGCCTGTTTGAGATTCTCGAAGTCCTTGCCTTCGGCGGAATACCCATGAATCAAAACCAGTGGGCGTGCCATGCGTTCTCCTTTTCGTTCTTAGCGTCCGTGCTTGAGACCGATGAAAAATGTTACGACACCGAAGCCCCCGATGGCCAGCCCGGCGATCCGGTTCATAGCGCGCATGTGCCGGTCAAAACGGTCGCGGAACCGGTTGACCATGAGCACCAGAGTCACCCACCAGAGCATCGATCCGCAGAAGATGCCTGCCACCAGCAGGAAGGTCAGCCACCATGGGCGATGGCCGCCCATGCCGAGCCCGGCCAGCACAGCCAGGAACGAAAGGATCGTGGTGGGATTCGTCAGCGTGAGCAGCAGCGTGGAAGAGAAGTCCGAGCCCGCCGCCGCGGTGTCTTCGCCTGGCAGGTTTGCCGCCCGCGCCGGCATGCGGAAGTACATCACGCCGATGGCCATCAGCAGCAGGCCGCCAAATACCCGGATCCAAAACTCCTCGCGCTCCAGGAACCCGATCAGGAAGGTGATGCTGAAGCCCGCGATGGCGCCGTAAAACGCGTCCGCCGTGGCCGCTCCAAAACCCGAAATCAAACCGGAAAGGAGTCCCTTGCGAAGCGTGCGCGAGGCGCACAGCACGTTCACCGGCCCCACCGGCACCGCAATCGCCAAACCAGCCATTAGACCTTTGGAAAGCAACCACAGGCCGATCAACTCGCCCTCCATACTCATCGATAGCTTATCGCAAGTTGGCGCCCAACCCTCGGAACTGTGCGAATTTCCTCCTTAAGCCGGTCTTGTGTCAGGATGCTCACGTTCCCGCTGGCCGATGGCTCGCGAAGGTCTTGTACGGGATTCCGAGCGCGTGCATACTAGAGCCATCGATGACATCGGCTCCTGTGGCGGGGCCAATACAGCGCAGTTCACCGATCCTGGTGCGTCAGGTTGCGGAACCCCTCCAGGAAACCTGAAACCATCGCAGCGCTAGAAGGAGAGAACAGATGGCGCACAACCACATTAGCGAATATCAGGTCAGAGTCGTTTGCGAGGACGGAACTGACGAACTGAGCGGGTGGATGAATAGCCAGGAGCAGCTTGCTCAGGTAATGGCCGCCATCCACCGGGCACAAGGCAAAGCCTACTGGCTTCGGGAACGAAACGCTCTCTGTCCCGACTGCCTCGATACGGAACAACCGATCATAGTGGAATGTCTTATTGCGTACACCCCGTCTCCACGGTGCCGCCCTCACGATTCCCGCTATCTGGTGGCCGTGGGGTCGAAGAACCGGTACGAAATGCTTTAAGGCAGCCGTCGGAAGCTGAGGAGAAGTCGACCAGGCATCGGCGTTACAGTGTGTTCAACCGCCCGCTTCGGCAATCCGTTCCAGAATGCCGGGGATCTCAAACACGGCGCGATTCTCTAAACGCCCGGTAGCTTCGCGAAAGCGTTGGTAGGCGGCGGGGGCCAGCAACTCTTCCACCGCCCTGGCGATCCCGCGGAAATTGGGCAGTATCGTCCCCACGCCCATCTCGCGGACCCACTCCGCGTTGTAGCGCTCCTGCGGCAACGTCCACGCGTTCGATTCCACGATCACCGGCAGGCGCATGGCCACGGCCTCGCTGATGCTGCCCGGTCCCGGCTTCCCGATGAAGTAGTCGGCCAGTTGCATGTAACGCGGCACCTCTTTGGTGAACCCTTCCACGAACATCGGCGCGGCGTGTGGCAGCGTTTGCAGCTTTTCGCGCAGCCTGGCGTTGTTGCCACAAATCAGCAGCAACTGGCGGTCCGGCAGAAAGCGCGCGATCTGCCGCATCACGGACGAGCCCTCGCCGCCGAACAGCACCAGTCCCACCGGCTTGGCGGGGTCGAAGCCTAAGCTGGCGCGCGCCGCCGCCCGCTCTCCGGCAGCCAGCGGCGCCATCTCGTAAAACCGCGGATTCAAAATCATGCCCGAAACGCGATGCACCTTGTCTTCGGCATGCCCCATGGCGAGCGCCTGCTCCACGGCCTTCGCCGAGCCGCAGATGAAATGCTGCACCTGCCGCTCGATCCAGAAGTGCGGCGGGTAATCGGCGATATCGGTGAGAATGGTGACAAACGGCACGCCCGGCAGCGCCCGCGCCAGACTTTCGCACAGCGCCCGGTCGAGATTCGGCACCAGCGAGACCACCATCTCCGGACGCCGCTCCCGCCAGAATGCTTCCAGCAGACCCACGGCTTTCGGGTGGAACATGCGGATCACCCAATGCATACCTACCATGAGCTGCGGCGAGCCGAGCGTCCACCCCTTCTTCAGCATCAGGTTGTAGATATCCTGCAGGCGAAGGCCGGTCAGCTTGCGGAAGACGTCCATGGCATCCAGCACATCCTGGAGGTTGACCATGCGGATCTCAAACGGACTCCCCTGCTGCTCCATCACCTGGCGCAAGGCATTGGCCGCCGCCCGGTGGCCGCCGCCCGCGTCGAAAAAAATGAAATCCACCTGCATTTATGACGATTGTTGCATGCGGCCATGAATGAGTGGCGGAAAACGTTTGTGTTCACGGATGTTTTTCCACACTGTCACCGCAATGTGACCCGGCGCACGCTACAACTCGCTTATGCGGTGCGGATGCCAAGTTTTACGCGAAACCCCTGCCACGCGGGCCGTTTTCGCACGCTTGGGAATGGCACGATACGTGCAAACCTGTTCCATGAGGAGCGTGCCCGCGCGTGTCGCCGGGGTGGCCGTATGACGCTCCCGGTAGCCATGTTGAATTACATTTCGCGCCGCGACCACAGGCTGATGCGGCGCGTCAACCGATGGCCCGCTCCCCGCTGGATCCGGCTCTGGGCGTTGTGCGCCACGCGCGGCGGCGATGGCTGGCTATGGTACGGCCTGGGCGCCGTCGTACTGCTCTTCGGCGGCCCCATGCGCTTCCGGGCGGTGGGCGCGGCAGCCCTGGCCGCGGCCTCGGGCATCGCCATCTTCCTCACCTTAAAGAAGGCCACCGGGCGCCGGCGGCCCTGCACCTTCGAACCGCACTGCTGGGCCACCCTGCTGCCTCCCGATCGATTCTCTTTCCCCTCGGGCCACACCATCACGGCATTTGCCGTGGCGCTGTCGTTCAGCCGCTGGAATCCGGACTTGGCGGTGGGCCTGCTGTTCTGCGCCCTCAGCATCGCCGCTTCCAGGATCCTGTTGGGCATGCACTTCCTGAGCGACGTGCTGGCCGGAGCCGCCATCGGCGCGGTCCTGGCCTACACGGCAACCTGGATCGTGCTCTGACTCGCCCCTTACAGCACCGGCGAATCGTTCCCCAGCAATGCCCGGCGCACAATCTTGACCGGCGGGTATCCCTGCCGCAGGAAGGCATCGTGGAAACCCTGCAAAGTATATTTGCCGCCTTTCATCTTCTTGTAGTCTTCCCGTAACTTCAAAATCTCCAACTTACCCAGCGTGTACACGAGATAGGTCGGATCGCTGGTGCCTCGCTTGGCCTCCTTCTCCGCCACCGGACGGACCTGATAGCCCTCCTTGACGAAGAACTCCACCGCTTCCTCCACCGTCATTTTGCCGGTATGCATCTGTATGCCCACGATAAAGCGCGCATTGCGCAGCAGCGCGTCCTGCAACTGCCCGAGCCGCAACTTCAGATCGCCCTTACCGTACCCTTCATCGAGCATCATCTGCTCCGTGTAGTGCGCCCAGCCTTCCGCGTTGGAACTACAGCCGAGTAACTTGCGGACCTTGGTGGGCGCGCGCGCGATCCACACAAACTGCGTGTAGTGTCCCGGGTAGACTTCGTGCACGGCCGTGCTGATGATAGTTCCGCGGTTGAAGCCTTGCAGATACTCCTCGGTCTCCTTGGCGCTCCACGCCGGATCGGGAAGCGTGACGTTGAAGAATGCCTCCTTGGCGATCTTCTCGAAGGGCCCGGGCGTGTCCATCGACGCGGTGGTCAGCGCCCGCATGAAGGGCGGCGTCTCCTCCACAATCGGCGGCACCTTGGAAGGAATCGTCACGATATGGTTCTTCTCGATGAACTCGCGCAGCCCGCTGAGCACGTCGCGAAAACTCTGCATCAGCTTGCCCGCCGCCGGATGGTCCAGCATGGCTTCGTCGAGGATCTTTTCCGCGGTGCGCGATTGGTCCACCTGCGCGGCCACGCGCGTGAACTCCTGCTGGTTGCGGCGCAAATTCTCCCGGCCGATTTCCAACAGCCGGTCCAGCGGAATGTCCACCATCTCGTCGTAGAGCAGCTTCTTGCGATAGGTCTCGGCGCCGATCGGGAACTCGCCCCGCGAGCGCGGCAGCAGGTCCATCTGGAGGAATGCCCGATAGGCGTTGAGAGAGTCGATCACGGCACGATTCACCTCCTGGAATTCCGCCAGCAGCGGGCCGTCGTGCACTCCCTGGAATGCCGCGGGCACGTCGTTCTGGAAGAAGCTGATGATGCCCGGCATCTGTTCCAGGGCAATCTCGGTGTAAATCCGCGGCGGATTTTTCAGGTTCTGGCGCGCCGATTCAAACAGGCGTGGAACCAGCTTTTCGCGCGCGATCACCGATTTCAGCCGCACCGCCGCGGGCGCGAAATTGCGGCTCATGACGACGAACACCGCGTTAGAGACGCCCGAGGAGTAGACATCCGGATTCTTCTCCCACGGGCGGACCACTTCCAGGGTCAGCAACTGGCCGCGAATCTGCGCCAGGACCAGCTCCCGGTCGGCTGCCGCGACCGGCGAAAGTCCGCGCGCATCGAAGCTCTCCACTTCCTGTTCGAACTTGTGGAGCGCCGCCGTCTGCGCGTCGATCTCGGTGCGTGATCCGGAAGCCAGCAGCGCATCGTATTGATGGAACCCCGCCTGCGTGCCCTGCACGGGATCGTATTGGAACACCACTTCGTCAAAAAAGCGGTCAGCCAGTTTGTGGAACTCGCTGTCGCGCTTTTGCGCGAAGCAAACGGAGGCTAGAAGGGAAATGAAAACCATGCGCGAGACCATGGAGTCGATTATAGCGACCAACTCCCTGCAACTTCCGGCGATTACTTCCGTCTAATTGGGCAGGAGGCAAGGGCTATGAGCAACACGGTAGACAGATTGAAGCTCGCCGAGGCAGTTCTGGCCCTCATCGAGCAAAAGCGGGTGGAAACGGGCGATGCGTCCCTGGGAGCCGCCATCGAGCGCGTCATCCTGGACACCCAATTCCAGGAACTCGAAGCCGAAATCCTGGAGAATCCCGGCGCCATCGAGCCGTGGCTGATCCGTCGCCGCCGCGACGATTGACCCACATGGGCCTCGGACTCTGATACCGTAGTCGCGGAGGAACCATGCTCAAACTGATCTGCACGCTGATGCTTTGCATGCCTATCGCGTTTGCGGCCGACGTTTCAGGTACGTGGCAAGTGACGGTGGAGACGAGCCAGGGTTCAGGGAGCCCGACGGTCGTCTTGCAGCAGCAGGGGGAAAAGCTCACGGGAACGTTCAACAGCCAGATCTTTGGGGAAGCGAAGTTGACCGGGTCGGTGAAGGGGAACGTCATCGAATTCGGTTTCGAGGGCGAAGCGGGCGGCCAGACGATCAAGGTCAGCTACAAAGGCACCATCGAGAGCCCTACCGTCGTGAAGGGCACGGCTGTGTACGCGGGCTTCGACGAAAAGGCCACCTGGTCCGCGACCAAGAAGTGAGCCAATGCGTTGGCGGCACTCATGACCGCGCGCACGAGGCGGTCAACTTTTCCGCTTCTTGATGCTGCGATAGACGCCGTAGCCCGCCAGGCCAAGGAGCGCGCCTGCAACCGCGCCAGCGCCGATCACCAGACCGGCCGATAACCCGGTCACGGCTCCTTGAGCGGCGAGTTCCAGGACACCGATGGATGCGCCACCAGCGGTGCCGACACCAGCACCGACGCCGGCCGCGGCCGTCGCTTTTGCCTTTTCTTTTTCGTCTTCCGTCATTGGATGCTCCCCGAGACTGGCCCTGCGAGCAGAGCCGCTATTCCCATTGTATAGGGCGGCATCGAATCCATGCGCGCAATGCGAAAATGGCGCGCGCGCCGGCGTGCGGCCGACCATTCTCAGCCTGGCTGGCGGCGTCCGGATGTTAAACTATCGGCTTGTCCTCACAGCTCTCGCGGACCGGAGAGTGGTTCCTGCACTCCGGAATTCAACAACCTGACGGCGGCGTGGCCCGCTACTATCTGGTCGATGCACGGCGCAATCTTCCGGCCTCCACCGAGATCACCGGCTACACCGTCAGCACGTTCGTCTACCTGCACTCGGTAACCCACGATGCCCGGTATCTGGAACGCGCACTCGCCGGCGCCCGCTTCCTGACGCGCGCCTGGGACCGGGCATCGGGGACCATGCCGTTCGAAATCGCTCCCGCCGCCTTCACCTACTTCTTCGATTGCGGCATCGTCGTGCGCGGCCTGCTGGCCGTCTGGCGCGCCTCTGGCGAGCAGGAGTTTCTGGACGCCGCCGTGGCCACGGGCGAATCCATGGCGCGCGATTTTGCCGGCCCGGCCGGCGATTTCCATCCCATCCTCGCCCTGCCCTCCAAGGCGCCCCTGCCACGCGATCCCTTCCGCTGGTCGCGTACCGCGGCCTGCTACCAGTTGAAAGCCGCCATGGCGTGGTGGGACCTCTTCGAGGCCACCGGCGACACCCGCTTCATCGAACCCTACGAGCGCGTTTTGGATTCCTCCCTGCGCAGCTACGCCGATTTCCTGCCCGGCCATGCCGAGCGCCCGAAAGTCATGGACCGCCTGCACGCCTTTTGCTATTTCCTGGAAGGACTGCTGCCGCGCGCCGGTGAAACGCGCTGCGCCGCCGCCCTGCGCGACGGCATCGGCCGGGCCGCCTGCCACCTGCGCGACATCGCTCCCGAATGCGAGCGCAGCGACGTCTACGCCCAGTTACTGCGCGTCCGCCTGTATGCCGATTGGCTCGGCGTCTTGCCCCTCGACCGCCCCGCCGCCGAAAGCGAGGCCACCCGCCTGGCCGCCTTCCAGGTGGCCGATGGCGACCTGCGCGGCACACCGATGAATGGGGGATACTGGTTCGGACGCAAGAACGCCGAGCTGCTGCCGTTCATCAATCCGGTCTCGGCCGCCTTCGCCACTCAGGCTCTGGAATTGTGGGAGACCAGCCGCACAGGCGGCGCCCAGGCGCACCGCCACTTGCTGATTTGACGTTGCATCCGAAAATCAAGATCGCCTTCGCCAGCGGCACCGACGACCTCAACCGGCGCCTCATCGAGCACCTGCGCGCCCTCTATCCCGAATTGCCCCTGTGGGTGGTTTCCGATTTTCCACCCGAAGACGCCGCCCTCAAGTGGATCCCCTACCGCGTCAACCGCAGCTTCGGCGAGAACCTGCGCCGCTGCCGCGAAGAGTTGCGCGGCCACAGCATCCGCCTGGCGGGCGTCATGCTGGTGCCCAACGTCCCCTTCCGCCGCATGCGCCTGCTGGCCCTGGTGCTTTCCCCGCGCGGCTTCCTCGCCTTCAACGAAAACCTCAACCACTTCATGCTGCGGC
>OCZU010002099.1_pt1 | contig 12825 bp, 14 predicted proteins | sample 1539001 | NCBI WGS metagenome assembly OCZU01 (sample SAMEA3539306, study PRJEB22396) | soil metagenome | biome: tundra; feature: field; material: soil | place: USA | collected 2010-05 | depth 0.15 m
CTCGTTGCGGAGACCTGTCTGGCCGTCCTCTTGGACGATGGTCATGTGCACCACAGACCCGGCCGGCACCTTGAGATAGGTGGTGGGCAAGTAGCCGACCCAGTTGGGATGCTCGCCGTTGCCCTGCCCGTCGCTCCCGACCGCGGCGACCGTCGTCAGCGCGAAGTTCACGACGGGACGACCCTGCAGGGTCGTCGAGGTCGTGGTCGCGGTGATTTGGGGTGGCGTGGGATTGAGGAAGCGCGTGACGAAGAATCCGACGAGCACACCGGCAACCACGAGGCCCGCCACGAGGATCCAGAATCTTGATCGCATGCTTGCCTTACCTCTCTATGTGCTCGACTGGGGCAATGGCGGTGACCACGTCGTCAACGGGTGGCTTTGCCGGGAACGTCGCGTGGAGACGGCCACTGTGCCGAGCGCGAACGCTCGGCCAGACCCGCAACGCCAAGGGTGAGATGAATCCGGGCACCAGTTCTCCACTCAACGGGCTGCCGGTTCGTTCCGAAGGCGCCATGATCGCGGTGTCATAGGGGTTCCGTCAAGCCCCTTCTTTACCTCTGACCTTTCGAACCGATGCGGGGCGCTGATTGCGCAGTGTTTGCGCAGACTTTGCGCGGTCATTGCCGCCTGGAGCCGACGCCCTGAGGTGCCTTCACCACCGCCGGCGACTGGCCGTGCGGCGAGGCTACTCCGACCGGCAAGGTCGTCGAAGGCAAGGGCGGAGTGTTCGCATCAACAGATGGATTTGATCGCATCAGACTGGTTGATGTGAGACTCCAAATCGGTCAGAGTTGCGCAAGAGCGTCAAATGGCGCGCGAAGACGGGGGCGGAGAAGGGGATCCGACGGTGCACATCGACCTTTACATCGCTCTAGCGGGGCTGATCGTCGGCTGCGCGGTTGGGCTCACCGGAATGGGCGGCGGCGCGCTGATGACCCCGGTCCTCGTGCTCCTGTTTCATGTCCAGCCCGTGGCCGCTGTTGCCAGCGACCTCGTCGCATCACTGGTCATGAAGCCGGTGGGCGCCGCGGTTCACGCCGGCCGTGGGACGGTTCGCTGGGGCCTCGTGGCCTGGCTGGCCATCGGATCGGTGCCGTCCGCCTTCCTCGGGGTGGCGTTCCTCAAATCCATTGGCAACGGTCCCCGGATTCAGAGCATCGTCAGCGTCACGCTCGGCGCGGTCCTGCTCGTGGCTGTTGCGGCACTGGGCCTGAAGATGTATATCGACCACCGCATCGGAGATCGTGGCGTCGACGACGTGCTGCGCGTGAAGAAGGCGCCGACGCTGGCGATCGGGGCATCGATCGGCTTCATCGTGGGGATCACCTCGGTCGGGTCGGGGACGCTGGTCATCGTGCTCCTCCTCTTCCTGTATCCGCGCCTGCGCGGATCTCAGATGGTGGGCACCGACCTCGCTCAGGCGATCCCGATGGTGGGTGCCGCCGCCGTCGCGCACATTCTGTTTGGAGATTTCAAACTCGGACTGACCGCGTCGATCCTCGTCGGCAGCATCCCCGGCGTGCTCATCGGCGCGACGGTGTCGGCGTACGCGCCGACCCTCTTCCTCAGAGGGGCCCTGAGCGCCGTGCTCCTCGTGTCCGGCCTGAAGCTCGTGAACGTTCCCACCACCGCGATCGGTATCGTGCTGCTGCTCAGTGTCACCGGGCTCCTCGCCGCGTGGGTAACGGTCCGCGTCAGCGGGCGCACGCTGCGTGAGATTGCTGGTGAGCCCGGTCGGAAGGCCAGCACCCCGGCGGGTCTCTCACTCGATACCGAAGAAGCCGCCTAAGCCGTCCTCGCAGGAGCTCGGTGCATCCTGCATCACCCGGCGTGATTACAGGAGCTGCCGCGTGGGAGCGCCATCGAGAAACGCTTGAATATCCTCCAGAACACCCGTGAAGAAGTTCGTATACGTGTCTCGTGTCACGTACCCGATGTGCGGAGTGAGGAGGGCTTTCCCAACTCGCCTGAGTTCGTGATCAGCGGGGAGCGGCTCCGTGTCGTACACATCAAGAGCCGCGCCGGCGATCCAACCTTCGCGGAGTGCCCGTAGCAGGCCGGCCTCCTCCACGAGCGGTCCGCGCGAGGTGTTGATGAGGTAACTGGTCGGCTTCATGCTGCGCAGATCCGACTCAGTGACCACACCTCGTGTGCCGCGGCCGAGCACCAGGTGGATCGAGATCACGTCTGCCTGGGCAAACAACTCGTCCTTTGGCAGATACGCAACACCGTGCTCGGCAGCCCGCTCCGCGGTCAGATTGGGACTCCACGCGACGACGCGCATGTCGAAGGCGAGCCCGTACTTGGCCACCCGTGTGCCGAGGTGCCCCAAACCCACGAGCCCGAGCGTGCGCCCCGCGAGGTCGGTTCCAACCGTGCGCTGCCATCCCCCGGCTCGCATGGACGCCTCTTCGACGATCAGGTTTCGGACCGAGGCAATGACCAGCCCCCAGGTCAACTCCGCCGTCGACCATGTCAAACCCTGGGTTCCGCAGACCAGCACGCCGGCCTGGTTCGCCGCGCCGAGGTCGATCGCCGCATTGCGCATGCCGGTCGTGACCAGCAGTCTCAGCTTGGGAAGTTGCTGCAGAACGCGCGCCGGGAAAGCGGTTCGCTCACGCATCGCCACCACGATCTCGAAGTCCGAGATTCGCTCGATGAGAGCATCGCCGTCGAGATGCTCCGCGAGGAACTCGACGCGCACGGCGTCGCCGAGCACATTCCAGTCGACGATCGAATGAGCAACTTTCTGGTAGTCATCAAGGACTACAGCCCTCATGTCGTCGAGACGACGGCTGAGGCTCGCTGCTCCACGGGAACATAGTCGCGTTGCTGCTCACCGACATAGATCTGTCGCGGACGGGCGATCTTCTGCTCCTTGTCGAGGAGCGATTCCTCCCATTGCGACAGCCATCCTGCGGTGCGGCTCATCGCGAAGAGCACCGGGAACATCTCGACGGGAATGCCCAGGGCCTGATAGATGAAACCGCTGTAGAAGTCCACGTTGGGGTAGAGCCTGCGCGACACGAAGTACTCGTCTTCGAGCGCGATCTTCTCCAACTCCCGAGCCACGTCGAGAAGTGGCGAGGAGCCGGTGACATCAACCACCTGATCCGCCATCTTCTTGATCACCTTCGCCCGTGGGTCGTAGTTCTTGTAGATGCGGTGACCGAAGCCCATGAGCCGTTCCTTCCCCGCCTTCACGCCCTCGATGAACTGTGGGACGCGGTCCACCGTCCTGATGCGCTCGATCATGCGGATGACCGCCTCGTTGGCACCACCGTGCAGCGGACCGTAGAGCGCCGCGATCGCCGCGGCCGTGGCCGAGTACGGGTCAGGATGCGACGAACCGACGGCGCGCATCGCGTTGGTCGAGCAATTCTGTTCGTGATCGGCGTGGAGGATGAACAGCACATCGAGTGCGTGCTCGATCTCCGGCACCGGCTCGTACTTGAGCTCGACCATCTTGAACATCATGTTCAGGAAGTTGCCGGCAAACGAGAGCTCGTTATCGGGATAGTTATAGGGCAGCCCGAGCGAGTGCCTGTATGCGAGTGCCGCCAGCGTCGGCATCTTCGCGATCAGGCGATAGATGGAGATGCGCCGTTGCTCCTCGTCGTAGATATCGGTCGCCTGCGGGTAGAACGTGGAGAGCCCGCCCACCGTCGAGATGAGAATGCCCATCGGATGTGCGTCGTGATGGAAGCCGTCGACGAACTTCTTGATGTTCTCGTGGACGAGAGTGTGATGCGTGATCTCCTGCTGCCACTCGGTCGACTGCTGCGGGGTCGGCAACTCGCCGTGGACCAGCAGATAGGCCGTCTCCAGGTAGGTGCTGTGCTCCGCGAGCTGGTCGATCGGATAGCCGCGATGGAGCAGGATTCCCTTGTCGCCGTCGATGTATGTGATCGCGCTCTTGCAGGACGCGGTGTTCATGAAGGCCGGGTCGTAGACGAGCAGACCGTGATCGTCGGCCGTCACCGAGAGCTGCTCGAACGCGGTGGCCCGCACGGCGCCGTTCTCGATGGCGACTTCGTAGGTTGTGCCGGTGCGATTGTCGGTGATCGTCAGACTTTCGGTCATGACGGCCAGTGTGCGCCAGAGTCCTCCCTCCCCGAGGCGACGCGGATGAAAGAAGCTCGACCTCTTCCGCACCGACCCCCAACGCCGCGCATGGCTGATCACTGTTGCAGGGGGGCTCGGAGATTTCGTCATGACCCTTTTGGCCGACGACGGCGCCACATCCATCACCGATTTCTTCGTGGTCCGTGCGCTGCGACGGATGGGCGTCGGACGCGAAGCCGCGCGGCTCCTGCTGGCAACCACCCCCGGATGTTGGAGCGTCGCGTTTCAGTCGTACAACCCCGGCGCTCAGCATTTCTGTCGCAGGTGGCGACCGACGCCGCAGGCGATAGCTGGCGCATGTACGACGACCCACCCGTCGAAGGGCGCCCACCCGACACCTGGATCACCTTCACGACCTGACGCTGCCGGGCAGGTGCGGGACTGCTCTCCCGGGCGTCAACCGTTCTTGATCGTCAGGCGATGGCCGGCGCCCGCCACAGGTCGATGCCGCTTTCGACGGCGTGCTGATCAATCTCCTCCAGCTCGTCGGTCGAGAAGCCGAGGGGATCAAGGGCCGCGACGTTCTGCTCCAGCTGCGCAACACTGCTCGCGCCGACGAGCACCGAAGTCACCCGCGGGTCGCGAAGCGCCCAGGCGAGCGCCATCTGCGCCAGGCTTTGACCGCGGCGCTCTGCGATGGCGCTCAGCGCCCGCACGTTGGCCAGGTTGGCCTCGCTCACCATCTCCTGGGTGAGGGAGCCGTTACGCCGAGCGCGTGAGTCCTCCGGGATGCCGTGGAGGTAGCGATCGGTGAGTAGTCCTTGGGCAAGCGGCGAGAACGCGATGCACCCGATACCCTCGGTACCGAGCACGTCGAGCAACCCCTGTTCGATCCAGCGATTCAGCATCGAATACGACGGCTGGTGGATGAGCAGCGGCGTGCCGAGGCTTCGCAGAATGGCGATCGCCTCGGCGGTCCGCTTGTCGGAGTAGGACGAGATCCCCACGTAGAGGGCCTTGCCCTGTTGGACCGCCGAGTGAAGGGCGCCCAGCGACTCCTCGAGCGGGGTGCTCGGATCGTAGTGGTGGTGATAGAAGATGTCGACGTAGTCGACGCCGAGGCGGCGCAGGCTCTGATCCAGGCTCGCCAGCAGGTACTTGCGCGAGCCCAGGTCGCCGTAGGGTCCGGGCCACATATCCCAGCCGGCTTTGGTCGAGATCAGCAGCTCGTCACGGAGCCCCCGAAAGTCGGTGCGCAGGATGCGCCCGAAATTCGATTCGGCGCTGCCGTAGGGTGGGCCGTAATTGTTAGCCAGGTCGAAGTGCGTGATCCCAAGATCGAAGGCCCGGCGCAGGATGGCGCGCTGGCCCTCGACCGGCCGGTCGTCACCGAAGTTCTGCCAGAGACCCAGGGACACCGCGGGCAGGAGAAGCCCGCTACGGCCGGTGCGCCGGTAACTCATCGATGCGTAGCGGTCGGCTGCCGGGCGATATTCGCTCACGTCGCTCACCCTCCGATTGTGCCCGATCGGCGCCCAGTCGCAGATGGGCAGGGCCGACGAGGACGTGACCAACGGCCCTGGTAGCTGCGCGGTTTCAAGCGCATGTGGTCGTCGCCGATATGCTGCTTTGAATTCCCGGCGATCACGACGGCGCGCTCGTGTCACGGGCGCGCCGGGAACGTGTCGCGCGCCACACGGTGCCGGGGAGCAGCAGCACAACTGCAGCCGGCACGATCCACCAGCACCGCACCGGCGTCCGGCTTACGGCGGCGGTGACTGCCAGCGCAAGCACCACCCCAACTGCGACCCACCAGTCATCCCCTATGAGGAAGTCATACCAGAACGAGGCGAACGCCTTCAGCTTGCCCGCCATCACCGGAGCGCCTCTGTTCGCTCGGCAGTGCTAACCCCAGCCAGCGTGTAGGACCGGCGACGCTCGAGACGGAGGGCGGCGACCAGCCCGACCGCAAGCAATGCGGTGAGCGGGATGATGGCGAGCAACGCTGCGTCAGACCCGGGCCACTGCGCGCCCGCGCCCTCGGTGCCCCAGAAGACTCCAAACGACGTCAGCAGGGTGCCGACCGCGAACTTCATCGCGTTTTCCGGGACCCGCGCAAGCGGGGCGCGGAGCAGTGCTCCCGCCGACGCCACCAGAACGATGGCTGCTCCGGCCGCGATCCCCGCGACGGGAATATTGCCTGCGTTGCCCCCGAACGTGAGCACGATGAACACCACCTCGAGGCCCTCGAGCAGCACGCCTTTGAAAGAGAGGGTAAATGCATACCAGTCAGCAACCAAGCCAACCCTGTGCGTTGCAGCAGCACGCGCGGCCGCAAGCTGCTTGCGAAAGATCTCGTCCTCGTTGTGCAGTGCCTTGTAGCCACCGGCACGAAGGACAGCCTTGCGCAGCCACTGCAAACCGAAGACCAGTAAGAACCCGCCGACGAAGAGGCGGAGTGACTCGATCGGCAGGGCCCCGATGGCCGGACCCAAGGCGACGACCGCTACCGCGAGCGCGGCTACCGCGGATGCAAGTCCGATGAGCGCGGAGCGCCAGTCGCGGGCAGTACCTGCCGCAAGCACGATCGTTGTCGCCTCAACCGCCTCGACGACGCACGCCAGGAAGACCGAGGCGAACAGCGCCCAGACGGTCATACCGGAACCGCCTTGGCACTGGTCGGTCCTACGTCATCGGAGGTCGTGACAGGAACCATGTCTGCATCGAGACTATCCGAGTCGGCAACATCTACGCCGGGATGCTCGCCTCTTGATCCTACGCGGAAAACTTCAGCGTCTGGACCAGCCGTTCAACTTTGCTCGTCTGATCGGGGCCGTCACTCGGAATGTACAGGTACTCGACCGTATATGTCCGACCCCCCGTGGAGAAGGAGTAGACCACGGCATGCATGATCGGGTGTCGGCAGTCGTTGTAGGCAGCCGCCGTGTAGTCGATGTACTCCTTTGTCCCGGAAACGCCATCAACTGTGGTGCTCGTTGACATGGCTGGGGGCTGGCTTGGATCGCACCTCAGGTCGGTATCCGGGGGCGCCTTGCCAGTCGGCGTCGAATCAATTCCGAACGATGGTTCGATTTGGCCGCACATGTTGTTTCCGAGAACGATGATTGGAGCGTCATTCGGAGGACATTCGGCAGGATTCCACGTTGGGTCATATCGGAACGAGAGCTTTCCCGAGGCGCTGCGGAAGGTCAACCAGCCTGCAGTTGGGTCCGGAGTGGAGGCGATCGGAGACGCTGTCGCGGATGGCCAAGTTGAGGCCAGGGGGGTCGAAGTGGCAGGGGGTCCTACGGCCGATGGGGCGCTCGTGCCACAAGCCGCGGCACCGGCTCCCAGAAGAACCAAGACCCCCGCGCGAACGATGGTGCGGGTGCGTGTCGGCGTACTCATATCTACGGGTGTCCCAGTCCTCGCGGAGCCATCATCAGCTCGTTGCTGGGGTAACCGGGCATTCCTCAACCGGGTTACGCGATTGCCACGCCGCGCGGCCAAAGCCTGGTCAGACGCACGGCGCCCGGATCACGCCCGCCCATGCAATGTAGCGGCCTCTATTGAGCCAGAACCAACCATGAGAAGCCCAGGATCGAACGGTAATGTTGCTCGTACTCTTGACGACGAGATGACGCGTATGAGCGCGCCTCATCGGTGCCGACGGCTTCGACGCCGGATCGCCAGCCCGCCTCGAAATCGTCCCATTCCTGCTGCGTTGAAGCCCGCGCGTCGACAACCCTCCACCCAGCGTTGGTTGCCAACGCGGAAAACCCATCAAGTCCCACCGGCAAGGACCCGAAGGTCTCGAGACACCATGCATCCGGGTCGGCCGCCCAGAACCCATCAGCCACAAGGACGCGACCATGTGGCACGAGCTCTCCAAGGCGAATGAGCGTTGGCTCGATACCTCCGAAAATGTGCGAGGCGCCGACGCAGATACCCGCTTGGCTTTGCGGGGCTGCCCACTGGACGGCATCACCAGTGATGAATGCAGCTCGGCCCTGAAGGGAGAGCCGCCTCGCCTCCTGCCCGGCCCGCGCGATCATCGCCGCATCCGAGTCGATGCCGGTGCCGTGCAAACCCGAATGACTCTGAACCGCCCAGAGCAGAAGCGCGCCCTTGCCGCAGCCCAGGTCGATGAGGCTGGTGGGCGCATCATCCGTGACCAGATCGATCAGATGACTCGCCCTGGCTTCGCTGAGCGGGCTATTGAAGCGCAGCCCTTCCGCGCCGGCCTTGCGCAGAGAGCACTGCTCCGTCATGAACGCGTCGGAGCCGGCTATTGCGCCTCCCTCCCTGCCCAATAATCCGGCGACAGCTTGCTCGACACGACTTCCTCCGCGGTGCGGAACCCCGGCGCCATCGACGCGTCGGTTCCGGCCAGGTACTCGTGGTGGTCGATGCCGAGCAGCCGGATCCAGCTTTGCTGGCCGAGCGTCAGCGCAATGAAGCAGCCGAGCTCGACCAGCTCCGCTTCGGAGAACTCCTGATGCAGCCGATCCCAGAGATCGTCGGTCGGCTCCAACCGCCAGCTGATCGCCTCGGCGTAGGCGAGCGCGGCTTTCTGACGATGGTCGTACTCGTCAGATGTCTCAAAGTTCAGCACCGCGTCGTACTGTTGCGCGGCGAGACCCTCCGCCGTGGCCTTGGTCGAGCGCTGATTGCCGCAGTACTCGCATTTCACGGTCCGCGAGACGTACACGCGACACAGTTCCTTGATTGCGTGATCACAAATGCCAGTCCTGAACACAGCCTGCCATGAGTCGGCGAATGCCCAGAAGGCGTTGGGCGCGTGGGCACGTACGGCGGAGCTCTCCGGACGCGGCGTCCCCTCACGGGCGCACCGCTGTATCTCCGCTTGCATTCGCTCGTCCATTTCCTCGAGCGGGACATAGCTGATGCGGTTCTTACCCATGTGACGCCTCCAATGTGTCGGACCGTTAGCGTACTCATCCGATCGGACGCCGAGAGCCGCGCCAGCGCGCCGGCCAGTGACGCCGTGTTCATCGCCGGCGGCGATACGCGTAGAACGCGGCACTGCGCGGGTCGGATGTCGGTTGATCTCAGGTGCGCTGATAGGATCGGCGGCATGCGTTTTGGAATCGACATCGCACAGCAGCGAGTAGCTTTCGACGAGATCGTCGATCGCGTCCGATTCGCGGAAGAGCTGGGGTTCGACGGGGCGTGGGGGTTTGACCACTTCGTTCCGATGTATGGCGAGGGTCCGGGTGAGTGCTTCGAAGGCATGACCACCCTCGCGGCACTGGCGACCGCGACGAGCAGGATTCGTCTGGGGTTGCTCGTCACCGGCGTGACCTACCGGCACCCGTCGGTTCTGGCTGTGGAAGCCATCACCGTGGACCACGCCAGCCACGGGCGCCTGGAACTTGCTCTCGGCGCTGCGTGGTTCGAGCCTGAGCACCGTCAGCTCGGCATCGAGTTCCCGCCGATCGGCGAGCGCTTCGACCGATTGGAGGACACCCTCGAGATCGTCACTCGACTCTCGACGGGCGACGTGGTCTCGTACAACGGGCACCATTTCGGGCTGAATGCGGCGCGCACGTGGCCCATCCCCGTGCAGCGGCCGCACCCTCCAATCTGGATCGGCGGCTCCGGGCTGCGACGCACCCTGCCGCTCGCGGCCCGATACGCCGATGTGTGGCACAGCTACGGGAGTCCCAAGGACCTCACCAAGTTGTCCGCCCGCCTCGACCAACTCGCCGAGGACGTCGGTCGGGACCCGGCCACGATTCTCAGGGCCTCGTCGCTGTCGCTTTCAGAGCCTGACGCTATGGTTCGCGCGAACATCGAAGCGATGGCGGAAGCAGGGTTCGGCTACCTGGTGTGCGGGTGGCCAAGCGAGGGTAGGATCCGCGCAGAAACTTTCGCTGGGGACGTGATGGCGGACTACGCCGGCTGAGCGCCCCCATCTTGGGGCGTCCGTGGGTCACGTGCATCGGGTGTCAGGGGTAGATGCCACGGTCAGTTGTCGCCTCAGCGACCCGCTGGATGGCGAGGACGTAGGCACCTTGGCGCAGCGAGACCCCTTGCTGCTTCGACGTCTCCCACACTTCGGTGAACGCGCGGTGCATCACCTTCTCGAGGCGAGCGTTGATCTCGTCCTCGTCCCAGAAGAAGGACTGCAGATCCTGCACCCATTCAAAGTACGAGACCGTCACACCGCCGGCGTTGGCGAGAACATCTGGCACCACGGTGATGCCGCGCCGTTCGAGCACGATGTCCGCATCCGGAGTGAGCGGGCCGTTGGCTGCCTCCAGTACGAGTCGAGCCTGAACGCGGCCGGCGTTCTCGCTGGTGACCTGGTTCTCCAGGGCGGCAGGCACGAGGACGACACAGGGCACCTCGAGAACCTCGTCGGCGCTGATGGCGCTCGCACCGCTGAAGCCGGTGACGCTGCCGGTGGACTTCTTGTGAGAGATCAGGCGTTCGATGTCGAGGCCGGTGGCATTGTGGATCGCACCGCTGCTGTCAGATACCGCCACGATGTTGAAGCCCTGCGCTGCCATGAGGCGGGCCGCGATCGACCCAGCGTTACCGAATCCCTGGATGGCCACCGTCGAGCCACTGGGTTCGATGCCAAGCCGCTTGCACGCCTCGAGGGCTACGAACATCACTCCCCGGCCCGTCGCCGCGTTGCGCCCTTGACTGCCACCTACCGAGAGCGGCTTGCCGGTGACGACTGCGGGAATCGAGAAGCCCTGCTCCATCGAGATCGTGTCCATGATCCACGCCATGATCTTCGGTGAGGTGTTGACGTCTGGCGCGGGGATGTCGTACTCGGGTCCGATGATGACGCTGATCTCGGTGGCGTAGCGCCGGGTCATCCGCTCGAGTTCGCCCTCGCTGAGATGCTTGGGGTCGACCACGATGCCCCCCTTTGCGCCTCCGAACGGCAGTCCCGCGATCGCGCACTTCCACGTCATCCACATCGCCAGGGCCTTGACCTCGTCCAGGCTGACGCCTTGGTGATAGCGGATGCCGCCCTTTGCGGGGCCTCGAGCCATGTTGTGCTGCACTCGGTAGCCTTCGAAGACGCGCACCGAGCCATCGTCCATCTTCACAGGGAAGCTGACGATGAGCTGGCGTTTGACCTCGCGGAGCACCGCACGCAGGCCCGACTCGAGGTTGATCAACTCCGCGGCCTGATCGAACTGACGCTGCGCGTTGTGCCACGGATTTTCCACGGTCACAGTGGTTACAGGCACGGTTGCAATCGCGTTCACCTGGACACCTCGGCGGGCCGGCGGCGCTCTCGTCGCGGTGCGGCTCGCGGCTTCCGAGACTACATCGCTGTGAGGGACGCGCGGTAGGGTCCTTGGACCCGGAAAGTGACGCCACCGAGGGTGACGGCTGGCCGATACTGGTCCGAATGGCGACACGAACCGCCCTCCTCGAGGTCGCAGTCAACGGCCAGCGGTCACCGCCAACCAGGGGGAACAGGGCATCGTCCAACTCTGCCGCGATCTCATCACCAGGGGTGTGGGGATCGAAGCCGGGCTCCTTTCGCTGACGGATGCAGAAGCCTTCGTCCGATCGGGCCTCGCCGAGCACTGTGTCCGCGTGCTCGTCGAGCCGCTCGACCAGGATGCCGACGCCGCAGTCGCCCACGCCGCTGCGATGGAGGATGTCCTGGTGCGTGCCGGCATTACGCTCCCCCAGGTCCATCACGGCGAGGGTATTGCGAGTTGGGCCGTCGGCAGGCGCGCGTTGCAGCGTGGGCACGGCATCCGCACCGGCCTCGAGGACACCGTCGTGCTGCCCGACGGTCGCCCATCGCCCGACAACGCGAGCCTGGTGATCGCCGCCGCTGAGCTCATGCGCGAGTTCGGCATTCTCCCCAGTCGGGCGTAAGTACGGCGCACATTGCGGCTCAAGAGAGTGACCGAGGCGCGTCGAAGGGAGGCGCCTACGCGACGCCGGGTACGGGTCCCTCGCGTACGCCGAACACGTTCCCGTCAGGGTCTTTGAACCAGGCACCACGGGCAGGACCGATCTGGGCGATGAAGTTGGTCGTCTTCGGCGACTCGTATTCCTCGAACGCGACCCCTCGCGCGGTCAAATCGCGGATGACGCTCTCGAGGTCGTCGACCTCGAAGTGCGCCACGGTCTGGCCGGCGTTCGGCTGGCCACGCCTCACCGAAAACTGCGTCCCCTTCCCGGCAGCGAAGCGGATGGCGAACGGCGTTTCCTCGAGCGGCGACAGCCCGAGTTGCTCGTGGTAGAACCTTCTCGCGCGTTCAAGGTCGGTCACTGCAACGGTTGTCACCAGCATCGCATCCGCAAGCACTGTCTTCACCTCGTTTCCGGGAGCAGAGTGAACTTCGCAGGGCATCTTGACATGGGGGTCGGGTGGGCTGGCGCAGGTTGGGCCGCCCGATGCGTTATGCGCCGGTCCGATAGCCTGCTGCAGCGTCAGGCGCGGCTGCGGGCGGCGCGCCGGATCGCACGGGCCAGGCGGGCCGTGTTGATCGGCCCCGGAAGTTCCGACATCGCGGGCGCTCGGAATCCATCGAGCAAATAGCAAACGAGTCGTTCCCACGCTGCGGCGGCGCGTTGCTTGGTGACGTTGACCACCCCGGCGTTGGCCATCAGCACCAGCACCAGGTCCTCAATGACGAAGTCCTCGCGAAGTCGGCCGGCTTCCTTGGCCCGCTCGATCAGCGCGGCGAGGCCCGCCGTCGCGGCCCGGAGTCGGCGATCAAGCGCGGCGCTCGACGGGAACGAGAG
>OCZU010002100.1_pt1 | contig 12822 bp, 11 predicted proteins | sample 1539001 | NCBI WGS metagenome assembly OCZU01 (sample SAMEA3539306, study PRJEB22396) | soil metagenome | biome: tundra; feature: field; material: soil | place: USA | collected 2010-05 | depth 0.15 m
ACCAGAACAAGACAGTCGTATTCGTTTAGGGACTGAAGGAAGAGGGGATAGCGAACCATCCGGGGTTTTACCCCGTTCTAGACTGCAGGCTCCTTTTCGAGTGCGAGTAAATGCTCCTTGCGCTCGACGCCCCAGCGGTAACCGCCCAGCTCGCCATCTTGTCGGACTACGCGGTGGCACGGGATCGCGATTGCGATTCGGTTGGTGGCGCAGGCCCGTGCTACGGCTCGGGACGCCGTCGGCATGCCGATCTTTTTGGCTACGGCGCTATAGGAACGGGTTTCTCCGCGTGGGATCTTTTGCAAGGCCTCCCAAACGCGGCGTTGAAACGCGGTCGCTCTAATATCCAGCGGGAGAGAGGGATTGGTTTCGCGTCCCTCAAGCAGGCGAGTCAGATTCACCCGCCACTCGGCCATAGCGGCATCGTCGCGGCGGCGGGCGGCGAAGGGGAATTCGCGCATCAGGCCTTGCTGGAGCTGGCTATCGTTGTCGGCGAATTGGATGGAACAGATGCCTTTGTCGGTGGCGGCGATGAGCATGCGTCCCAGGGGTGAGCTGGCGATGGTGTAGCGGACGACCGCGGCCACGGCTCCGCGACGATATTTTTCCGGAGTCATGCCGAGCTGGGTAGCCGTGCGCTCGTAGAGCCGGCTGCTGGAGCCGTATCCGGCGGCGTAGAGGGCGGTGGTCACGTCGTGTCCGGCTTGAAGGTTGTGTTTTACCTGGCGCAGGCGGACGGCGTCAGTGTAGGCCTTGGGGGAAACTCCTAACACCGATTTGAAGGTGCGCTGCAGGTGGAATGGACTCAGGCGGAACTCACCGGCAAGCAGGTTGAGGGTGAGGCTGTCTTCAATGTGCTGCTCGATGTAGCGGCACATAGCGCGGACCAGCGAGGATTGCGGGTTCCCATCGATGGCTTTGGGGCGGCAGCGCAGGCACGCCCGATAGCCGGACTGTTCGGCGTGGTGGGCGTCCGGGAAAAAACTCACGTTTTCGCGGCGCGGGCGTTTCGACGGGCACGAGGGGCGGCAGAAGATGCCGGTGCTCGATACAGCGAAGACGAAGGCGCCGTCGTGGGAGCGGTCGCGACCGAGCACGGCTTGCCAGCGGCGGGCGTTCGTTTGCCCGTTTTTCTGTTCTGGCATACGGGCCGAAACTGGTTGTTGGGTTCGTTTCATCGACTCATCTTCTTCTGAGAATATCGCATTGGTGGCCATGCGGATAACATAGGGCACCTGGCGGCGCGTGGACTATCCGAATGTTGCGGTCAAACGAAATCTGCGGTCCATGACTCATTCGGTCGGTCCATTTGGATGACCCGAAGAAAACGGTGAGGCCGCGAAGGACCTGCTGGTGAGGGCGTCACTGCCTGGAAATCGATGGATGTAATATGATTTGCGCGCAGCAATCCAATGAAATTGAATCCTAGGAGGACCCTCGATGAAATTTAATCGCAAGACGATGTGGGTGGCAGCGGTGTTGGCGCTGGTGGCGATGCAGGCCAGCGCGCAAATTCTCACGGCCGATCAAGTGAAGAAGACGGCGCCGAGTTCGTTTTTCTTTGCCGGTCAGAGCGCGGCCGTGCAGACCCGGAATGCAGTGGGTTTGAAGAACTCCGCCGGCAAGTTCGTACTGGCGGGACTGGTGGATACTTCGGGGTATTCGACCGGGATTGCGGAAAAGTACCAGGGCTTCCTGATTACCGAGACCAAGTTGAGTTTTGAGGGAGGTATGCTGGAGCCGGGGGCTTACGGATTCGGCTTCAAGGACGGAAAGTTCACGGTGATGAACGTCGCGGCTACGGACGTGTTGTCGGCGGCCAGCCAGAATGACGATCAGGTGAAGCACCCGGTTCCACTGAAGTTTGAAAAGGACGGCGGTGGGTATCGGCTTTATGCGGGGCGGAAGTATGTGGTGGTGAAGATCGACTAACGCGGCGGCCCCCAGGTTAGCGCCCACCGAACGGGCGCGAACCTGGGGGCACAACGCCAGGCTCACAGTTCGATGAAACTCGTTACCTTTGAAAACGCTGCGCGGCAATCGCGTATCGGCGCGCTGTTGGGCGGCGATAAGATTGTCGATCTCCATTTGGCCTGCGCGCTTTACCTGCGCGACGTCGAAAAGGAAGGCGTTTTTTACCGCCGGGCGGATATTCTCGTTCCTCCCGATATGCGTGCGCTTTTCGAAGGCGGAGATACGGGCCTGGAGTGGGCGCGCAAAGCCCTCGATCATGTCGCCCAATCGGTCGAGAAGAGTCCTGCCAGGGCAGGGCCGAGCGGCGAGACTCTGTTGTATTCCTTGAGCGAGATCCAACTGAAGGCGCCGATCATTCCCAAGAAATTCTTTCACACCGCCGGAAATTTTCGCGAGCATCACGAAGAGGCGACGAAGGCCGGATTCTCGCATCCGGTGCTGCCATGGATTGTTTTTTTTCAGAATACGGACGCGATCATCGGACCCGGCGAAGCGGTGATTTATCCCGAGCACCTGACCCAGGAACTCGACTACGAGTTGGAATTGGCGGTTGTTCTCAAGAAGAGTGGCAAGCATTTTACGGCGGCAGAAGCAGTCAGTTACATTGGCGGCTACGTGATCTTTAACGACATTACGGCACGCGATATTCAGCGCCAGGAGATGAAGTCGGGCGTGTTCAGCTTGTGCAAGGGGATCGACACTTTTTGCCCGCTGGGTCCATGGATTGTGACTGCGGATGAGATTCCAGACGCGCACAACCTGGCGATGGAGTTGCGCGTGAACGGGGAATCGCGGCAACACTCCCATTCGAGCCAAATGTCGGTGAAGATTCCGGAGATCCTGGCGCATTATTCGCCGATGGGATACAGCGCGGGAGATGTGGTTTCGACGGGAACGGTGTCGGGGGTGGCGGCGTTTTCGGGAGACCCAAAAGCATGGTATCTGAAACCGGGCGACGTGATGGAATGCGAGATAGAAAAGATTGGCGTGCTGAGAAATCGGGTTATCTCGTGGGAAGAAGCGTACGGAGGGAGATTTGTAAGTGGCAATCTGTAATTGGTGATTTCTAAACCGCCAGCATTCCCCAAAAGGCTTGTCTAGCGCTGGTTTTAGACCATCCTCGATCCCGCCAGCGGGCGCTGGCTTGGTTCCATAAAGTGCAGATGGTTGCACCCCGGCTCATGGCTTGACCTTGCCTGCAGTTATTAACCCCATTCCCAACAGACAGTTACATCCTCCCTTCCGTATGGTTTCACGGGTGCACTATTCCCAGGCGAAGCCCTGGCCGGATGGGGCGATCGGGGGCAAGTTTGACCGTCATTTACAGCGCCGAATGTGCCGCTCCCAAAACGCCATCCCGGCCGGCCGCTATGCTGCCGTTGCTGGTGATCCTGTTTGTAGTTTCCTACGGAATTCTGACGCTTCTTGTTTTCGAGCAGGGGAAGACCATCGAATCGCAGCGCACTTTAATCCGGGAAATGCTGAAGGACAGCACCCAACTGGCGGCGCTGAAAGATAAGCAGGCGCGAGACGACACCCGGCGTGCGCACGACAAAGCCGGGCTAGCGCCGAATCAGGGCAACCCGGAATCGGGCAACCCTGACGGCGTAAAAGGACCAGACGCGGACAAGCAATTGAAGCAACCGGGCAAATCCACGCGCCTGAAACAGGCTCCAGAGAAGAAGCCGGCCGCGGACTTAGAAGATGTGCGGCGTTCGACCCGATTGATTTAGAAAGACTTAAAGAGATGGCTCTGTGAAAGTGCGCCCGCTGTGAGGCGTGAATTGAGACCCTAATCATGAAGGCTTTGACCCTCGCCTTATTGTTGTCTTTAACCGTCCCGAAGTTGGCCCCGCCGGCCAAACTCTCCTCGGCCCCCAGCCAGCAGCCGGCCAAGCGGCAGGGAGGGCAGTGGTATTTTGCCGCTACCGGACACGCGGTCTATTGTTTCGGGCCCGTGATGACCATGCCGCAGGAGGGAAGGCTGCTGAAAGTGGCTACGTTTTGCCGGGGTGACCGGACCATGGTGCCGCTCAAGGACTGACAACTTTCTTGGGCAAAGCGCTTGACTTTGCCGAGGCCCTTCGAAGAGAATGCTCCCCAAGCTGATTTGATCACGCCCCGCATGTAACCCGGTTTTTCCGGCAACAGGGTTATCTTAAATCTATCCAGGAGCAGCACGGATCCAACAAGATTTAGCGGTCCGGAGAATGTCTCGGCTCGCGCTTCTTATTCCAGGATGACAGGTTTTCAGGTCTGCCCGGGCTCGGAAGTCCGTCGTTGCTGACATGCAGGAGTAAGCAGGATCAATTCGGTCATAGCAGTTCCTCAAGACATGCCTATCCCCAAAGGAGATCTATGAAACGGTCGATCGTTGCCATGAGTGTTGCAGCCGCCACGTTGTTTGCCCTAACTCTATTTGCCGCCGCTCAAACATCCGAAGTTGCGGGCCGCGTCTTTTATCCGGAAAGCAGTATTGCGCGCCCCGGCGATCTGGGTGTACGCGCACATACCGACATCTCCATCGTGGTACCGGAGAAAGTTGAGATCACCGACGCTGGCGCTCCAGTGGCCGAAAATCCGGGATCGCTCGCTTGCATTTATGGACTGGTCAAGAAGACCGCAGGCTGCCCGAAGACGAGCAAAGTTCTGCCCACGGGCGGAAGCAAGGCGATCGCGTTGGTCGACGCCTATGACAATCCCGATGCCGTGAGCGATCTGCAGACCTTTGCCGCGGCCTATGGCTACGGATCGCCGAATTTCACCGTAGTTAAGGTTGGTAGCCCGGTAGCGAACTCGGGCTGGGCTTTGGAAGAATCGTTGGATATCGAATACGCTTTTGGGATGGCGCCGAATGCGCATATTTACCTGGTGGAAGCGAATTCAAACTCTTTTGCCGATCTGTTGAAGGCCGAAGACGAGGCTACCAAGCTGGTGATCGCGGCGGGTGGAGGAGAAATCTCGAATAGCTGGTGCGGTGGAGATTTCAGCGGAGAAAACAAGTACGACAAACATTTCACCGGAAAAGGAGTTGTCTACTTCGCCTCGGCCGGCGACTCGGGTGGGCAAGTGTGCTATCCAAGCGCGTCCCCGGACGTGGTGTCGGCAGGAGGGACGACGATCCTGCGCAATGCCAAAGGGCTGTTCACGAAGGAAGGGGCGTGGAGCGATGCGGGTGGTGGGCCGAGCCAGTTCGAGTCGCGACCCAGCTATCAGGATGGAATCTCGTCGATCGTTGGGAGCCATCGTGGAACTCCCGACATCTCCTCGGAAGCCTCGAACGTATCGTATGTCGCGATCTATTCGAAGTACGGATGCGGCGGCTGGTGTGGAGTGGGAGGAACGAGTGTATCCTCTCCGACGCTGGCGGGAATTTTCAATGCCGCGGGCGAGTTCAACGCCTCGACGTCGGTTGAGCTTACGCAAGATTACGGCGAGTACGCGGTCGGGACGGAATATAAGACCGATTTTAACGACATCAAAACGGGCAGCAATGGCTATACCTGCGTGACGGGGTGGGACTTTTGCACCGGCATCGGGACGCCGAAAACCTACGTGGGAAAGTAAATCGAGTCGCTGGTTGACTTGCTGGTCTCTTCATGAAGCGGGTGCTCAGCCTGCTCTGGCCCGTCCCCACCTGGGGACGGGCTTTTTCGTCACGCCCCGCGGTAGCCCATGTTGCTCGTCTTGACAATAGTCGTTGAAACATATATTATGGGGCAGCTGCGATGAAGAAACCGGTTGAAGCGCGAAAACCCGGACGTCAGTCCGGACGTCAGCCCGGCTATGCCGAGGAAGCGGCATTTCTGGAGTTGGTGCGCACGACGGAGATGCTCGCTCGCGGGCTGGTCAGGGTTCTCAAGCCGGAGGATCTTTCTTCCACCCAGTACAACGTGCTGCGCATTCTGCGCGGCGCGCCCGACGGGCTACCCTGCGGTGAAATTGCCAGCCGGATGATTACCCGGGACCCGGATATCACACGCCTGCTCGACCGGCTGGAAAAGCGGGAACTGATCTCACGTTGCCGCGAAGCCACCGACCGGCGGACGGTCATGACCCGAATCACTCCCGCTGGCCTTAAGCTCCTGGCGCGGCTGGATGAACCGATGATGACGGCCCATCGCAGCCAGTTGAGCCACCTGGGCCGCGAGCGGCTGGGGGACCTTACCGAACTGCTGCAGGCCGCCCGCAGCGAGGTGAGTTGATTTTTTACGATCAACATATGTTGCAACGAATATCGTCATCACGCATCTAATTCAAGCAGGACGGTATCACAATCATGAGCATGAGCACACTAGCTGCACCGCCCAATTCCGCCACTACAACCAGCTGGAACATTGACCCGGCTCACTCCGTTGCCGAGTTCAAGGTCAGGCACCTGATGATCTCGAATGTGAAGGGGCATTTTGCCAGGATGGCTGGAACGTTGACGATCGACCAAACTGACCTGACAAAATCTCACGCCGAGGCTTCGATCGAAGCGGCGTCCATTGAGACGCGCGACGCCCAGCGCGATGCGCATCTGAAGAGCATCGATTTCCTGCATGTGGAGGAGTTTCCCACGCTTTCCTTCCGATCTACCCGCATCCGCCCCGCCGGGGAGGGAGAACTCACGGTCGAGGGAGATCTGACCCTACGGGGGGTCACGCGCGAAGTATCCTTCTTTGTCGAAGGGCCGACGGAGCCGGTGAAGGATGCCTGGGGCAATACCCGAGTCGCGGTGTCGGCAACCACCAAAATCAACCGGAAGGATTTCGGCCTGGTCTGGAACGGAGCGCTGGAGGCGGGCGGAATTCTGGTCGGCGAAGAGGTAACCATCACGTTGGATGTCGAATTTGTGAAGGCCTAAGAAGATTTACCGCGTCACGATAGAAACTCGCGCCATGTTGGAAATGTAGAAATGAGTGGCGCAGAAAAGAGGATGGGTTATGTCACTCCGCCCAGTCAAACAGATTATTCAAACGAAGCCGACTATTGAGGGCGCCGGCGTTAAACTGCAACGGGCTTTCGGTTTCGGCAAGACCAAGGAATTCGATCCGTTTCTTTTGCTGGACGATTTCCGCAACGACAAACCGGAAGACTATAAAGCCGGATTTCCCTGGCATCCGCACCGGGGGATTGAGACGATCACGTACGTGCTGGCCGGTTCGGTCGAACACGGCGACAGCCTTGGCAACCAGGGCAAGATGACGGCCGGGGACGTGCAATGGATGACGGCCGGCAGCGGTATCCTGCACCAGGAGATGCCCAAGGGCGATCCGCAGGGGCGCATGCACGGTTTTCAGTTGTGGGCGAACCTGCCTGCCGCGCTGAAGATGACCGATCCGCGCTACCAGGATATTCCCTCGAGCGCGATTCCCGAAGTCACGGACGATGACGGGACACGCGCTCGCATCATCTGCGGCGAGTTCTGGGGCCAGAAGGGACCGGTCGAAGGCGTGGCGGCTGATCCAAATTACGTTGACGTGTCGGTTCCTCCAGGTCAGCGGAAGCGGCTCAAGATCGAGACGACACGCAACGCTTTTGCTTATGTGTTCGCCGGTTCGGGTACGTTCCGGGACGCCTCAGATCCGCGCGCGGTTTTGACCGAACAGATTGAGAAGCCGGATGCGCCGCCAAGGTATGACGTTGGCAATCACTCGCTGGTGTTGTTCGATCGTGGCGACGAGATCAGCGTTCAAGCCGGCGACGAGGGCATGCGCTTCCTGTTGGTTTCGGGCAAGCCAATCGAGGAGCCGGTGGCGTGGTATGGACCGATTGTCATGAACACGCAGGAGCAGTTGCGGGAAGCGATGTCGGAACTGCAAACCGGGGCGTTTATCAAACATCGTTAAGCCCGCTATTGCAAAGTCGTGGTTGCCTTCAACGGCAAATTACGCGAAGAGGGTCCAACCAGAAATGTATATTCCCCCGCAGGCAATTGCCACGCATCTTTGCTGACGTCGAAGATGGAGAGATACCAGGGGTCGATTTCGATGGTTACGATCTTGCTCTCGCCGGGATCGAGTTTGACCTTGCTCCATCCGACCAGGCGTTTCGGCGGTTCTGCGGCGCTCGCGGGCAAAGCGGCGTAAACTTCGGCGATTTCAGCTCCCGCGCGCGAACCGGTATTCGTCAGGCGGAAACTCAGCTGAATGTCCTTCCCGGAGGTTAGCTTGAGATCGGAGTAACTGTAGCTGGTATACGAAAGTCCAAAACCGAAAGGAAATAACACGTCTTTCCGTTCAGCGTCGTACCACTTATAGCCAACTTTAAGGCCTTCGTCATAACTAATCTGGAATGCGGGCAAGCCCTTGGCGATGGCGCGCCACGGTTCGGGATCGGCGGTATCGCTGGTTGACTTCTTCGGGGGTTTGACCAAGCTGGGATGTGGCAAGTCGGCATCACTTCTCGGAAAAGTTATCGGCAGTTTAGCGCTGGGGTTGACTTCGCCAAACAGGATGTTGGCCACCGCTTCCGCGCCGCGCGCACCTGGATACCACGCTTCCACAATGGCCGCCACTTGGCTCGCCCATGGCATGGTGACTGGACTTCCAGTCTCGAGGACCACAACGGTGTGCGAATTTGCGGACGCAACCTGCGCAATGAGGTCGTCCTGATTCTCGGGGAGCGACAAAGTATCGAGGTCCATGCCTTCGCTCTCCCACTGATGGGCGAACACGATGGCGACATTCGCACTCTTGGCCAGCGCTACGGCCGAGGGAATGTCTGTGCCTGGATCGAATTCGACTTTCGCAGCCGGAGCCCGGGCTCGAATCGCTTTCAGCGGCGATGTCGGGAACCAGATATGAGCCTGCCAAAATGTGCGTCCTTCGCCCGGAGGCATGATGGCATTTCCCCCCGGAGGATCGACCTGCGCGGAACCGCCGCCAGAGAGCATTCCGACGTCGGCGTGAGCGCCGATTACTGCGATGGTTTGCCGTCCTGCGGCGTCGAGCGGAAGAGCGGGCGCATCGTTTTTCACCGCGTCATTCTTCAGCAACACGATGCTCTGCTCCGCGATACGCTGCGCAACTTCGAAACCGCGCACCACATCGACTACGCTCTTGCGGGGCGGGTCGTCGATGACTCCGGTGGCAAACATGGATCGCAGGATGCGGTGAACGTGATCATCGATTTCGGACATCGGCACAGCGCCCGACTGGACTGCCGTTTCCAGTTCTCCCCCGAAGAAAATTTCGCCCGGCTCCTCATGATCGAGGCCGGCGGCTGAAGCTTTTGCCGCGCTGTGAGCTCCCTGCCAGTCGGACAAGACGAATCCTTTGAAGTTCCAGGCTTTCTTCAGCACGCCCGTGAGCAGATACTTGTTCTCGCAAGCGAAGTCGCCATTCACACGGTTGTAAGAACACATCACCGCGGCTGCATCGGACTCGCGCAATCCAATCTCGAAGGCGAGCAAGTCGGTTTCGCGCATCGAGCGCTTGTCGATATTGACATTGACGGCATTGCGTCCGCTCTCCTGATCGTTCAGCGCGTAGTGCTTGATATCGCCGAGTACGTGTTGCGCCTGGAGGCCTTTCATAACCTGCCCGACCATCTTGCCGGCCAACAGCGGATCTTCTCCCAGGTATTCGAAGGTGCGGCCGTTGCGCGGTTCGCGGGTGAGATTCACTCCTCCGCCGAGCGACATGTTGTAACCCTGGTCTCGCAACTCGCGGCCGATCAGAGCACCGTATTCGTAGGCAGCGTCAAGGTCCCAACTCGCGGCGCTGGCCAGGTCGTCGGGAAGTGCGGTTGAGTAGCGGCCATTGTCTCCGCTGCGCCGGACGCCGTAGGCGGCATCCGCCATTTGAATGGCCGGAATCCCCAAGCGTGGAATCGCAACCACGTATCCCGCGCCACCGTTCGACCCAGCGGCCAATGGGCTCATCGGACTCAGGCCTTCCATGCCGGTTCCGTGGAGAAGGGAAATCTTCTCGGCGAGCGTCATCTCTTTGACGACAAGGTCAGCCCGCTCGTCGGGAGAGAGGTGGGTGTTCAGCCAGGGCATTGCCGGTGCCGAGCTTTTGGATGAAGACTGCGGATAAGCTGGGATGAATGCAACCGTGCCCATCGCAATTAAAGTCGAGATTGCGATCGCGAGAAAACTTAAGCGTGGCTTTGGAATCATAGATCCCTTATGGTGATGGCGCCGAACTATGGTTTGGGTTTGCGGGTTGCGAGGGCTGAAATTTTCATCGCGCTTCTCGATTCGCGAACGACATTCACAAACGATGAAGGCGAACCGCCGGAGGGATTAACATAATCGTTTTTGTTCCGATAAGCAAGGACTACGGCAAACCCTGGAAAGAAAGCTCCTGTCGCCCCAGGCGAACCATCCGGTGAAGGCAAAGGGGCCTGCCGGGCCTGCGTTTCAGCAGTCCGTCAATGGCCGCGAACAAACTCGATGGGCTGAACCTTCCCGGGGGGAAGCGCGGCGCCCTGCATGCGCGCAGCCCCAGTGTTCGTAAACTGATATGAGAAAATGGAGTTGTAATTGAGGGCCCGTAGCTCAAGCGGATAGAGCATCGGATTTCTAATCCGAGGGTTGCAGGTTCGATTCCTGCCGGGCCTACCAAACCGGCCTTCGCATGCTTCGTCTTCCATTTCGCCTGCGTCTCACGCTCGTTCTATTTGCCATTTTCGTCCCCGCTGGACGCGCTGCGGCGGCGACCGACTATTACAACCACGTCGTTTTTGACAATAGCCCTACCTCGGACAGCTACTTTTACAGCGGAGGCAGCGCAACGCCTCCGAGCAAGCTACAAACCCATGCCGGATTGCTCCCAGTGGAGACAAGGATTTTTTTTACTCCGCCCAATGCGCTTCGTCTGGAATGGCTGTCCCTGCCCAACGGAAGCTGGCATGGCGAGGTGCGAACGGTCGACATCCGAAACCGTGACACGGATTATCGTGGCGATACGCTCTCGTTCTGGTGCTATTCGCCGACGGCCATTTCAGCGGCGGATTTGCCCCTCATCCAGTTGACCGACAACAATGGCGGATTCTCGGCGGCGGTGGGACTGGGAAAGTCTGCCGGAGAATTGCCCGCCGAACGCTGGATTCAGGCGAAGATTCCGTTGAGTCAATTTGCGACGGAATCGTTTCGCAACTTTCGTCCGGAGCGTTTGCACAGCGTGTTTTTTGTGCAGAGTTCGGCGGACGGAGTTCCCCATACGCTGATTGTCGACGCCATCAAAATCGATAATGAAGTGGCCCCGGCTGCGACCGCATTGCCTCCGCCGGAGGGAGTGCGAGCGGTCGGCTATGACCGGCACATCGATATCAGCTGGACACCGGTCGCGGGGGAAACTCTGCAGAGCTATACCATTTATCGATCATGGGATGGCAAGGATTTCAGTCCGATTGGGATTCAGGCCGCTGGGGTTAATCGCTATACCGATTTCATTGGTAAGCCGGATCAGACGGCGTATTACGAAGTTACAGCCACCGATCGTAACTATTCTCAATCGGCATTATCGACAGCGGCGAGCGCGTCGACCAGGCAACTTAGCGACGATGAGTTACTGACGATGTTGCAAGAAGAATGCTTTCGCTACTACTGGGAAGGGGCGTTGCCGGAGTCCGGAGTCATGCGGGAGAATATTCCGGGCGATCGCCGCATGGTGCCTACGGGCGCCAATGGATTCGGGATCATGGCGCTCATGGTGGGAGTGGAGCGCGGGTTTATTACTCGCGCACAGGGACTTGAACGGCTCACGCAGATTGTCAGCTTTCTTCAAAAAGCGCCGCGCTACCACGGTGCGTGGGCGCACTTTCTCGACGGCGAGTCGAGCAGGAGCCTTCCTGTGTTTGGCATGTTCGACAATGGCGGCGACCTCGTCGAAACCGCTTTCCTGATGCAGGGTTTGCTGGCTGCCCGGCAATATTTTAACGGCCCGAGCGAAGCGGAACGGAATTTATACGCGACCATTTCCAAGCTCTGGGAGGGAGTGGAATGGGACTGGTATCGCCAGACGCCGCAGAAAGACGCTCTCTACTGGCACTGGTCGCCGGAGTGGTCTTTTCTGATCAACCATCGGCTGACCGGATTCAACGAGACAATGATCGTGTATCTGCTGGCCATGGCGTCGCCGACGCATCCGGTGCCCGCGGATCTTTATTACTCGGGCTGGGCGAGTCAAACGCAGGCGGCCGTGCTGTATCGCGAGGGCTGGTCGGGTTTCAGCGAAGGCGACCATTATACGAACGGCAATACTTACTACGGCGTCAAACTGGATGTCGGAGTGGGAAGCGGAGGGCCGCTGTTCTTCACTCATTACTCCTTCATGGGCTTTGACCCGCATGCATTGCAGGACCGGTACACGAATTACTTTGAAAACAATCGCAACCTGGCGAGGATCAATTTTGGGTATTGCGTGAAGAACCCGGGACAATACAAGGGTTACGGTCCAGATACCTGGGGACTAACCGCGAGCGACGATCAACTTGGTTACCTGGCGCATGGTCCGGCAACTACGACGGACGATGGAACGATAACTCCTACCGCGGCTTTGTCGTCGTTCCCTTACACGCCGCAGGAATCGATGGCGGCGTTCAAACATTTCTACCGCGACCTGGGCGAACGGCTCTGGGGAATTTATGGTCCGCGCGACGCGTTCAATCTGGGCCACGATTGGGTCTCGCCGGTTTATATGGGGCTCGATCAGGCGCCGATTGTCGTGATGGTCGAGAATTACCGAACGGGACTGGTGTGGAAGCAGTTCATGTCGAATCCGGAGATTGCGCCGATGCTGGCTAAGATTAGCGCTTCGCCTGCGACGCAACCAGTGGCTTCGGATAGCACGCCTGCGGATAAGAACAAGTGACAGAGAACAAGAGTTGGTGTCTCAGTTTCCCGAGACTCCG
>OCZU010002101.1_pt1 | contig 12818 bp, 9 predicted proteins | sample 1539001 | NCBI WGS metagenome assembly OCZU01 (sample SAMEA3539306, study PRJEB22396) | soil metagenome | biome: tundra; feature: field; material: soil | place: USA | collected 2010-05 | depth 0.15 m
AGGTAGCTGGTGAACAGCAGCTCGACCTGGCTCGGGCTGGCATGCAGCTTGACCCGCAAGGCGGGCAGGAGCGGGTCGACCAGGCCGATGCCCATGAACGAGATCACGCAGGCGAACGCGACCACCCAGACCGCCTTGGGCTGGCGGAACGTTCTCCGCCGCCGGGACCTGGCACCCGGGCAGCGCCGGTAACGAGCATCGCCTACCGCCAGGTCACGGCCATGGTTTAGAAAAAAGGTTCCGAGGAGATGATCACATCAGCCCCCCGGATCAGGCAGCAAGCTTGGAAAAGCGGCGGCCGGCGCGGTAGGGGGTCTGGCTGAAGGCCGGAAGCGGTCGGCCCGCGGGGTGATCGATAAGGATCGATGGGGTCGCTCAATGAACCAAGGCTGCTGCCCATGCCACCCCCGGGCTATAGCGCACCACCTGTTCAACGCAGGCGATCCGGTCACCGGGGACCGGTTCGAAATTGTGAGATGCACAGTATGCGGCTTGGCGCGGACCGCCCCTCAGCCGGCCGCGAATGAACTCGACCGGTACTATCCCGCCGGTTACCACGCTTCGTCCAAGCGGTACAGGCTGGGTTTGGAGAAGACCCTGTCCGTAGTTCACCGGGCACGCATCCGACGCATCGAGCGGCTGACAGGTGGGCCCGGCCGGGTCGTGGATGTGGGCTGCGGTCCGGGCTGGTTTCTCGACCAGATGCGGCGTCGGGGATGGGAGACGCGTGGCACCGAGCGCTCAGCAGCAGCGGCCAAGCAAGCCCGGGACGTGCTGAATCTCGATGTTCGTGCCCAAGATCTGGATGAGCTGGCCGCCGAAGGCACCAGCTATGACGCGGTTGTTCTCTGGCATGTCGCCGAACACGTGCACGACCCGGCGGCAACGTTGCTGAACATAGCGCGCCTGTTGCGCCCCGGTGGGGTGCTGATGATCGCAGTACCAAACTTCGGCTCTCCCGAAGCCAAAATAGGTAAAGCGGGATGGTTCCATCTCGATGTTCCGCGCCATCTCTTTCACTTCACATCTGCCACGCTGATTAACCTTCTCCGTACGGCCAACCTGGAGCCCAGGAAGGTTGCGCACATCGCTCCGGAATATGACCTCTTCAGCTTTGTGCAGACAGCGCAAAATCGCTTCGGCTTGCCCACCAACCTTTTGTATGACGTGCTGCGGCGACCGCAAGCGCGTCTCGCGCATCTCGATTCGCGATCATTGCCGTCGGTTGTCGCAGTGGCTTCCTCAATTCCATTGACGCTGGTTGGTCTCCTGTGGGCGCCGCTGGCGGCGGCCTGGGGGCGCAGTGCCACCATCACCATCTATGCGCAGCGGTCCCAGGAGGCCGCTCGCGACTGAGGATGCGACAGATCGGGACCGGGCGTTATCCCGCAACCCGGCTGCGGTCTCCTACGGCCGGGCCAGGACGACAATGATCAGCCCTGACACGACCATGAGCGAGCCCGTCCAGGTCAGTACGTTGGCCCGTTCATGCAGGAGGAGGACACTCGCGGTCAGGATTCCGAGATAGCCGAGGGCATTGAACGGATAGGCGACGCTCAGCGGTACCCGGGACAAGGCGGCCAGCCACGCGATCGCGGAGAGGCCGAACACCACGAGCCCGAGCAGCACCCACGGCGAGGTGGCCGCGCTGACGGTCAGCGAGCCGCCAGGATCGGCCGCACGGGCTGACGCGATCTGCATGCCGTGTTTGAGCATGACCTGCCCGATGGCCGCGGTGGTCACCGCGAACAGCAGCAACGCCATGCTTCCCACGGTCAAGCGATGCCTCCTGGGAATGCCTCCATGGTTGGGACGTCCCGTCTCGTGGAGTCCCGGCGACTGCCCGGGCCGTTCCACGGATACCGTGGCTGGGCAGGCGTCCGGACGGGGTGGGCCACCCGCGTCAGATGACTTCCGCATGCACCTCTGCCTGCGCGTGCGGGGTCATCTTCAGAATGTACTGGTAGCCGAACAGGGTCGGCCGGATGCCGACCAGCATCCTGTCGCTCTTGCTCACGATCCGGAGTCTCCGCCCGTCCGCTTCGGAGACGGCCCGGAGCGGCAGTCCGGTGGCGTGCTCCTCCAGGATGTCGAATCCGCTGGCGTGGACCAGCCGGCGCAGGGTAGCCCGGGTAAAGAAGCGTAGGTGCGACTCGTCCAGAATGCCCCGGCGGTCGTAGCCGAACAGGCCCAGGGCGATCCTCGTCCGCGGGTACCAGTGCGCGAAGTTCGGAACCGACAGCAGCACCTGGCCGCCAGGCCGCAGCACTCTGCACATATCGCGCAGCACCTCGCCCGGTCGTGACAGGTGGTCAATGACGTCCGCGGCCACGATGATGTCGAAGCCGTCACCCACCTCCTCCGGAATGCCCTCTTCGAGGCTGGCCTTGACAAAGTGGTCAGTGCCTTCCCGCACGCCAGGGATCTCCAGGCAGTCCACACCTGTCACCTCGTGACCGGCCGCCCGGGCGTGGGCTGCGAAATGGCCGTCCCAGCAGCCGACGTCGAGGATGCGGGAGCGCGGCATGCCGGTCATCATTTCCAGAATCACTGCGTTCGAGGACCCGTCACCGTCCTTGAACGCGTAGTCCTGCGGCTTGGGCACCCAATCCGAGGTGCCGAACCCCATGACGGCCAGACGGTATTCGAGCACATCTTTGACCACGTCTTTGGCGTAGCGCATTCCGTTGACGTAACAGATCTCATCGCCGTAAAACGTGGGAACCGGAATTTCGACGATTCGCTTTCCGGCGTGGAGAAGCTGCACGATGATCTGCGTGTCGAAGTCGAAGCCGTCAGCGTTGTGCTCGAACGGAATATCGCGCAGCGCGCTGGTGGTGTAGGCCCGGTATCCGGAGTGGAACTCGGTCAGTTCCGCACCGAGCAGCGCATTCTCCACCCGGGTGAGGATTCGGTTGCCGACCAGCTTGTACAGCGGCATCCCGCCGCGGCGAGCAGCCCCCTTGTCCATCATGCGGGAACCCATCACGGCATCACACTCACCGCGCTCCAGCGGGGCCACCATTTCCGGCAGCAGTTCCGGCGCGTACTGGCCATCCCCGTGCAGCAGAACCACGATGTCGAGCCCGCGGTCCAGCGCCAGCTTGTATCCCGCCTTCTGGTTACCGCCATAGCCGAGGTTCTTGGCATGCCGCACCACCAGGGTACTCGGCGTGTCCGGCCCTTCGGCCCAGGCTTGTCCCTGGGCGAAGGTGCCGTCGCGGCTCGCGTCGTCGAGCACGATCACCTCGGCGATCCGAGCCCGGAAGTCAACCGGAACACGGTCCAGCGTCGCGCACAGGGTTGACTCCGCGTTGTAGGCAACCACAAGGATGCCGATACGAGGATGAGACAGACCGTTGCCAGTCACGATTCTAGGTTCGTAGGCGACTTGGCGCGCGCCATGATACGTGCGACGACTGGCCAGAACCGATTATCGTCAGCAAGCACAGCAAGGTGCTTCACGTAATCCCCCCGAAGCAGAGCACTCCTACCTAGAAGGGTTATTCCCGGCTGTGCCCGCAGGAAAACATAATAGCTCTGGTAACGGAAGCGGCCGTCAGTAGTTGGATCGGAGTCCGTGATACGGGCCGATGCACGGGACCGCATGCAGCATAGGCCGCATGCATGTTCGTGCTATAGGCTGCAATAAGATCAAATTAGCGTACTTTCCACCAAGCGGCGGGTCCACTAATGTGATTCACTTTCAGCGGGCCCTCCGCCTGGCCGGGCGACACGACACCACCGAAGCCACCCGCTGGGCCAGCCCGAACATGCACCGGCCTTTCACCGTCCTCGTACTCGCCTAATGATCTTGAAACAGTTTTGAGATGCCCGGTGAGGGCGAACACCCGCCTGAGTGTGCCGGGAACCCACACCACGATCTTGGCTCCGCCTAGCCCGGAGGCGGGCGCGCAATCAAGGGCGCAGCGGGCGCGGCAATCAGCGGGCCCCGGTGGCGATTGCCACCGGGGCCCGGATGACGACCGTCTGATGCTGGGTCAGGGAACGGCCACAGGCGTCAATGTGGCCGGATACTGCTGGGCGAAGGCGGCGATCGAGTCGTGCCTGATCGCTTGCCAGAGCTGGGCGCTGATCTGGGGATTGAAAATGACTTGCTTTCCGGCGGCCTCGGTCGGGGCGGTCAGGAAGGTCCCGTCCGGGCCGCTCAGCGTGCCTAGCTGCAACGCGAGCGACTCGATGTCAGAGTTCGTGAAGTCACTGTCCACGGCCAGCATGCTGTCGACCGCACTGAGCACGTGGAACATCGTCACCGGGTTGGCCAGCAGCCGGTGGCTGGCGAGCTTGCGCAGTATCGCGCGGATGAGGCTCTGCTGGCGCAGCACCCGGGCCGTCTCGGTGAGGGACTGCTGCCGCACGTAGAAGAGCGCCGCCACGCCGTCCAGGTGGTTGATCCCGACATGGAAGGTATACGAGAAGCTCGTGTCCTGCTCCGGCACGTTGACGTACACTCCGCCGACCGCGTCGACCACCGCCGCCACGTGCTGGAAGTCGATCCGGGCATAGTGGTTGACCGGAGCGCCCGTCAACTGCTCGACCGTCTGCACCAGGAGGCTCGGGCCACCGAGTGCGAGCGCCTGCTCGAGTTGCATCGTGCGGTGCCCGGGCACCGCGACTACCGCCGTGGGCGGTAGCGAGACCACCCCGCCCGCCTTTTTGTCGGCGTTGATGTGCAGGAGCATGATGAGCCCGCTGGGCTCCGGCGCTGACGTCCCAGGCGCTGAACTGCCGGTGGGCCCGAACCCGGCGCCGGTAATCAGGATCGTCTGGCCGTCTGCGTGCGTCCTCGTGACTGGTCCCGTCGATGAATCCAGCCGGGCGACCGCGAGGCGCGGAATGTTGCTCGCCATGTTGTTGACGACCGCGAAGCCGGCCGCCACGGTCGCGCCCAGCAGCACCAGCACTGAGAGCGCGGCCAGCACGGCGACTCGGGTACCACGCCGTTTCCGCCTGGCCGGCTGGTCCGCGCCGGCCGCCGCGGATGTATCCGGGTCTGCGGAATGCGCGTGCTTGCCCGGCTTATTGCCGCTGGGTGTACGAGTCATCCTCAATGCCCCCTTTGTCTATGCGCTGCCTGGTAGACCTCGTTAACGGAGATCTGGGCCGTTCCCCCGGCTCCGTGAATTCCCGGGCAAATGGAAGATTCCGCAGGTCCACGGCGATTTCGCCGCCCGCCCTGACGACCGCCACTACTAAACTACTAATGGTGTTCAATCTGTTACTCCGGGTAATGTACCCCATGCGGCGTGCGGCGACCAGGGGGTGTGCTGACGTCTGCGGCAGCACAGGAACGGGGGGCTGCGTGAGCAACGAGGCGGTAGGCAGGAGTTCAGCCAGCCTCCGCACGGTGCGGGCCCTCAGCGGCCAGCGGTGGGGCCGCGCAGGCGCCGAGGCGGGCTACGATTCGGCCGCCTGGCTCGGCGGGCTGCTGGCGGCGGAGTGGGTGAGGGGGGAACCGGCGAGCGCCGGCGTCAGCCCGGCTGCCTGGACCAGGTTGATGCTGGCCATCTGCCTCCTGTCGACCGGGTCCGGCCTGCTGGCCGGGCTCTACCGCGGCCGTTACCAGCGGGGCAGCCTCGACGAGGTAATCGGCGTCGCGGTGGCCTGCTGCAGCATGGCGCTCACCCTCGCCTTCTTCAGCGTGGTTCTGTTCGCCGGCCGGCGGGCCGAGTTCGAGACAGTCACGGGAGGCGCGCTCTTCGCCCTGCCCGCCATGCTGGCCGGACGGTACGCCGTGTTCGCGGTCAGGCATCGGTCGCGGCCGCCCGCGATCGCGGCCACCAAGATCATCGTTTTCGGCGCGGGCGAAGCGGGCTCGATCCTGGTGCGCCGGCTGGCTCGCCAGCCGGACGCCCAGTACCGGCCGGTGGCGATGCTCGATGATGATCCAGCCAAGCGACGGCTACGGATCCAGGGCATCCCGGTTCTCGGCGACCGCACCCGGATGGCCGCGGTGGCGGCGCAGACCGGGGCCACGGTCCTGGTCATCGCGCTCGCCCGGGCGAGCGGGACGGCGATCCGCGACCTCACCACCCAGGCGGAAAACTGCGGGCTGACGCCCAAGGTCATCCCGTCGATCACGGAAATGATCAACGGCGGGGCACGCATCGAAGGAGTCCGCGACCCGCGGATCAGCGACCTGCTCGGCCGCAGGCCGGTAGAAACCGACGTCGCCGCCGTCGCCGATCATTTCGCCGGCCGGCGGATCCTGGTGACCGGCGCCGGCGGGTCCATCGGCTCCGAGCTATGCCGCCAGCTAAACCGGTTCGGTCCCGCAGAACTGATCATGCTGGACCGCGACGAGTCCGCGCTGCACGCCATACAGCTGATGCTGCACGGCCGGGCGCTTCTCGATACCGACGATACGGTGCTGGCGGATATCCGCGACGCACGCCGGATCAGCGAGGTCTTCGAGCGGTTCCGGCCGCAGATCGTCTTTCACGCCGCCGCGCTCAAACACCTGCCACTCCTCGAGCGCTATCCCGCCGAGGCGCTGAAAAGCAACGTCTGGGGCACTCTCACGGTGCTGGAGGCGGCCGGCGCGTGCGGCGTCGAGTCGTTCGTGAACATCTCGACCGACAAGGCAGCCGACCCTGTCAGCGTGCTTGGTTATTCCAAACGGATCGGTGAGCGGCTCACCGCGTACCTGGCCGGCCAGGTGGACGGAACTTACCTGAGCGTCCGTTTCGGGAATGTCCTCGGCAGCCGCGGGTCGGTACTGACCGCGCTCTCCGCGCAGGTAGCCGCGGGCGGCCCGGTAACGGTGACTCATCCTCAGGTCAGTCGTTACTTCATGACCGCGGATGAAGCGGTCCAGTTGGTGCTGCAGGCGGCGGTGATCGGGGATGACGGCGAGGTACTCGTCCTCGACATGGGGGAACGGGTGCTGATCGACGACATCGCACGACGGCTGGCCGCGCGCACCGAGGCCGAGATCGACATCGTGTACACGGGCCTGCGGCCCGGTGAGAAGCTGGCCGAGGTCCTGCTGGGCCGGGGCGAGCTGCATGCACCGCGGCCACGCCACCCTCTCATCCAGCACGCCGCGGTGGCGCCTCTGCACCCTGATCAGGTCACCGGCCTCGACCCGGAGGTGGGCGCGGATTACCTGCGGGCCACACTGGCCAGCTGCGCCGAGTACGTATGCCCGGACCTGGCCCGGTCGGGCACCGAGGGATTAACTCCCCCACAGCGTCACGAGCCGCGTCACCAGCTGGTCGAGCAGCGCAGCGGAGTCGGCGTACGCCCGCGGCGGACCCCCGACCGGGTCGGCCACGTCGTCATCCGGGCCGTCCCCGAGCAGCGATCGGCGGTCCCTCGCCTCGTGCAGGCGGGCCAGCCATCCGGCCAGCGGTTCGCTGGCCGGCCTGGCCCCGATCGCCTCCCCCCGGCGGACCAGCTCCTTCAGGGTGAACGCGCGGGACCACACCTCCGGAAGCATGACCACCGCATGCCGGAGGTGCATACGGGTCATCGCGATGACCAGATCGGCATGGACCAGGTCAGTCACGCTGACCTGGCGGCTGCGGTGCGATCCGGTATCGACGCCGTAGGCAGTCATGGCTGAGATCGCCTCGGGCGGTGGCCGCTCGCCGTCGCCCAGCATTCCGGCCGAGTGGACAGAAGCGACTACATCGCGCGCGGCCAGCCGGCGCCGGAGCAGCGCTTCGGCCATCGGGGACCGGCAGGTATTAGCGGTGCAAAGCAGCAGAATGTCGGTCACGGGAAAAGCCCCATCATGACCATCCCGTCCAAAATTAGTATTCCCCGGGCGTTCTATTCGGAGATATACCCGGAACTACCCCCGGGGAGCAGCCGTAAGGGGCCGGCGCGCTTTCACTCAGAGTGATTGATAGTACACTCATTGTTCCTATGCTGGTGTCGGCAAGCAACCCGACTCATCGTGGCGGACCAGCGCAAAGAGGGGCGGGTAATCCATGACGATGGAGTTCGGTGCCAATCCGACTCTTCGCTCATATCTCGTGGTCCTGCGTCGGCGAAAATGGTGGATTGCCTGGGCCGCCATGGCGGGTCTGGCGGTGAGCCTGGCGCTGTCGCTGACCCAGGCCAAGCAGTATTCGGCCACCGCCCAGTTGCTCGTCCAGCCCTCCGGCCAGGCCTCGGTGTCCGGAGCACAGCAGTCCGTCACCCCGACCGAGGTGCAGACCGACCTGCAGCTCGTGACGAGCGCCCCCGTGCAGGAACTGGTGCTGCGCCGGCTGGGCAGCCATCCGCCCGTCTCCTCTTTTCAGGTCGCGCAGACAAACGTGATCTCCATAACGGCGATCGCCGCCACGCCGTCCCGAGCCGCACGTATTGCCAATACCTACGCACAGGCATTCGTCACTTACCAGCGGACCGTCGTCATCGATAACGCTACGGCCGCCGAGGCGCAGTTGCGGTCCCAAATCCAGTCGGTCGGGGCGGAGGCCCAGTCGCTGCGGGGCCATGCTGGCGCTGCCCCCGACGTGACGGCCCTGCTCAACCAGGAGGCCGTACTCAGGGAGCAACTCGCCCAGCTCCAGGTCAACGGGGCGGTCGCCCCTGGTGGGGTGGCAACCGGCGGGGTGGAAGTGGTCACACCCGCCCAGGCGCCTAGTTCACCAAGCTCTCCCAAGCCCACCCAGGACGCGCTGCTCGGCCTGCTGGCCGGCCTGATGCTCGGCCTGGGCGCCGCCTTCCTGCGCCATAACCTCGACGACCGGGTGACGTCCAAGGAGGCCGCCGAGCACTTCGGTGGTTCGCCAGTGCTTGGCCTGGTACCGATGGTGACGTCCTGGAAACGGCGCAAGCAGGCCATGGTGGTGTCCACAGCCAAGCCCATGTCGCCGGCCGCCGAATCGTACCGGTCGCTGCGCACCTCGCTCCAGTTCGCCCGGCAAGGACGGGACCTGCGAACCCTGCTGGTGACCAGCCCGGCGGCCAGCGAGGGCAAGACCTCGACGCTGGCCAACCTGGGCGCGGTATTCGCCCAGGCGGGCGAGCGGGTCGTGCTGGTCTCTGGCGACCTGCGCCGACCCAGGATCGGGCAGTTCTTCGGGCTCGACGAGGCGGTCGGCCTGACCAACGTTCTGCTGGGCGACCGATCACTGAAGCAGGCCTTGCAGCCCGCGGGCGAGCGCCTGTGGCTGCTGGCCGCCGGGCTGGTCCCGGCCAACCCGGCGGAACTGCTCAGCGGGCGGGGGGTACGCGATGTCTTCGCCGCTCTCGGCGAGGATTTCGATCTGGTCCTCATCGACAGCCCGCCGGTGCTGCCGGTCACTGATGCGATGGTGCTGTCGAACTATGCGAACGGGACGCTGCTTGTGGTCGCGGCCGGCCAGACGAGACAAGCCGAGCTGGAGCGGGCCGCGGAAAAGTTTGCCCAGGCCAAGGCGCCGCTCGTGGGAATAGTCCTGAATGAGGTAACCAAGCAAAGCGGATATGGCCGATACGGAACCGGATACGGATACGGCTCCTATGCGGCCGCCACGCCGGTCGCGGGCGGCCCGGTCCCTGACGGCCCGGTCCCTGACGGCCCGGTCCCTGATGGCACTGTGCACCCGAACGGGGATTCGGCCACGGCATCGACGATGGCCAGGCATGGCCGCCCGCGACAATGATCGGACTACTCACCGCCTTGTCGGCCGGCGCCATTGTGATCGTCACCGAGCCCGCGACGATCGCGCTGCTACGGCGGGTGTCCGCGATCGATGTTCCTGGCCTGCGGTCGTCGCACACCGTGCCGACGCCGCGCGGCGGCGGCGCCGCCATCGCCGCCGGGCTGGTCGTGGCCGCGCTGCTGCTGCATAGTGCGCCGGCGGCGGCGTTCGGTATCGCGGTCGTCATTTTCGCCGCGATCGGGCTGGCTGAGGATCTATACGGGCTGTCGGTCGGCCAGCGGGTCGCGCTTCAGTGCTCGGCGAGCGTCGTAGTGGCCTGCCTGCTCGTCAGCCTGGTGCAGCCGACGTCGGCCAGATTCGCGGTTCTCGCGGCCGTGGGTGCCGTCTGGATCGCCGGTGTCGTCAACGTATTTAACTTCATGGACGGCGTCAACGGTATCTCCGCCGCGCATGCCCTGATCGGTGGCGTGGCCTACGCCTGCCTCGGAGCCTGGCGCGGCGACCCGTTCCTGGTCGCCGCGGGCGCTGCGGTCGCCGCCTGTGCGCTCGCTTTCCTGCCCTGGAATGCGCTCCGCGCCCGGGTATTCCTGGGGGACGTCGGCAGCTACACGCTGGGCGTGGCCTTGGCCGTCCTCGCGGCGTACGCCGTCCTGCACGCCGTGCCGGTCGAAGCGGCGACCGGTCCGCTCGCCCTCTACCTCGCCGACACCGCGTGGACGCTGCAGCGGCGCATCCGGGCTGGCGAACGCTGGTTTGATGGGCACCGCACGCACACCTACCAGCGCTGGTGCGATGTGGGCTGGTCGCACCAGCGGGTCACCGTGATGAGCGCGTCGGGGACGGCGGCGCTCTGCCTGCTCGGCGCGGCGAGCCTCACCGGCCAGCCGGCTCTACGGGCCGCCGCCGACCTGGCCGCGGTCGGCCTGCTGGCCATATATCTGCGCTCGCCCGCGCTGCTGGCGCGCCGGGATACTCAGCCGGAGCTGGTGTTAGATGCGCACGCTCATCGTGACCCACTACTTCCCGCCCGAGACAGGCGCCCCGCAGGCCCGGCTGTCCGCACTGGCCGCGGCGTGGGCCGCGGACGGCGACACGGTGACCGTGCTGACCGGCATGCCGAACCACCCGACTGGCCTGGTGCCCGCCGCGTACCGGGGCGCGATCCGGCGCCGGGAACGCCGGGATGGCTACCGGGTGATCCGGACCTGGCTGTACGCCACACCCAACGAGGGCGTGGCCCGGAAGACGGCCGGCCATCTGAGCTTCATGATCAGCAGCGTACTGCTGGGCGGCCGGCACTGCGGGCCGGCCGACACGGTCGTTGTGTCCTCGCCGACCTTCTTTTCCATCGGCTCCGCCTGGCTGCTGGCCAAGGTGAAGCGGGCCCGGCTGGTGGTCGAGATCCGCGACCTGTGGCCCGCCATCTTCGTCGAGCTCGGCGTGCTGACCAACCGGCGTTTGATCGGCCTGCTGGAACGGCTCGAGCTCGCCGCGTATGCCGCCGCAGACCGGGTCGTCGTGGTGAGCGACGGGTTCCGTGTCAACCTCATCGGCCGGGGCGTGCCCGACGACAAGGTGCACACGATCCGCAACGGCGTCGCCCTCGACAAGTTCGCTCCTGGCGTCGCGGCCGACCCGCAGGTCCGGGATCGCCTCGGTGCGCGCGGTGGTGACTGCCTGGTGCTGTACGTGGGGACGCACGGGATCTCGCATGGGCTGCCCGGTGTCGCCGACGCTGCCGCCCGGCTGGCCGGTGAGCCGGTCCATTTCGCGTTCGTCGGCGAGGGCGCCGACAAGGCCCGGCTGCGGCGCCGGGTGACGGAGCTTGGGCTGGAGAATGTGACGCTGCTGCCCGGCGTGCCGCATGAGGAGGTTCCGGCGCTGCTCGCCGCGGCCGACATCTGCCTGGTGCCACTGCGCGATGTGCCGCTGTTCTCGACGTTCATCCCGTCGAAGATGTTCGAGTATCTCGCCGCCGGGAAAGCCGTCGTCGGCGCGGTCACCGGCGAAGCCGCGCAGATCCTGCGGGATGCGGGCGCCGTGGTCGTGCCTCCGGAGGACAGCGCCGCGCTGGCCGGCGCCATCCGCGGGCTCGCGGGCGACCCGGGCAGAAGGCGGGCCATGGGACGCCGTGGCCGGTCCCACGTGGAGCGCTGCTTCGACCGCGTCGCGCTCGCCCGGGAGTACCGCACCATCCTCGGTATGCCCGGGGACCGGGGTTCCGGGGGACGGATGAGCGGGGGCGGCGGATGAGCGGGTGCGGCGGATGAGACTGCTTGTCACCGGCGGCAGCGGGTTCCTCGGCGGGTACGTGCTGCGTGAGGCATCCCGGCGCGGGCACGAGACGGTGGCGCTGGCGCGCAGCCCGGCGGCGGCCAGGGCGGTAGCCGACCGGGGCGCCCAGCCGGTCGCCGGCAACCTCGACGACACCGGGAACCCCGGCGACGCAGCGCAGCTGGACCGCGTGTTCGCCGCGTCGCACTGCGAGGTGCTCGTCAATCTCGCGTCACTGGGTTTCGGGCACGCGCCGGCGATCGTCGCGGCGGCCAGCGAGGCGGGCATCGGCCGCGCTGTCTTCATTTCCAGCACGGCGGTGACGACCACCCTGGCCGCGCCGGCCAAGCGGGTGCGGCTCGCCGCTGAGCAGCGGATCCGCGCGTCCGCCCTGAAATGGACGATCCTGCGGCCGACGATGATCTATGGCGCCCCCGGCGACCGGAACCTGTCCCGGCTGCTCACACTGCTGCACCGGGTGCCGCTGCTGCCGGTTCCTGGCGGCGGGAGTCACCTCCAGCAGCCGGTCCATGTGGCGGATGTCGCCGACGCCATCCTCAACGCGGCCGAGCGGCCCGCCACCGCCGGCGCGATCTACGACGTCGCAGGCCCGGTGCCGCTGACGTTTGACGAGCTGCTGCGGACCTCGGCCCGGGCGGTCGCCAGCCGGACCCGGTTCGTTCCGGTGCCGCTCACCCCGATCGTCGCCGCGGTCCGCGGATACGAGCGGCTCAGTCAGCACCCCCGGATCCGGGCCGAGCAGCTGCTGCGGCTGGCCGAGCACAAGGCGTACGTGATTGACAGCGCTGCCCGCGACCTCGGTTTCAATCCCCGTCCGTTCGCGGTCGGGATCCGCGCCGAGGCGCAGACGATGGGACTGGCCCGGTGACCGCACAGTGACCCGCACAGTGACCCGCACAG
>OCZU010002102.1_pt1 | contig 12818 bp, 11 predicted proteins | sample 1539001 | NCBI WGS metagenome assembly OCZU01 (sample SAMEA3539306, study PRJEB22396) | soil metagenome | biome: tundra; feature: field; material: soil | place: USA | collected 2010-05 | depth 0.15 m
ATCTACACTCTTTCCCTACACGACGCTCTTCCGATCTGCGCTGGATGGACACTGCGCTCGAAGACCACAAGCTCATCAGTTCCGGCGATCTGGATTTACTGCGCGTGACCGATGACGTGGACGAAGCCGTGCAAATCATTTGCGATTACCGCCGAAAAGTCGGCCCACCCACCGAAGTGCCCAAGGCTTTTAAGTAATCGATGTATCACATCACCAAACTTCCCAACGGCTTGCGCGTGGCCACCGCTGAAATGCCTTTCATGGCCAGCGTAAGCGTGGGCATCTGGGTCGGCGTGGGCTCGCGTTACGAAACCGCCGGACTCAACGGCGCGTGTCACTTCATCGAACACATGCTGTTCAAAGGCACGGCCAGACGCACGGCGGAGGAAATTTCCCAGGCCGTCGAAGGCGTCGGCGGTTACTTGAACGCTTTTACCAGCGAGGAAATGACCTGCTTCCACGCCCGCGCCCACGCCGACCGCTTCGACGATTTGCTCGACGTGCTTGCCGACATGCTGCTCCGCTCGAAATTCGCGCCCGCCGAAATCGCCAAGGAACGCGAGGTCATCAAGGAAGAAGTGGCGATGTATCGCGACCAGCCGCAACAGCACGTTCAGGAATTGTTGAACACCACACTCTGGCCCGGCCAGCCGCTTGGCCGCCCGATCACCGGCGACGAAAAAACACTCGACGGTCTCAACCGCGCCCGGCTGCTCGCCTACTTGAAGAACAATTACCTCGCCGGGAACACACTCATCATCGCCGCCGGAAACGTCACGCATCGCCGCGTCGTCAAAGCGGTTTCACGTTTCGCGAAATTTCTCAACGACGGAACGCGCCCGCAATTCGCGCCGGTCAAAACCGATCAACGCGAACCGCGCGTGAACCTTTGCACGCGCAAAGTCGAGCAAACCCAGCTCGCCCTCGGCATCCGCACCTGCTCGCGCCGCGACGAACGCCGTTACGCGCTGCGCTTGCTCAACGCCATTCTCGGCGAGAACATGAGTTCGCGTTTGTTCCAGGTCATCCGCGAAGATCGCGGTCTCGCCTATTCGATTTACAGCACGCCGAGTTTTTACGACGATACCGGCGACCTCGTCATTTCCGCCGGACTCGACACGGAAAATCTTTCGCAAACGCTGCGGCTCATCCAGCGCGAGCTGCGACGTTTCACTGAGTCGCGGCCGGGCGCCGCCGAATTGCGCCGCGCCCGCGACTACGCCATCGGCCAGATGGACCTCAGCCTCGAAAGCACGGACAACCAGATGAACTGGCTGGGCGAGCAACTGCTCGGTTATGAAAGAATTTTTCGACCAGTGGAAATAAAAAGCCGCCTGCGCGAAGTCACCGCGACTGAAATCCGCGCCGTTGCCCGGGACTTTTTCCGCTCCGAACGGATGAACCTCGCGCTGGTGAGCCCATTGAAAAACGGACGCGGCCTGGTGAAGTGGCTAAAAACCTAAAAGTCAAAACGCTTGCTTGTAGCCGCTTTATGCCAGCCATGCCAGAAATGGGTAGTTCAAAGAATAACGCGCTGGCTCTGCTGGTGACGGGAAGTTTGATGGCATGGACTTTTGGTTGTTCCAGCGTGCCGCGCCCGGCTGAAATGAAAATGAAACCCAATGACATAACCGCATCTGCCATCCGCACGCTCCAAAGCTTGAAGAATAAATATGCTCCCGACCGCCATTTGACCATTTTTGAAGTTAACGTGCTGCGCGAGAGGAACAATTTCGTCCTCCAAGGCGAAGTGGACAATCCTGCTGTCAAACAGGAGGTGGTCGCGGCGGTGACGAAGACTGGCTTGAAAGTGATTGACCGAATCATCGTCCTGCCCGCCCTTGATCTGAACAACCGCGTTTGCGGCATCTCCACCTTGAGTGTGGTCAATGTCCGCGAAAATCCCGGCCACGGCTCCGAAATGGGCACGCAAATTCTCATGGGAAATTCCTTTAAGGTTTGGAAACAGCAAACCAACTGGTTCCTGGTTCAAACCGACGATGGCTACCTCGGCTGGGCGGAGGGCGGAGGCTTTGTCAACTGCACCCCGGAGGAAACCAGCGCCTGGAATAATTCACCGCGCCTCATCGTGACCGCCTTGGAGGAATGCATTTTGGAACAACCCGATCCTCACGCCTTGCCGACTTCCGATGTCGTCCTGGGCTGCCTGGTCAAGCAAGTCGGTGAGGCAGGGGAGTGGTTCCAGGTGGAGTTGCCGGACGGACGCGGTGGTTACCTGCCGAAATCGTCGGCGGTGAACTTTTTGGATTGGCAGAAAAGCCGCCACGCCACGCCGGAGAGCATTGAGCACACGGCCAGATCGTTTCTGGGCCGGCCCTACTTTTGGGGATGCAATACCAGCCGGGGAATGGATTGCTCCGGCTTGACCAAGCTGGTGTTCTTTCTGAACGGAATCCCGTTGAACCGCAACGCCTCCCAACAATTGCATCAAGGGGTGGAAGTGGCCCTGGATACGGATCTTAAAAATCTGAAGAAAGGCGATCTGCTTTTCTTCGGCCGTCGCGCCACTGGGAGCAAGCCGGAAATGATCACCCACGTTGGTATTTACCTGGAAAACAAACTGTTCATTCACTCCTCCGAGAGGGTGCGTATCAGCAGCCTTGACCCGGCCTCGCCCCTCCGCGACGAGCACCGCATCAAATCATTGCTCCACGCACGGCATATGCTGTCTGATTCTTAGGTCGAGTCCGCACTGTTTTGTAGGATGCACTCGTTCTGTCACCTCGCAGAAATCCGTGTTCATTCGTGTTCATCCATGGTTAAATTTTCAGTGTGGCCATGCGCCCTTTGATTCAGGAAATTTCCACCGCGCACACGCCGGAGTCGCTGGTTGGTCAACTCCACGGTGAGCCGGGCCTCGTGCTGTTGCGCAGTGCGTTGTTTGATTCACCCCAGGCGCGGTATTCGTTCATTGCGGCGCGCCCGTTTCTGAGATTTCGTTCGTTCGGTTCGCGCTGTGAAATTGTTTCACCCGATCCGCATCACGCACCACGCATCACGCATCAAGTCCAATTCGGCAATCCGTGGCAGTTGCTGGACGCATTGCTGGCGCGCTGCGAGTTGCTCGATGAAATTGACCTGCCGTTTCCGCTGGGCGGCTGTTTCGGTTACTGGGGTTACGATCTGAAGAATTTCGTCGAGCCGAAACTTCCGCGCCGCGCGGTGAATGATTTGGAGTTACCCGATTGCCACGTCGGCTTTTACGACAGCCTGGTCGTGTTCGATCATCGCCTGGGCAAAACGTGTGTCGTCTCGACCGGCCTCCAGGCCGATGGCTCGCGCAATCAGGAACGGGGGGACGACCGGGCGAGATTCTGGCGGACGCAACTTGAAATCGAGCCAAACCAAACCCTCGCTCCGGCCCTCTTCCTTTCCAAAAGGGAGATGGAGAATCGTCCGCCAGATTCCGGCGAATCGAAGCGCGGCAACGCAGGCGGGACGCTGGAGAATTCCAATGGACGGACGACGGTTCCCCCTCTCCTCGGGGGAGAGGGCCGGGATGAGGGCGAGGGGCGCACACAAACGCAACCAATCAGATCAAATCTTTCCCGCGCTGAATTTCTCGCCGCCGTCGAGCGCGCTCAGCGTTACATCAGGGCAGGGGACATTTACCAGGTGAACCTTTCGCAACGGCTGGCCGCGCCGTGCGAGCTCTCCGGCTGGGAATTTTTTCAACGCTTGAGCGCCGTTTCGCCCGCGCCATTTTCGGCGTTCCTCGACTGCGGCGAATTTCAAATCGCCTCGTCTTCGCCGGAACAATTTCTGCGGCTGAGCGGTCCGCACATTCAAACGCGGCCGATCAAAGGCACCCGCCCGCGCGATACTGACCCGACGCGCGACGCGCAACTGGCCTATGAACTCCAGACCAGCGCCAAGGAACTCGCCGAGCTGGTGATGATCACCGATTTGTTGCGCAACGACCTCGGCAGGGTTTGCGAATACGGTTCAGTGCAGGTTCCCGATCTCGCGCGGCTCGAGCGGTTCGCGCAAGTGCAGCATTTGGTTTCGACCGTCGAAGGAAGATTGCGCAAAGACGTGACACATTTTGCCGCATTCGCGTCGTGTTTCCCTGGAGGGAGTATTACCGGCGCGCCGAAATTCCGCGCAATGGAAATCATTGATGAGTTGGAACCGATTTCTCGCGGTCCCTACACCGGCGCGCTTGGCTACCTTGGATTCAATCGCGAAAGCCAGTTGAGCATCACGATCCGCGCGGCAATCTGCAAAGATGGTTGCGCGCATTTCAACGTCGGTGCGGGCATCGTGGCTGATTCAAATCCCGAAGCGGAGTTTGAAGAAACGCTGGACAAGGCGCGCGGATTTTTCGCTGCGCTCAAACTTGAGTTGCCAGCCTCACTTTCTAGAGAGCAAGCATCGCGTTAGATTCGCAATCGAATTCAGAATGGAGTTGCTGTTCCGTTGGTGCTGCCCGGATTGCACCAAAGATCGTTAGGCATTTCCGCCGGTCGCGTCGGTGGCCCGAAAGGATAAGGTGCCAATCCTCCAGCCAGCGCATAGAGTTCCTTGGCCGACATCCGCTTTGAACTGCCGTCGAACAATCCAACTGTGACCCTGCTGCGGGCATCTTGTGTCGAATCGCCGCTCCGGCTGCCGCCGTGCCGACGCGTAAAGCCTTCATACGGCACATTCCCGCCGTCATTGAAAGTAATGGGAATGGTTTCATCGCTTTCCCATTGGAGGATGGCGCCCGGCTTGAATCGGCTGAGTTTGTAGGTTTTTTCGCTTCGTGTATCAAAGCTGCTGACCGCGCCATTCCAGATGTAACTCGTGATGTACATCTCGCGCTGATAAAAAAGAGGATCCGGTTTATCACCGGGACAGATGAAAACTTTGGGTGTCTTCAAGTAAGAATAAAGCTGGCCCTTCGTGACGGAATCCTGTTGCCCCGGATAAATCGCCTGGTAACTCGCTTCCGTGCCGCTGCTGTACGGAAACGGATAACCGTATGCCCAGCATGAATAAGGTATTTGCCAGCCCGGACGCGGCAGAAAGTCATTTTGGTCTCCGGCATACATGTGACCGGCCAGTAAAGTTTGCCTGGTGTTGTTCAAGTCCGTGGCCATGTAACCGCGCTCTTTGGCCTTGCCCAAAACTGGCAGCAAAAGCGCCGCCAGAATCGCGATGATGGCGATCACCACGAGCAATTCCACCAGAGTAAATGCGTTTTTCGATTTGATCTTTGTTTTCACGATCGTGCTCCAGCAGGTCTGCGCTCCATTTGTAATCATTTCGGCGGCCTCTGTCCATTCAGACACCGCCACCGTTGATTCGTTGCGAGGTTCTACTGATATTTACTTCGCGCGCTCTGCCCCAAACATTTCGACTGACGGGCGGATGGGCGGCAATTTCAGGCCGAGTTGATTCACAAGCGCCTGTTTGAATGAGCCGGGAAAGTGGCGTCCCCGATCATCCCCTTGCTTTCTCCACAACTGGCGTCTCACGCAGGTTTGCAATAACCGTAATGACCACCGTTTATTCGAGCGACATTTTTCATAAACGCGGATTTGTCATCACGGTTCGGGTAGAGCAGCCTGCACACGCGCCAAATCTTCCACGTCGTTTGGCTGGCCGCCCGATTTCCATTTCCAATGCTCGACGTGGCCGTCGGCAAACGAAAAGGTGCATCCTTGAGAATGACGGGAACCGGGCAAATCCTTCCACTCGGTGCCGGGTGGGGAATAAATAAACAGGATGCCGTCATTGATGGATTCGGAGTCCTCGCAGGCGAAGGCAAGCACGGTGGAAGTTTGTTTGAGCTGGCTGCCGCGTTGCTTGTTCCGGCTGGCATTCAGGCCGGTGTCGTTTGGATCCGCCCCGAGAAAATTGAGCAAGGAATAACTGCGAAAACGCGGGGTGCTTCCGTCCGCGGCCAGCGATTTGTCCAGGGGACAATGATAGACACCCAGCGAGGGGTTGTAGCGCCACTGCACGCCCAGTTGAATGTTCGTTGGACTCAGTTCGCGTGCGTTGCCCACGACCCACGATCCGGGTGCCGAGCCGGCGTTGTGACCGCCAACTCCATCCCAGAGATTAGGAGGCATGGCGTCACTGTGGTCGCCCAGGTACAACAGCCATCCGTTTTGTAACTGTTTTAAGTTGCCCAGGCATTCGATCCGCCGGCTTCTGTCCTTCGCTGTGGATAAAACCGGCAGCAACAGCGCCGCCAGAATGCCAATGATGGCAATGACCACCAACAGTTCAATCAGAGTGAATGCACTCGCATAATGCCGGAATGAGTTTTTCATATTCAAATCAAGGAAACTGTGCGGATGCCCGCAGCGCCGCCGGCACCTGTGGGATAAAATCTTGTTTTGATAATTCCCCTTCCACGGAAATGCCTTCGTCTGTCTCAGTGAGCGTTACGTCCGATTTCATGAATTGGTCCATTTGCTGTTGCATCAGGGTTTTCGCAATGGCGATGGATGCAGGAGTAACAGGTAGATTGCGCGCCATCAGGTGTTCTGTGACGGTCTTATCGTCGAGCAGGCGGCCCGGCATCGCTCCTTTGGTCAGACGGCTCCGGTGAACGAGCCAATCCTGTTTCCCGATCCAGAGCGTGATTTTAAGCCCCGGCTGCTGTGCGGACAGAACATAACAGTCGTTGGCTCCAGCTGGCTCATCTTTGGATCGCGTAAAATCCGAATAAGGCGGCCGCGATCCCGGATACACGGCGGCCAACCCCGGAGCGAGCGCATGCCAATCCCATCCGAAGAACACGATTTGACAGGCGATCGGAAAACTTCCGGAACCGGCCACGGCCGCCCCAAAAGCCGTGTTCGCGTCGGTAAAATGGTAGTATCGGATGTTGCTGAGCAGGACAAAATGGTCTTTGCCGGCAGACCAGACCGCACCCTGGTTGGCAAACCTCGGGCCTCCCCGCGAAGACGCTGGACTGGAGCCTGGCACGCGTTTCCATTGAATGAGATAGAGATACGGCCGGGCGAATTTGATGGAAAATGTATTGGCCAGCGATTGGCCGTTCATTTCTAAAATAGTTTTTCCAATTGCGGCATAACTCGAAAGCGACCCGTATTTCTCATGGGTGGCGTGGAGAATTTGCGACGGCGTCAGTTTGTCGGTCGTGCCGCCCGAAAAGGCGGCGGTCATTGCGCCACCGGCCAGTATCAGGGCCGTACTGATCCCGAGCGCGATCTGGAGTTTTGTCCAGGTCATCATTTTCACCGCTGCTTTCACGAGGGCCAAAGTTGAACCGCTCGCCGCGGCACCTTTGGCAACGGCAACGGCAGTTACAGATTTTACCAGCATCGCTGGCGCGGCTTGAACGGAGTTTGCGGAAATCGCTCCCGCGATCACAGCGGCCGAAAGTGGGATACCGCCTTTTGTGAAAAACTTTCGCAACTTCTCCAACGCGCGGTTCACCCGCATTCTGGCCGCGTCTTCGTTCGCGCCGAGCGCCTGGCCGACCTCGACCAGACTTTTGTTCTCGAAAAACCGGAGCACGATGACATGGCGGTCTTTTTCATTCAGCCCGGCGATGGCGGTGTCCAGCAGCGGCGCGATTTGCGGCCACGCTTCACCAGCATCGGATTGCGATTCGTTCAATAGTGATTGCATGAGCGCCTCCTGTTCGCGTCGCGCGCGGCGAAGTTGGATTTTGACCGCGTCGGCAGCGGCGAAGCAGGCTGTGCGATGCAGCCAGCTGGGAAGAATTGTTTTTGCTCCCAGCGAGCCGGCCTTGCGCGCCAGAATGATGAACACCGCCTGGGTCACTTCCTCGGCCAGATGCGGGTCGCGCACCTGCCGCAACGCCGCTGAATAGACGAGGTTGACGTAACGAGTGACGAGCGTTTCAAACGCCGGCTCGGATTGGCGGGCGGCGTAATCCCGCACCAAGGCCATGTCGTCGGTCATCATCTACCCAATACATGGACACGAAAATGGAAACCGAACAAACTTTTTCAATCTACTGCTCTCAAGGTATGATAATTCAGGCTCAAACTTTCCGCTGACAAAACAGGGAGACTCCTTGCGTCGTCTCCCACGAATAGCCATTAACTTTTTTCTCTGCGTCCGGACGTCTTTGCGGTAAAACAGGTCATGCTCGTTTTTCTCAATGGCCGGTTCGTTCCCGAAGCGCAGGCGGTCGTGTCCGTGTTTGACCGCAGTTTTCTTTACGGCGACGGTCTGTTTGAGGCGGTGCGGATTTGCAATGGCAAGCCGTTCCGCTGGACGCAGCATATGGAAAGATTTTTGCACGGCGCCGGGCATTTGAAAGTTCGCCCGCCGTTTTCGCCGGACGAAATCCAGAAGTTCGCGACTCAACTTATCCAGAAAAACAAGATGCCGGAGGCGTTGCTCCGGCTGACACTCTCGCGCGGTGTGGGTTTGCGCGGTTATTCACCTAAGGGAGCGGATTCACCAACGTTTGTAATGACACTGCATCCCGTGTTCGTGTTCGGAGCGCCGAACTCCGGTTCGGCTCGCCGGCACAGCCCTTCGAGACGTGCCGATCAGGAGATCGGCGCTCCGCCACTTTGGAACTTAGTCACGGCGTCGAACCGTCTGCCCACGAACGAGCCGCTGGCTCTGTTCAAAACGGCGAACAAGCTGCCGCAAATTCTCGCCCGCGCCGAAGCTGACGCTGCCGGTGGAGATGAAGCCCTGTTGCTGAACACGGACGGCCGCGTCGTCGAAGGGACGACCAGCAATCTGTTTTGGGTGAAACGAGGAACCGTTTGCACGCCGCCGCTGGCCGCCGGGATTTTGCCGGGCGTGACCCGCGTCGCGGTGCTGGAGATTTGCCGCGCACTGGCCATTCCAACAAGGGAAATCGCGCCGCGGCCGGAGGAATTGTTTTCCGCACAGGGCGTTTTCATGTCCATGAGCAGTTGGGGAATTGTGGAAGCCGTCGAGCTGGACGGTCGGAATTTGCGCCGTGCCGCACCTGTCAAAAAAATTCAACGGAGCTACGAAAAACTTTTGCGGGACGAGACGGCGTAATTCATTTTCCGAACAACGCCTCGCGCACGCCGGGCATGGGCTGATTTTTCTGTTTGTCCCAATATCGGAAATTGGCGCTCCAATCCCACATGGCCCAACCGAGTTTTTGTTCGTCCAATGCTTGCCGAAACGCGGCCAGGAAACGGGCGCGCGACTCCGGGTCGGCACTGACGTAGCAACCGAACTCGCCGACGTGCATCGGCCGCCCGTAATAATCCGACCACGCTCGCGCGAACTTCAGCTTGTCGGTAAAGGCCGCCGGACTGCTCGGATTCCTTTCCGTTGGCAGCGTGTTGTAGTGTTGAATCCAGTCCAACACCCAGGGTTTCAACTCCAGCGACGGATCCGGCGCTAGCGGCATGGCGGGCGGCCCGGGAAACAAAATGCCCTTCACTTTCACATCCGGCCCGGCCCAGCCCGCGCCTTGATGCGTGAAGTGGAACGGTTCGTAGCAATGCGCGGACACGATGAGGTTGGCGTCGTTTGCGGGTAGCACGAGATTCTTTAATTCGTCAATGCCGCCCCAATTGCCAGGCTCCACAAAAATCGTCCGGCCTGGATTCGTTTTGCGTATTTCGGAAATCGCTTTCGCATAGATGGGATTTACCACCGATGTAGTTGCCGCTTCGTGGGGTTCGTTGTCCAACTCGAAGGCGAGCCTGTCGGAAAAATTCCGGTAATGCGCGGCGATTTGCCGCCAGATCGCCAGAAATTTTTCCGTCTGGCCCGCTGGATCCCGGTCAAATTCGTTGAAGTGATGAAGGTTGATGATGACCGCGAGATGGTTGGTCAGCACGTTGGTGACGACAAAATCCACCCGGGCGAAAATCTCCGGCGACAGTGTGAACTCCGGTTCGGATCCTGCGTAATTGTTCCAGCAAATCGGCACTCGAACATGATCAAATCCCTCGGCCCGCATCAATGCGAATTCACCCGCCGTGTACGTCACGCCCCGGCCGAAGTATCGGGGCGACGCTTCAAGATAATCTCCCAGGTTGATGCCGCGCAGGAACCGCTTGGCCGCCCGGTAAGCCGGGGAATTGTGGTTTGTGAGCGGTTTCATTTCCGGCGGGTTTGACGGAACAAAGGTGCTGGAGGCCGCCGCGACGACCACTTCGCACCAGCAGCCCGAAACCCAAATTGCGAGAACAAGGATAAATATTGACTTCACAGGGAAAGAGTCCGCGTTTCATTGAGTGTATCAAGAACGAAAAGGTACTGAGTTTTAACGACCTGCCGGACTTCATTTGACCTTCGCCGTTTGGGCTGATAAAACTTTGCGCCGTCAGCGCAAGTTTTTCTTAACGCATGAAAAAAAGCAGCCATCCAAAATACAGCCGGATTTTGCTCAAACTAAGTGGCGAAGCACTCGGTGGTGAGAACGGCGTGAGCATTTCCGCCGTCGCGCTGCAAAGTATGGCGGTGCAAATCCGCGAGGTGCGGGAACTGGGCGTGCAGGTCGTAATCGTGATTGGGGGCGGGAACATTTTTCGCGGCCTGGCCGGCAGCGAGCGCGGCATCGAGCGCGCGACGGGCGATTACATGGGCATGCTGGCGACGATCATCAATGCGCTGGCGCTGCAGGACGCGCTGGAAAAACTCGGCGTGGCCACGCGCGTGCAAAGCGCCATCACCATGACGCAGGTGGCCGAGCCATTCATCCGCCGGCGCGCGGTGCGGCATTTGGAAAAGGGCAGGGTGGTCATTTTCGGCGGCGGCACGGGCAATCCCTATTTTTCGACGGACACCGCGGCGGCGTTGCGCGCGAACGAAATCGGAGCGGAAGCCATTCTCAAGGCCACAAAGGTGGACGGGATTTACGACAGCGATCCGAAGAAAAATCCGAAGGCAAAACGGTTTGCGCAAATCACCTATTTTGACGCGTTGCAGCGGCAGTTGAAGGTGATGGATTCGACGGCCTTCTCGCTGTGCATGGACAACAAGATGCCGATCATCGTTTTTGATTTGTTCCGTCCGCACAATTTGAAGCGCGTCGTCATGGGTGAAAAGGTGGGAACCTTGGTGACGAACTAATGCGGCGGTCAGTCTTCGTCCGTTGATTTTTGTCCAAAAAGAGGCGACTGGTGGTTGATGACTTTCGCCTCGCGACAAGATGCCGGATCCAGGCTCGGACATCACCTGCACGACCGGGGTGTGAAGGCGGATGCCGTGGTGGGCTTGCCCCGTGGCGGTGTGGTGGTGGCGGCGGAGGTCGCCCTCATTTTTCAGTGTTCCCTCAATGTGCTGGTGGTCCGGAAGATCGGCCATCCGGGGCATCGTGAGTTTGCCGTCGGCGCGCTCGCGGAACACGGCGTGATGATTCTCGATGACGACGCGATCGGTTCTGATCCGCGCGTCCGGGCGGAACTGGAGGAAGTGATTCGCGAGGAAAGCGAACGTCTTCGCGAGTACCAGCACAAGTTTCATCGCGGCGCGCAGCCGGAGTTCGACGGCAAAAGTGTTTTGCTCGTGGATGACGGTCTGGCGACCGGCTCGACGACTGAGGCGGCGGCTTTGTCGGTGAGAAAAATGGGGGCGCAAAAAATCATTATCGCTGCGCCCGTAGCCTCAGCCCATGCGGTGGAACGCGTCGGGCGCCTGGCTGACGACGTCATGGCCCTGCTGGTTGACCCGGATTTTGACGCGGTCGGTTGTTACTACAAAAATTTTCCGCAAACGAGCACCGAAGAAGTGCTGGAATTGTTGGAAGCGGTCAACTCCGCGCGCTCAATCTGCAAATAGAATTTCCCGCCCAAGCCGCGTCGCTTATGCTTCGCCCATGCCTGAACTGCCAGAAGTCGAAGTGCTGGCGCGCCATCTGGCGCCGCTGTTGCGAAACAGAACCATTCGCCATGTGAGCGTGCGTCGGACAAAAGTTTTGGCGCCGACTCCGGCGGAGGAATTCAAATGGACTTTGCGCGGCGCAAAGTTTCAGGGCCTGCGGAGGCGCGGGAAGTGTTTACTGTTCGACCTGCGATCGAAAACCGGCCAACGGCTGGTATTCCTCGGTCATCTGGGTATGACCGGGCGGATGTATTTGTCCCCGGCAAAAACACCTTTGCCAAAGCATGCCGCGGTGGTTTTTGATCTGGGCCGGGAGAATTTTATTTTCGAGGACACGCGATATTTTGGACGACTCACGTTCGACACAAGTTCAATTGCGAAGTTGGGGCCAGAACCATTGGACGACGAGTTCAGCATTGAAAAGTTTTCGGACGCATTGAAACGTTCTGCGCAACCCATCAAGGTCAAATTGCTTGATCAGGGTGTTGTAGCCGGCCTCGGCAACATATACGCGAGCGAGGCATTGTTTCGCGCGAGAATTTCACCGCGCGTGGCGGCGCGGCGGCTGAAGCCGGCACAACTCGCGCGGTTGCGCCGGGCGATTCGCGAAACGTTGACGGAAGCGATTGAGCGCGGCAGCACGATTCCGCTGAACTACACCGGCGCCGGCAGGCGGGACGGATTTTTTTACTTTGGCCGCGCGCCTGGCGCACCGGATTTTTACGCGGAGCGATTGCAGGTGTACGATCGTGCGGGAGAGCCGTGCCGCGAGTGTGGCACTGCCATCAAGCGTCTGGTGCAGGCCGCGCGAAGCACGTTTTATTGTCCGAACTGTCAACGCGGTTGGCGGTTGAAAAGAGGGCAGAATCAGATTGACGTTGGGAAATTCAGCTCGTAAATTTCGCGTCCCTGTTTCGTGAGCTTGATGACAACATGGAACAGGATTTGCCGACGACTCCAGAGTAGCTCAATGGTAGAGCACGCGGCTGTTAACCGTGTGGTTGTAGGTTCGAGTCCTACCTCTGGAGCCA
>OCZU010002103.1_pt1 | contig 12817 bp, 12 predicted proteins | sample 1539001 | NCBI WGS metagenome assembly OCZU01 (sample SAMEA3539306, study PRJEB22396) | soil metagenome | biome: tundra; feature: field; material: soil | place: USA | collected 2010-05 | depth 0.15 m
GGTTGGCCCGCGGGCGGCGAAGCCCAGGCCGGCGAGACGGCGGGCGCAGCCGCCGGCCGGATCGTGCCCTACGCCGCGGACGTCGCCGACCTGGATGGCCACGATCGGCTCCTGGACCGCGTCGAGGACGAACTGGGAGCCCTGTCGGCACTGGTCAATGTCGCGGGGATCTCGGTTCCCGAACCGGTCGCGAAGCTCACGCTCGCCGCCTACCGCCGCCAGCACGCGGTGATGCTCGATGGCCCGGTCTGGCTGGCGCGGTCGGCGGGCCTGCGGATGGCGGCTCGCCATTTCGGCCGGATCGTGAACATCACCTCGGTGCACGCCACCAACGGGGAGGCGGCATCGCTTGCCTATGACACCGCCAAGGCCGGGCTTGAGGCGGCGACCAGAACGCTCGCGATCGAACTCGGGCCCTGCGGGGTCCTGGTCAACTCGGTTGCGCCCGGCTTCGTCCGGACCCGGATGTCGATCGTCGACGGCCGCGATGAGACCGAGTCGGAATGGTTCCGCCAGGTCTATCTCGAGCACGGCAGGCTGCCGCTGCGCCGCGCGGCCCGGCCGGCCGAGATCGCGGCCACCGTGAGCCACCTGGTCTCAGCGGACAATACGTATCTCACCGGTCAGCGGGTTGTCGTCGATGGCGGCCTGCTCATCACATTCTGAAAGGCAATCAAGGATGCCCATGCTGCACCACACTGGCCTCACGATCTCTGACCTGGACCGGTCGCTCCGGTTCTGGCGGGATGCGATGGGCATGCGCGTGCTGTTCGAGCAGGAGAAGGCCGGCGGATACCTGGAGGCAATCGTCGGCGAGCCGGGCGCGCACGTGCGCATGGCGCATCTCGCGTTTTCCGGCGACGGACCGCGGATTGAGCTCTTTCAGTACCTAACGCCTTCCGGCGGGGGTCACACCCAGCGTCCCGCAGACGTCGGGTTCACGCACATCTGCATTGCCTGCGACGATCTGGAAGACCGGCTTGACCGCCTGGTGGCCGCGGGTGGCGTGCCCTTCAGCGGGCCGGTGACGATTGACACCGGCGCGAACCGCGGCGGCCGTGGCCTGTACGTGCGCGATCCGGACGGGCATGTCGTTGAGCTTTTTGAACGGCCGGCGGCGTGAGTCCATTTGATCCGCTCGATATTGCCTCGACCCCGTTCGGGGCACCGCTCGTGCCGCCGCTGCCGATCAGGCTGCGCAATACCGAGATCCTCACGATCGTGTACCGCACCCGCCGTGAGGCCGCTGAATCGCTGATCCCGCAACCGCTGCGACTTGCCTCTGATCTATGCGTGCTGCACGTCTACCACATGCACGACGCCGAATGGTTCGGCGTATATTGCGAGTCGGCCTGGCAGATTCCCGTGCTGCTGCCGGACGGCTCGGATGCGGTCTACTCGCCGTTTCTGGTACTCCAGTCCGATGCCGCTGTCGCGGCCGGCCGGGAATCCTATGGCCAGCCGAAGAAAGCAGGGCACGTGCGGCTCGCCCCCGACGGCGACCTGCTCGTCGGCGTGGTGGCACGCAACGGCATCGACGTCGCGACCGCGACGATGGGCTGGAAGCAGCGGGCCGCCCGCGGCGACGAGCTGGTCAGGCTCGTGCCAGGCGCCGAGCTGAACGTCAACCTGAGGGTGCGCCAGGAGGAGGAAGGCGTCGTGAGCCGCGAGCTTGTGACCAGGCGCTTCGCCGATGTCGTTGCGCACGAATCATGGATCGGACCAGCCACGCTCGAATTGCGCCCTAACGCGCAGCTCCCGGTGTATCTGCTCGCCGTGGGCGACATCGTGCTCGGCTTGCACCGGATCGTCGACCTGACGCTCAGTCCCGGGCGCATCATCCACCGGTACAGTGCCGCGTGAACGCCAACGAGCCGCTGCCCGACCAGAGCCTGGCCGATGCGGTCGTCGACCGCCTGAGAGCCGCCATCTCCAGCGGGATGTACGCGCCGGGCGAGCGCCTGGTCGAGCGACGGCTGGCCCACGAGTTCGGCATCAGTCACATCCCGCTGCGTGAAGCGCTGGCCCGGCTGACCGAGGAGGGCCTGGTCGTGCGCCTGCCGCGGCGCGGGGCGCGGGTCGCCAGCCTCACGCCGCGCATGCTGGAGGAGGTCTCCAGCCTGCGCGTGGTGCTGGAGCAGTTCGTGGTGCGCCGGCTGAAGGGCCGCTTCACGCCCGACGCGCACGCCGGGCTCCAGGCGATCGTCGACGAGATGCTGCTGGCCGCCGACCAGCACGATCTTGTCCGCGTGCACGAACTCGACCAGCAGTTCCACCAGCGCCTGTGGGAACTGACTGACAACTCGCTCCTGGTCGAGGTCGCTGCGCAGATGCGCAGCCGGACCAGCCACTTCTATCGCGCAGCGGCGGCCTCACTCGCGCCGGACGAGCTGCGCAGGCACGCCTACAGCCATCAGGAACTGCTCGACGTCATCGCGTCCGGAGACCAGCGCGCGGCCGAGCGGGCCATGGCCAAGCATGTCGAAGATGCCGCCCGGCGGATTGTCGATGCCCAGGTGACCGGGATGGAGGAGCTGTAGGCAATGCTCGCTGGCCCGATGGTCGTCATCACCGATTCCAATCTGGACTCCGATGCCGACGAGGACGTACTGCGGGAGGCCGGCATCACGACCCTGCGCCTGCAGGCCAGGACCGACGCTGACGTCATTGCCGGGCTGTCGCAGGTGGACGCCGATGCGCTCATCGTCCAATGGGCGCCGGTGCCGGCGACCGTGCTCGACGCCGCGCCCAGCTGCCGGTTCATCAGCCGGCTCGGCATCGGCTACGACATGATCGACGTGGCCGCGGCGACCGAGCGCGGCGTGGCCGTCGCCAACACCCCCGACTACTGCGTCGACGAGGTCGTCGCGCACACGCTCGCGATGGCATTGTGGCTGCTGCGCGGGCTCGGCCGGTTTGACGCGACGGTGCGGGACGGGGCGTGGAGCGCCGCCGAGCCCTATCCGAATGCCTGCCGCCCGTCCGACACCACCATCGGCGTGATCGGGCTGGGCCGGATCGGCTCGCGGGTCGCCGAGCAGGCGATCGCGCTTGGCTTCGGCGTGCTGGCCTGCGACCCTTACGCCACCGCTCCGGCCGGCGTCCGGCTGACCGGGCTCGACGAACTGCTCCGCGTAGCCAACCTGGTGACTCTGCACGCCCCGCTGAACGACCAGACCCGCCACCTGATCCGGGCCGACACGATCGCTGCCATGCGCCCGGGCGCACTGCTGGTCAACACCTGCCGGGGCGGGCTGATCGACGAAGCGGCACTGGTCGCCGCGCTGCGCGCGGAGCGCCTGGCCGGAGCCGCGCTAGACGTGTTCGAAACCGAGCCGCTGCCCGCCTCGAGCCCGCTGCGCGCGCTGTCCAATGTGCTGCTCACCCCGCATGCCGCCTGGTACTCCCCGGCCAGCCTGGCCGAGCTGCCGGTCCAGGCCGCCCGTCAGGTCATCGACTTCCTGGCCGGCCGCCCGGTCCCTTCGATCATCAATCCCGAGTACCTCGACCACGTAGGGCGCCGGGACACACTGGTCTGACGGGCACCTTGGCCGCCGCTGACCCTATCCGTCGCCGTCCGCGGCCTGATCGGTCAGTAGCAGCAGACCTGGTCGGTCAGTAGAGGCAGCTTGGTCAGCTGCCGGGCAGGGTCTCCAGGACGTACCAGTTAGCCGTCAGGCCGCCGTCGACGCGCAGGTCGATGCCGGTGATCGCGGAGGCGTGATCGGAGGCGAGGAACAGGAACGCCTGCGCGATCTCGTCGGTGCGGATCAGCCGCTTGATCGGCACCCGCGCGAACGAGCCGTTGAGATAGCCGAGGAGCTCAGGACCGACTGCCTTCTCGGTCATCACGGTGTGCGTGAAGCCCGGGCTCACGCAGTTGGACCTGATCCCGTACTCGGCGAGTTCCATCGCCATCGTCCGGCTGAGACCGAGCAGGCCGGCCTTGGACGCGTTATAGGCGGCATACGGCCCGTCGGCCCCTGATGCGTCGATCGACGCGGTGTGCAAGATGACGCCGCCGCCCGTCCCCGCCATCTGCCTGGCCACCGCCTGGGCCATGATGAAAGCGCCGGTCAGGTTGGTGTCGATGACGGCCCGCCAGCGCGCCCGGTCGATGTCGAGGAACGGCGTGTCGTCGTCGATGCCGGCGTTATTGATCAGCACGTCGATGCGCTGCCAGCGGCTGGCGGCCTGGGCCACCGCCGCCTCGATGCTCGCCTCGTCGGTGACATCGCAGGCGGCCAGCCACGCTTTCCCACCGTCCCCGGCGACCTGCCTGACCGTCTCCTCCAGGTCGGCCACGGTGCGGCCGAGGGCGAGCACCTCCGCGCCCTCGGCCGCGAACGCGCGGGCGGTCGCCTGGCCTATCCCGCGGCCAGCGCCCGTGACGATGACGTTCCGGCCGCAGAACCGTCCGGTCAACCGCCGGCCGCCTCGATGACCGCGGGCTCATCCTCGATGAACCCGTGCGGCCGGTCGAGCCGGCCCGTCCTGCGGATGCCCAGCACCGTGAATACCACCGCGAGGATCACGGCGGCGAAGCACGCGACGCTGATCGACGTCTGGGTGGTGAAGCTGGTCGCATTCAGCACGAACGTCTGGAAGAAGTTCTTGTAGAAGATGTAGACGTTGATCGCGATGCCGAGCACCGGCAGCATCAGGTTGGTCAGCACGTTGAAGTCACCGCGGTGGAAGCGCCGGTGGTAGAAGATATTGGCCACGCAGGTCAGCGTGTAAGGGATCAGGATGAAGAACACGTAGGCCTCGCCGATCCAGCCGAACGCCAGCAGCGGGTCATGGTGCTGATAAAGGCTGATCAGGACCGGCAGCACGACGCAGCACCCGAGCACCAGCAGCTGCGCATTCCACGGCGTCTTGTTCGCGTTGGTCCGGGCGAAAACCCGCGGCGCCAGCCCCTCGCGACCGAGCGCGTACAACTGCCTGCTGGCCGCGATCGAGATCGCGCTGAAGGCCGCGAAGACCGCCGTGAACCCGGTCAGCGGCACCATGATCCGCAGCCAGCTGACGTAGTGACCGGCGACCAGGTAGATCGGCGTGAACTGGCCGGAGTTGACGTACCGGGCCATCGTGCTGGCCGGCACCGAGTTCACGATGCCGAACGAGGTGAAGACCCAGTAGAGCCCGGCTCCGACCGTCACGTAGATGGTCGCCTTCGGCACCAGTGAGCGCGGGCTCCGCGTCTCCTCGGCCATCGGCGCCACGATGTCGAAAGCGGCGATCGCCAAGACCGCGAACAGCAGCGCGTTCAGGAATCCGGTCCAGCCCGCCGTCGCCGCCGAGGGGTTGAGCGGCTGCCACGTCAGGTGACCGGCGACGGCCTGCTTGATCAGGATGTACAAGCACAGCAGGGCGACGAAGCCGGCCTCGATCGTGATGAAGAGCCCGACGAGCTTGGTGGAGATGCGGATGTCCTTCTGCGTCATGTACCCGACCACCAGGATCGGGATGAGGCCGGACAGGGTCGCGGTCAGGTAGCCGGCGTGCACGCCGAAGAAGTTCAGGAAGGAGTTGAAGAACAGCCCGAACATGACTGGCTGGAGGATGCAGCCGACGATGTAGGCGATCACCAGGACCCAGCCGAGCCAGACGCCGAGCGGCGGCGTCGTCGCCTCCCACAGCCAGGTGAGCGTCGCGCCGGTCGACGGACGCCGGCTATTCATGATCGCGTAACTGGCCGCGGTGGGCAGCATCGCCACGGTGACCGCCGCGAAGGCCAGCGGGACGATCGGGCCGGTGATTCCTTCCATCAGCCCGAAATTGAAGTACGCGGTCAGCGCCAGGCCCATGTAGGCGATACCCATGATCACCAGGCCCCAGAGGCCCAGCGCATTCGTATTCAGCAAACTCTCGCCCGGAGGAACCGTGGTGGCTTCGTTCGCGGTCACCTTTGCCATTGATTCCTCCCGCGCTGCCAGGGGGTAATGACAGCATCAAACGCTATAGCATCTAGCGTGTCAAGAGTCAGCGTGAAGCGCATCAAGAGTCAGCTCGAGCTACCGGATATCCAGCCCATCGCGCTCCAGCCGCCGTCGGCGCACAGCGTTGTCCCGGTCACGAATGAGGAGTCCTCGTCGCTGGCGAGATAGAGGACGGCCCGGGCTATCTCGTCGGGCTCGCCGAACCGGTGCATCGGCGTCCTGGCCAGGTAGGCGTCCACATCGATTACGCCGTCGTCGATTCCCTTCTGCATCAGGGCCGTGCGCGTGACGCCGGGCGCCACCGCGTTGACGCGGATACCCCGGCCGGCCCACTCGATCGCGAGCACCTCGGTCATCGCCACGACGGCCGCCTTGGCCGCGCAGTACGCGAGCCGCATCGGGAAGGCCTCCCAGGCATTGATCGAGCTGATGTTGACGATGGTGCCGCGGCCTCGTTCGAGCATGTGCCTGCCCACGACCTGCGAGCAGAGGAATACGCCGGTCTGCATGACCGCGATGGAGGTGTCCCAGACCTCGTCGGACAACGTCTCCGAGGGGCCGGCCAGCCCGACACCCGCGTTGTTGACGAGCACGTCGACGCGCCCGTGGCTGCTGATCACCTCGGCGACCGCGGCAGTGACCGACGATCGCGAGCCGACGTCGCATGCATGCCCGGTCGCGGCGCCTTCCAGCCGGGCCGCCGTCTGCGCCGCCGCGGCGCCGTCCAGATCCAGGATCGCGACCGCGGCGCCCTCAGCGGCAAACCGGGTGGCGATTGCCTCGCCGATGCCGCGGGCGCCACCCGTGACTACGCACACTCGGTCTGCGAGCTTCATTGACCCACCTCCGTGAACGGCCGCAGCCGTATACCAGGCGGCCGCCGCCGCCCAGCTGGCGGCTGTCCGCCGCATATCCAGGACTTCCGACAATGCGGCATATGCTATAGCGTTACGGGTCACGGTGGCAGGTGCTCCTGGCCCCGGCCTGGCACGAAGGAGGAAGCCGTGGAGTCAAGCGATCGCCCGCAGCCCCCGTCGCCGGCCAGGCTGAACGAGGCCCGCGCCACCGCGGCCGGGATCAGCGAGCGGACCGGGATGGCACCACCGCGGCCGCGGCTGGAACGAGTGACCGCCTGGCTGGCCGCGAGCAAGCTCGACGCGCTCGTCGTGACCGGACCGGCCCTGGTGAACTGGATCACGGGGTACTCCCGTTATTACGGCGGCCCTTCCGCCGCGGTGATCAGCCCGGCCGGCGAGCGCACCCTGGTCGTGGTCCGCGACGAAACCGGCACCGCCGAGCAGCTCTCCCGCGCCGACCACGTCGTCGGGTACGGCGGGCGCGGGTTCGGCCTCGAGCTCGGGCTGGTCCGCTTGCTGCTCGACGAGGTGCTCCGGGTCAGCGCCGTCTCATCGGCCAGCCGGATCGGCGTGGCCGGGGACTTCAGCACCGACCTCGCCGCGGGCCCGGACTCGGGCGCTGACTGGGTCCGGGCCGATGCCGAGCTGCACCGGATGAGCCTGATCAAGGACGCCGACGAGATCGAGCGCATCTTCCACTCCTACGAGCTCTGCTGGCTGGCGCACGCGGCGCTCGCGGAGGGCGCGGCGGCTGGCGCGTCCGAGATCGAGATGATGAGCGCCGCGCAGGCGGCGGCCCAGATCGGCCACGGCTCGCCGGTCGAATTCGGCGCCGACGTGCTGGCCGGAGCCAACACGGCGGAGGTATGCGCGCCGGTGGCCATCGCGGGCCGGACCAGGCCCGGGCCGGGCGAACCGGTCATCGCCGATATCAGCGTGGGCGCGGACGGCTACTGGGCTGACACCTGCCGTACCTACCTCAACGGGAGCAACGCCGAGATCGAGGAGGCCCGCGGGCAGCTCGCCCCGATCCTGGCCGCTACGGCGGCCGAGCTGCGCACCGGCAACACCGGCGCCGCAGTGTTCGGCGGGATGCGGGAGCGGATCGCGGCCGCGTGGCCGGACGGCGAGTTCCCGCATCATGGCGGCCACGGCGTCGGCCTCTCCGTATTCGACGACCCGCATGTGATCCCGTCGGACAGCCAGGTCCTGGAGAGCTGGATGGTGATGGCGCTCGAGCCTGGTGTCTACCTGCGCGGCCGGTTCGGGGTGCGGCGGGAGAACCTGTTCCTGGTCACGCCGGAGGGCGCCATCGAACTGGCCGAGGCGGTCGGGCGACCGCTGGACCAGCGGGCACAGTCAGTGTGGGGCAGGTAGCCCGGGCGGCCATCACCACATGACCTGGCCGCCGGTCCGCCGCCGGATAGCCCGCAGCCGCGACAGCCTGGCCGGTGCCCGCAACCCAAGAAGATCCCAGGAGGATCCTCATGCGCATCGCCAACCTCGACGGCCGCCTCAGCGTGCTCACCGATGCAGGTTCCGTGGACGTCGAAGGCGCCAGCGGCGGCCGTTTCGGTGCCGATCCGCAGGCCGTGTACGGGCGCTGGGCCGCATTCCTGTCCTGGGCCCGGACGGCCGACCTGCCTGCGGCCGAGCGCTACAGCCCGGCCGGGCTCCGCTCGCCGGCCCCCGCGCCCGCGCAGGTGCTGGGGATCGGCCTGAACTACCGCAGCCACGCCGCGGAGTCAGGGTTCGCCGTGCCCGCGCAGCCCAGCGTGTTCACCAAGTTCCCCAGCTGCATCACCGGCCCCTACGGGGACATCACCCTGCCCGCCGACGGTCACACCGACTGGGAAGTCGAGCTGGTTGCCGTGATCGGCACCCGCGCCTGGCAGGTCGCGGCGGCCGACGCCTGGGATCACGTCGCCGGGCTGGCGGTCGGCCAGGACCTGTCCGAGCGGATCTCCCAGCTCGCCGGGTCGCCCCCGCAGTTCAGCCTGGGCAAGTCTTTCCCCGGGTTTGGCCCGATCGGCCCCTGGCTGGTCACGGTGGATGAGTTCAGCAATCCCGATGACCTGGAGCTTGGCTGCTCGATCAACGGCCAAACCGTTCAGCACGGCCGGACCCGCGACCTGGTCTTCTCGGTCCCGCAGCTGATCAGCGCGCTGTCCGCGGTGCTGCCGCTGCTGCCCGGCGACGTCATCTTCACCGGCACGCCAGCCGGTGTCGGCCTCGGCCGCGACCCGCAGCGCTGGCTCGCCCCCGGCGATGAGCTCGTCAGCTACGTTGAGGGGATCGGCGAGCTCCGGCACCGGTTCGTCGCCGCTCCCGGCTCCTGACCGGGACACGCTGGCCGTCCCTGTCGCCTGCGCCAGTGCTCGTCGCCCGCCCGTCTGCCTGGCCCGGGCGAATAGCACCGACCACGCCCGGCTGTGTGCCCGTGGCGGCCGCCTATGCGTGCATGATTAACGCCAACCGAACTTCCGGTGAAATCTAGGGAGGCAGCCGGTGCCGTTCCCCGGCCAGGCTTGGTTGCGGAGCTGGCCGGTCTTGCGCGGGGTGCTGCCGGTCCGGCGGCCGCAGGTAGCCGGGGATCTGCTGGGCGGCCTCACGCTGGCGGCGCTGGGCATCCCTGAGGTCCTCGGGTACGCGAAGATCGCCGGGATGCCGGTGGTGACCGGCCTGTACACGCTGCTCCTCCCGATGGCGGTGTTCGCCGTCCTGGGCTGCTCCCGTCACCTCGTGGTCGGGGCAGACTCGGCCACCGCGGCCATCCTCGCGGCATCCCTGCTCGGACTGGCGGTGCCAGGGTCGGCGAGATACGTTCAGCTGGCGGGCCTGGTCGCCCTCCTCACCGGTGCGCTGTTGCTGCTGGCCCGGCTAGCCAGGCTCGGGTTCCTGGCCAACTTCCTGTCCCGAACCGTCTTGGTCGGCTTCCTGGCCGGAGTCGGCATTCAGGTGGCCGTCAGCCAGCTCCCCGACATGCTCGGGGTCCGGCACCAGGGCACCCGCACCCTCGGCATACTCATCCACACGGTGGCTGAGCTCCCGCAGGCTCATCCGGCCACTATGGCTGTATCGGCGGCCGCGATCGTGATCATGCTGGCGGCCCGCCGGATCACCCGCCGGTTCCCTGGGGCGCTGATCGCGGTGGTCGGCGCGATCATCGTGAGCCGGTTCGCCGATCTGGCCGGGCGCGGGGTGGCCACCGTGGGCGCGGTCCCGCGCGGGCTCCCGCAGCTGGGCCTGCCCGATGTCGGCCTGCACGATGCCAGGCTGGTGCTCGGAGCGGCGGCCTCGATGTTCGTCGTCATCCTGGCCCAGAGCGCGGCCACCTCGCGTGCCTACGCCGCGAAATACACCGAGGACTTCAGTGAAGACATCGACCTGGTCGGCCTGGGGGCCGCCAACCTGGCCGCCGCGTTCTCCGGCACCTTCGTCGTCAACGGCAGCCCGACCAAGACGCAGATGGTGGACGGCGCGGGCGGGCGCAGCCAGCTGGCCCAGCTCTTCACCAGCGCGGTGGTGGTCATCGTGCTGCTCATCGCCACCGGGCCGCTGGCGTACCTGCCGACCGCCGCGCTGGCCGCCGTGGTCTTCCTGATCGCCCTCGAGCTCATTGACCTCCCCGGCCTGCGGCGCATCCTGGCCGTCCGCAAGGGCGAATTCGCTGTCGCCCTGCTGACCACCGTTGCGGTGGTGGCCCTCGGCGTCCAGGACGGCATCGAGCTGGCCATCATCGCCTCGGTGATCGAGCACCTGCGCCACAGTTACCGTCCGCTGAGCAGCGTGCTGGTCAAGTCGCAGGCCGGGCACTGGCAGCCCTGCCCCGTGCGGCCCGGCGCCCGGACCGAGGACGGGCTGGTCGTCTACCGGTTCGGTACCAGCCTGTATTACGCCAACGCCGGGCGGTTCATCGAGGACATCGCGGCGCTGGTCACCCACGGCGGACCACTGCGGTGGCTGGTGCTGGACGGCGCGGCCATCGGCGACGTTGATTTCACATCCGCGTCGGTGCTCGCTCAGGTCGCCGCACGGCTGCACGAGCGGCAGATCCGATTCGCGGTGACCAGCATGCTCGAGCCGGTCCGCAAGCAGCTTGACGGCTACGGCATCAAGGGCGCGTCCGGTCCCGATGTCTACTACGACACCCCGGGCCAGGCGCTCAATGCCTTCCACGCCGCCCAGCGCGCGGCCGAGCCTGGGCATCGCCATGCCGATCCGCCGCCCGCCGCTGACCTGCCCACGCCCGATCCGGGCGCGGCCTGACCCGGGCGCGGCCTGACCGCACCAAGCCCGACCCCCCCTGGCCTAGCCTTCGATATCAAAGCGTTAGCTTGCTACGGTAGTCTCGGCCCATGGCACCGCCCCTGCAGCCGCCCATCGGCCTGCGGCTGGCCCGCACGGCCAAGACCCTGAGCCGGGCGTTCGACGACGCGCTGGCCACGGCGGGCGGGTCGCTTCCGGTCTGGCTGGTGCTCATCTCGCTCAAGAGCCTGCAGCTGGGCAACCAGCGGGCGCTGGCCGCTGCCGTCGGGATCCGGGAAGCGACCCTTACCCACCACCTGAACGCGATGGATGCACAGGGGCTCATCACGCGCCGGCGCGACCCGTCGAACCGGCGGGTTCACCTGGTCGAGCTGACCGAAGCGGGCGAGGCGCTCTTCGGCCGCCTGCGCGGCGCGGCCGTCGAGTTCGACCAGCGGCTGCGACGCGGGATCAGTAGTGATGACATTGCCGCGCTCGAAGACTTGCTCGGGCGCCTGGAGCAGAACATGACGGGCGACCGGCCAGCCTGACCGGCAGGCGCCATCGGCGGGACGGCCAATCGAGCTATCTGAAGTGAATGGTCTCGGGGGTACGCATGGCCGATCGGCGGGCGGCGGTAAACCCGTCATCAGGTTCTCATAGGCGGTGATGGAGTACCGGGCGGTCCGACCGGTACGAACCCCAACCGGGTTCATCTCCCGGCGCTGACCCAGACAGGCGGGCGCTAGACCATCGCCATCAGGCAACCGTCCCAGTAAGCCTCGACCCGGGGGCGGCGCCGACCGTGCACGCTGATCTCCAGGGTGTCGGGCTGCCGGTTGCCGAAATGGCGGAAATGCACCTGCACGCCCGCGGCCGGGATCGAGGTGAATCCGGACAAGGCCGCCGGGGCTTGCGTCGCCGCGTGCATCCACGCCGGAGTGCCGGCGCAGCACATCCGAGGATGGGCGGCCCAGACCCACAGCTGACCGCCATGCTGCCCGATGAAATCGGCAGCGGCCCGGCTGACATCGACGTTCACGCTTTCACGATAATGCTCTGCCGTCGCTGTAGGACAAACCGTCGAAGTGCTTCTTCGCGGCCGGATCCGGTCGAGAGCCTCGGCGAAGTCGGGCTGGACCGTCACCTCGCGGGGGCTGGTGTCCAGCTCGAGCTCGACGTCTGCCTCGTCGCCCCGGCCATTCCGGCGGGTTTCCATGATCCGGTAAGAAACGGCGCTGCGGAGCGCGCGGATCCTCCGTGCAACGCAGATTTTACGTGTCACCGGCGGCGCCGGCCCCGAATTGCGGCCGGGCGCCCGCATCGGCCACAATGACTGCTGGCGATGAAGCTCGCCCAAACCGCGGGATGGTCCCGCTGATGGCTTCTGCCCCCCTGAGTGCGTTCTGGGCGTGGAGGAGGCCATCATCGTGGGTGTCGGCTACGGCGCGTGGATCACCGCGTGACCGCCTTGCTGCCGGTCCCGCTGATCCAGTTCCTGCAGGTCGTGACCATCGCGGGCGCGGCACCCGGCGTGTCCGGGGTGATCTCGCGGGTGGAGGCACGACTGCAGGGCCGCCGGGGCCCGCGGGTGCTGCAGCCCTACTTTGATCTCGCCAAGCTGTTCCGCAAGGAGGCGCTGGCGCCTGACGGCGCGAGCTGGGTCTTCCTGGCCGCGCCGCTGGCCGCGTTCACCTGCTATCTGACCGTGCCGCTGCTGATCCCGGTGCTGACCAGCTACCCGCTGCCGCTGGGCTACATGGGCGACAT